>CESO01002640.1_pt1 | contig 10220 bp, 6 predicted proteins | sample 356341 | NCBI WGS metagenome assembly CESO01 (sample SAMEA2621812, study PRJEB7988) | marine metagenome | biome: marine biome (ENVO:00000447); feature: deep chlorophyll maximum layer (ENVO:xxxxxxxx); material: "saline water (ENVO:00002010), including plankton (ENVO:xxxxxxxx)" | depth 35 m
GACCTGCTGGTTTTGTTGCAACAGCTCTCTGGAGACGTTGAGAGGCAGATCGTTTGAGTCGAGGACGCCTTTGACAAAGCGCAAATACATCGGCAGAAACTGCTCTGCCTCATCCATGATAAAGGTGCGCTGGACATAGAGCTTGAGCCCTCTGGCCCCCTCCCTCTGCCACAAATCAAACGGGGCGCGCTGAGGCACATACAGCAATGAGGTGTACTCAAGCTTGCCCTCGACCGCATTATGGCTCCAGGTCAACGCCTCTTCGAAGTCGTGAGATATATGCTTATAAAACGCCTGATATTCCTCATCGCTCACTTCAGAACGACTGCGAGTCCAGAGCGCCTTGGCCTCGTTAATCGCCTCCCAGGCTGGCTCAGCACTGGCCTCGTCATCGCTACTGTCACTATCATCTTCGGCCTCCGTGACTGCGGCGGGCATCATCACGGGTACTGAGATGTGGTCCGAATACTTCTTAATCACCGAGCGCACTCGCCAACCATCGGCAAACTCATCTGCATCAGATTTTAAATACAAGACCACCGTGGTCCCTGGGGTCTCACGCTCAGTCTCAGAAATGGTGAACTCATCCTCACCCGCAGACTCCCAACGGGTCGCGGTGTCGCTCCCTGCCTTACGGGTCACCACCTCCACTCGATCGGCAACAATAAACGACGAGTAAAAACCCACGCCAAATTGACCAATCAACTGACTGTCCTGTTTTTGATCCCCACTGAGCTGCTCCATGAAGGCAGCAGTGCCTGACTTAGCGATCGTTCCTAAATTATCGATCACTTCCTCTCGGGACATCCCAATACCATTGTCGTCGATGGTAATGGTTTTCGCCTCAGCATCAGTGGCGACTCGAATGCGATACTCCGCTGTCAAACCTGCCAAGTCCGAGTCACTGATCACCGCAAATCGGTGCTTATCAATGGCATCTGAAGAATTAGAGATGAGCTCCCTCAAAAATATTTCGCGATTGGAATACAAAGAATGGATCATGAGTTGAAGCAATCGCTTCGCCTCGGTTTGAAATCCCATTGTTTGGGTTGCTTCTGCGGTCATAGCTCGCCTCGTCTCACCAGGTTAAGTCGAATAGATGGGGGCCTTAATAGTAATTTCAAGCGGGAAACACTGGCTTTCACCCATAAAAAAGCCCGCCGAAGCGGGCCCTAACAGGATCGGCAGGCTTACCAACCTGTAATCTCGGTCAATGCGGCGCCGATATCGGCCAAAGAGCGGACTGTTTTAACACCCGCGCCCTCAAGGGCCGCGAATTTTTCGTCCGCCGTGCCTTTTCCACCAGAGATAATCGCGCCGGCGTGGCCCATTCGCTTGCCTTTTGGGGCAGTCACCCCGGCGATATAGGACACGACTGGCTTGGTCACGTTGTGACGGATAAATTCAGCCGCTTCTTCCTCAGCGGTTCCGCCAATCTCACCGATCATGACAATGGCTTCGGTACTGTCATCTTTTTCAAAGAGATCGAGGATGTCGATAAAATGGGACCCGGGAATGGGATCACCACCGATACCAACGCAGGTTGATTGTCCATAACCCACATCCGTTGTCTGCTTAACCGCTTCGTAAGTCAGCGTACCGGAACGGGACACGATGCCAACACGACCCGGCAAATGAATCTCTGCTGGCATGATGCCGATCTTGCATTGCCCAGGCGTGATCACGCCTGGGCAGTTGGGCCCGATCAGGCGCACACCCAACTCGTCGCACTTAACCTTGGCGTCTAACATGTCGAGTGTCGGCACGCCCTCTGTGATGCAGACAATCAAGTGGATGCCCGCTAAAGCGGCCTCGAGAATGGAATCCTTACAAAATGGAGCGGGAACATAAATCACCGAGGCCTCTGCGCCCGTCGCGCTCACCGCCTCAGAAACCGTATTAAAGACCGGCAAACCCAAATGTGTTTGTCCGCCTTTTCCGGGTGTCACACCACCGACCATTTTCGTGCCGTAAGCAATCGCTTGCTCCGAGTGAAAAGTGCCTTGTGAACCAGTAAAACCCTGACAGATAACACGCGTCTCTGAATTAATCAAAATGCTCATTGGACACCTCCAGCTGCTGCAACCACCTTTTGGGCCGCATCAGTCAGACTTTCTGCCGCTTCAATATTAAGACCACTATTGGCGAGTACTTCGCGACCAAGCGTCGCGTTATTACCCTCTAACCTCACCACAACCGGCACCTCAACTCCCACTTCCTCAACTGCGCCAATCACGCCCTCAGCAATCAAATCGCAGCGAACAATCCCGCCAAAAATATTGATCAATACGGCTTTAACATTCTCGTCTGACAGGATAATTTTGAACGCCTCGGTGACACGTTCTTTGGTCGCACCACCCCCCACATCCAAAAAGTTAGCTGGCGAGCCGCCATGCAATTTCACAATATCCATTGTTCCCATTGCCAATCCAGCGCCATTGACCATACAACCGATGCTGCCATCGAGCGCTACGTAGTTCAGTTCCCAATGTGCCGCATGCGCCTCGCGCTCATCTTCTTGAGACGGGTCGTGCATCTCCTGCAGTGCGGGTTGTCGATACAGTGCATTGGAATCCACAACGACCTTGGCATCCAGACAGTGCAGGTTACCCTCGTCGGTAATCACCAAGGGATTCACCTCAATCAACGCCAAATCCTTCTCTTGAAACAATTTAGCCAGACCCAGAAAGATAGTGACAAACTGCTTAATCTGAACCCCTGACAAACCGAGCCGGAAAGCCAGATCACGCCCTTGAAAAGGCTGCGCCCCCACTAACGGGTCAACCTCTGCTTTGAGAATTTTATCCGGCGTCTCTTCTGCGACTTTTTCAATTTCAACACCGCCCTCAGTAGAAGCCATGAACACGATGCGGCGGCTAGCGCGATCAACCACGGCGCCCAAGTACAACTCTTCTGCAATATCGGTGCACGACTCGACCAAAATCCGCGACACAGGCTGACCCGCCGCATCGGTCTGATAGGTCACCAGACGCTCGCCCAACCACTGTTTAGCGAAATCACCAGCGGCTTGAGGTGAATCAATTAATTTGACACCCCCCGCCTTACCGCGTCCACCCGCGTGCACCTGAGCTTTGACCACCCATTGATCACCACCGATCTTAGTGGCTGCCTCTATGGCCGCCTCTGCCGACTCGACAGCGTGCCCAATGGAAACAGGCAGTCCATATTCGGCAAATAACGCCTTGCCCTGATACTCATGCAGATTCATAAAAACCTCTCAGCTAATACCTGGTACACCCCACACTCCCCCAGCACCAGGCGGTCAAGAGAGCCCATCAATCGTTGTTATCGCTGAGGACGGTTCACCATGTGAATCGCCCTGCCATCCGCCGCTAGCGCCGCTTCATGGACCGCCTCCGACATCGTCGGATGCCCAAATACCATGAGTTGTAAATCCTCAGTGCTCGCCGCCATTTCCATCGCAATTACAATTTGCTGCACTAGGTCAGCCGCAGACGGACCTACCACATGAGCCCCTAGAATCTGGTCAGAATCGGCATCAGAAAGTATCTTTACCAAGCCATCAGTTTCCCCAGACGCTTGCGCACGTCCAATCGCCGCAAAGGGAAAGGTGCCTACTTTGTAGTCAACACCTTCGGCCTTCAACTCTTGCTCGTTTTTACCGACCGCAGCAACCTCGGGGTGGGTATAGATAATAGAGGGCACCACCTCATAGTTAAGTTGCGCTGCCTTACCATGGATGCGCTCAGCGACCATTACGCCTTCTTCAGAGCCCTTGTGCGCCAGCATCGGCCCCCGCACGATATCGCCAACCGCCCACACCCCCGGCGCCTCAGTTGCGCAGTGTTCATTCACAAAAACAAATCCTCGCTCGTCCATACTGACACCCGAATCACCCGAGAACAGCTTGTCGGTGCGAGGCCTTCGGCCTACTGCAACAATTAAACGATCAAATGTTTCTGAATGTTCTACATCTCCTAGGGAGTAACCCACCGTTACCTGCTCTGGTGTCACCTCTACTCCCGTCACTCTGGCGCCAAGTCGAATATCGAGACCCTGCTTAGCAAATATTTTGGCGGACTCTTTGGCAATCTGCTCGTCCATGGCGGGCAAGAACTGTTCCATCGCCTCAAGAATCACCACCTCAGACCCCAATCGAGCCCAAACGCTGCCGAGCTCAAGGCCAATGACACCCGCACCAATCACGCCCAAACGTGCCGGAACCGAATCGAGGCACAACGCTCCGGTAGAATCCACCACCCGGTCGCCATCGATCGGGGCAGGCGGAATTTCGACCGGCTCAGAGCCTGATGCGAGCACGACGTTATCGGCGGTATAAAGCGCCGTTTGCCCCTCAGCATCAGTCAATTCCACCTGACGTCCGGCCAGTAACTGACCTGCACCACTGAGCACAGTGATCTTATTGTGCTTGAGCAGGCCCGCGACACCTCCGGTCAGTTGAGCGACGATTTTTTCTTTACGCACCATCATCTCAGGGATATTCAACGTCACGTCGTTTACCCCAATACCATGCTCTGAAAGATGCCCTTTGGCATCAGCATAACGTTGCGAGCTATCGAGTAACGCCTTAGACGGAATGCATCCCACATTGAGACAGGTGCCACCCAACACAGGCTTATCGCCGGTATCAGTCTCCTTCTCGATCAGAGCGGTCGACAGCCCGAGTTGCGCGCAACGAATAGCGCAGACATACCCCGCAGGCCCCGAACCAATTACTATCACCTCAAAATGGTTAGACACACTTCCTCCTAGGACTAGAGCTGTAATAGGATCCGAGCGGGATCCTCTATTAGGCCTTTAATCGCCACTAAAAATTGCACCGCCGTTTTACCGTCGACCAAGCGATGGTCATAAGACAATGCAAGGTACATCATCGGCTGAATCACCACCTCACCGTCCATCGCAATGGGCCGGTCCTGAATGGTGTGCATGCCCAGAATCCCCGTTTGCGGGGGATTGAGAATCGGGGTAGAGAGTAATGACCCGAATACGCCACCATTTGAGACGGTAAAGGTACCGCCCGTCATTTCTTCAATCGTCAGCTTCTTGTCGCGCGCCTTGACACCCAAGTCATGAACCGCCGCTTCAATATCGGCGATACTCATAAAATCGGCGTCCCGCAATATCGGCACTACCAATCCCTCATCGACCGATACTGCGACACCAATATCTTGGTAGCCGTGATACACCACATCATTGCCATCGATACTGGCATTCACCGCGGGGAAACGCTTTAGCGCCTCGCATGCCGCTCTCACAAAAAAGCCCATAAAGCCTAAGCGTGTGCCATTGTGGACGGTCTCAAACTGATCTTTGTATTGACGCCTCAGCTTCATCAACGGCGCCATATTCACCTCGTTAAACGTAGTGAGCATTGCCGTTTGCTGCGTCGCAACCAGCAAGCGTTCCGCAATACGCGCCCGCATACGAGTCATGGGGACGCGCTTCTCAATGCGCTCGCTAGTGGGTCCGGTCACCTCCAGTCCAACCGCCTGAGCGACTGGGGTATCGCGCTCTTGCCCACCGGTTTTCGCTAAACCGGCCATGTGAGCGAGCACGTCCTCCTTCAGAAGTCGCCCTCCTTTTCCACTTGCCGTTATCGCTGCGGCTTCAAGGCCCTGTTCGTCCAGCAAGCTGCGCACGGCAGGCCCCATAGGGACGCTATCGGACGACACTGGCTCAGCATTTGCAGAAACAGACTCATCGTGATCCGATGCGGCCGTCGCTTTCGGTGCCGCCGCTTGCGGTACCTCGGCTGCCTCACCCTCTACCAAGATGGCCAACAAGGTTTCACTGAGAATCGTTTCGCCCTCGCCCACCAAAATGGCTTCAATGACTCCCGGCGCCGGCGCAACCACCTCCATCACTACCTTGTCGGTCTCTATTTCAACCAGCAGCTCGTCTCTCGTTACCGACTCACCCGCTACCTTGTGCCAAGCTGACACCACACCATCAGCAACGGACTCTGGAAAAGCGGGCGCTTTGATTTCAATTGTCATGAGGTCATCCTCAACGTTATCTATTAAAACCCCCAGGGCATCGGCCCCAGAGCTTCGTCAATGAACTTTTCTTGTTCTCGCATATGTAATGCCGAGTAACCTGCCGCAGCCGAAGCCGAAGACTCTCTCCCGACGTAACGCAAAAATAAATCGACCTTATGGCGCTGCACGACCGTCCGCATCCGACTCTGCATGGCATACCAAGCACCCTGATTTTTCGGCTCTTCTTGAACCCAATTAACATCTTCTACATTGGGATAACGATTGATGATCTCCATGAGATCAATCCGCGGGAACGGGTACATCTGCTCAATTCGGATGATCGCAATGTCATGAATATCTCGCTCTCGACGTGCGGCTCTTAAGTCATAAAAGACCTTGCCAGAACACAGGATAAGGCGCTTCACTTCGTTCGGGTTCAGTGCGTCCGTTTCATCAATAACCGTCTTAAAGCCACCCTGTGCCAAATCTTCTAACGGTGAGACCGCTTCTTTGTGGCGCAAGAGACTTTTCGGTGTCATCACAATCAGCGGCGTTCTGAAGGGGCGTACAGCTTGTCGGCGCAGCATATGAAACACTTGCGCTGGTGTACTGGGAATACAGACTTGAATATTGTCATCGGCGCACAACTGCAAAAAACGTTCTAAGCGGGCCGACGAGTGCTCAGGACCCTGGCCCTCATAGCCATGAGGCAACAGCATCGTCAGGCCACACAACCGACTCCATTTGTTTTCGCCACTGGAGATAAATTGATCGATCACGACCTGCGCCCCGTTAGCGAAGTCGCCAAATTGCGCCTCCCAAATCACGAGGCCACCCGGCGCAGTGGTCGCATAGCCGTACTCAAAAGCGAGAACGGCCTCCTCTGAGAGCAGCGAATCATGGATGTTAAAAGGCGCTTGGGTTTCAGAGACGTGAGCCAACGGGATCCACGTTTCACTATTACGTTGGTTGTGCAAGACCGCATGGCGATGACTGAACGTACCGCGACCCACATCTTGCCCCGTCAAGCGAACAGGATAACCCTCCTGCAACAGCGAGGCGTATGCCATTGTCTCTGCAAAGCCCCAATTAATCGCTTGCGCGCCGGCCCCCATTTTAAGCCGATCATCCATCAGCTTTTTCACGACACGATGCACCGCGACACCGTCAGGCGCTTCGTTACACGACTCCGACAGCACCTTAAGCTCCGTCAAGGGAACAGCGGTATCCGCCGCAACATCCCAACGATGCCCCAGGTAGGGGGACCAATCCACGAATAACGCTTTATTCGGCTCGGACACCAACGAACTGACCAGCGGCTCATCGCGCTCCAGCGCTTCTCGGTATTGCTCCACCCACTCATTATCTTGCTGTTCGCTCAACACGCCATCGGCAATCAACCGACCGGCGTAGAGCGATCGGGTACTGGGGTGCGACTTAATTTTTTCGTACATACCAGGCTGCGTCACAGACGGCTCATCGGCCTCGTTATGGCCACGTCGTCGATAACACACCAGATCGATCACCACGTCTCGATTAAACTGATTACGATAGTCGACGGCCAGTTGCGTCACGAAAACTACCGCCTCTGGATCATCACCGTTAACGTGGAAGATAGGCGCCTGAACCATTTTTGCAATATCAGTACAGTACTCGGTGGACCGCATATCCTCCGGTGCACTGGTGGTAAAACCGATCTGATTATTGAGGATAATATGCAGGGTCCCGCCAGTATGATAAGCACGGGTCTGAGACATTTGAAACGTCTCCATGACCACGCCTTGCCCCGCAAAGGCGGCATCGCCGTGCAACACAATGGGGACCACTGTTTTACCGACAGCATCTTCGCGCCGATCCTGACGTGCGCGCACCGAGCCCTCTACCACGGGCGACACAATCTCAAGGTGCGAGGGGTTGAAGGCCAGCGCCAAATGCACTTCGCCACCAGGCGTCATCATATTGGAGGAGAATCCTTGGTGGTATTTCACGTCACCGGACCCGATGTACGTCACCTTCCCTTCAAATTCGTCAAATAAGTTGACCGGATTCTTGCCGAGAATGTTGACCAACACATTGAGACGGCCTCGGTGTGCCATGCCAATGCAAATTTCCTTTGCACCATACCCGCCCACACGCTGGATGGCCTCAGACATCATCGGAATTAAGCTCTCACCGCCCTCTAAACCGAACCGTTTGGTACCCGGATATTTTGAGCCTAGAGAGCGCTCAAGCCCCTCTGCCCCGTTAAGTTGGCGCAAGATCTGCAACCGGTGATCCGAAGAAAACTCCGGCGCACCACGAACCGATTCCATTCGGCTCATAATCCAGTGGCGCTCTTCCGTGTTGACGATATGCATGAACTCAGCGCCGACCGTACCGCAATACGTTCGCTCCAAGGCCTCACGAATGTCTGCCAGCGTCGCTTCTGCGCGACCGAAATAGGCCGTTCCCACCTGAAAGGTGGTGTCGAGGTCGGCATCACTGAGTTCATGGAAGGTCAAATCAAGATCGGGAACTGGGGGGCGCACAGCCAGCGCCAACGGATCTAAGGCTGCCTGCTGATGCCCACGCTGCCGATAAGCAGAGATGAGTTGCACCACGCGAACCTGCTTGCGCTCATAGTCGGTGGCATGCATATCCTGCGAGACAGTTGCATCGGTGCGCACACGCATTTTCGAGATCCGTGCAAAGCGCTCCCTCAACACGGAATGCGGAACGTCATGCATGGCATGGGTATCGGATGGTACCAGTGGCAACTGATCGAAGTAATCACGCCATTGGGGTGCAATCGCGTTGGGGTCCTGCAAGTAGGCTTCGTAGAGCGCCTCGATATACTCGGCATTGCCGCCAGCAATATGGGAGGAAGCCCATTGCTCCAGCATGCCCGAACCGTTTGTCATGTGTGTCACCATCGCCCCTAGGTGTTGTTTGACACTCGCGGAGGGCGCTTCTCGTCCGGCGCCCTCTCTCGAAACAGGAGTGTAAGAGACAATGTGGTACTTGAGGAGCCGGTTTGCCCCAGCTGTGGCCGTAAAACTACCGTTTGAGGGCCGGCCCGCCTATACTATAATCTAAAGATATGCCTTGCATAACCCCGGGGAACCCATCTCGCGGCTAAATCTATGCGATATGAATAAAATCTATAGATATCTGCCGCTAATAACCACGCCGTTAGGTCGCTCGATTCAGCAACATTGTCCGAATATGCCCAATGGCTTTGGTGGGGTTCAGTCCTTTGGGACAGACATTCACGCAGTTCTGGATACCATGACAACGGAAGACACTGAACGGATCGTCCAACTTAGCCAGCCGCCCCTCTGTTTCCGTGTCTCGGCTGTCTGCCAGAAAGCGGTAAGCCTGCAACAATCCTGCAGGGCCAATAAACCGGTCAGGGTTCCACCAAAATGAAGGACAGCTGGTAGAGCAGCAAGCACAAAGAATGCACTCATAGAGCCCGTCTAATTGCGCTCGCTCTTCTGGTGACTGCAAGCGCTCTATCGCAGGTGCGGGTGAGGCGTTCTGCAAATAGGGCTGCACCTTCTCGTACTGCGCGTAAAAAAGGCTCATATCAACCACAAGATCGCGGATAACCGGCAAACCCGGCAACGGACGAATCACTAACTTTCCGCCCTTTACCGTCTCCGACAAGGGCGTAATGCATGCAAGGCCATTTTTACCGTTGATATTCAAGCCGTCGGAACCACAGACACCTTCTCGACAACTCCGTCGGTAGGTGACGCTACCATCATAATCGGCCTTGATGAGCTCGAGCACGTCGAGCACCATCAAATCCTTGCCGCCTGTATCGACCGAAAACTCCTGCATATGAGGCGCTTCATCGGATTCCGGGTTATAGCGGTATAAGCTGACTTGTAGCATGTCCTGTAGCTCCCTGAAGACTCAGTAAGTGCGGGCTTTTGGCTGGAAAGTGTCGACGGTTCGCGGCGTAAAATTCACGCTTCGCTTAGAAACCTCTTTGGTGTCGCTGTGATACAGCGAATGGCACAACCAATTCTCGTCATCCCGCTCTGTAAAATCTTCGCGCGCGTGCGCACCGCGGCTCTCGTCGCGCGCCTCAGCCACTATAGCGGTCGCCTCAGCTGTCTCGAATAAGTTCTGAAGCTCAAGGCATTCTATCCGCGAAGTGTTAAAGGCCGAGCTTCGGTCAGCCAAAACCACTTCCTCAACACGACCACGTAGCGTTTGCAGCTTGGCGATCCCTTCGCGCATGAACTC
>CESO01004908.1_pt1 | contig 10185 bp, 12 predicted proteins | sample 356341 | NCBI WGS metagenome assembly CESO01 (sample SAMEA2621812, study PRJEB7988) | marine metagenome | biome: marine biome (ENVO:00000447); feature: deep chlorophyll maximum layer (ENVO:xxxxxxxx); material: "saline water (ENVO:00002010), including plankton (ENVO:xxxxxxxx)" | depth 35 m
TTTTCATTAACGGCTCTGACACCAAGGTTACCTTCATCTGATAACAACAAAATAGATGGCGAAATTTTATTGGCAAGAACTTTATTGGTTCGAATGGTCATTGTTCCAGTAATCCCATCCCTAATCTTGCCACTAGCATTGGAGACTTTTGCTTCGACCCTAAAGGTACGAGTAGAAGCCGACGCGCTTTTTGATACAAAACTTAATTTGCTCTTTATTACCTCTCCTGTAACAAGCTCAATTTCAACATTTTGATTATTAATAACTTTTTTTATTTCTGTTTCAGGAACCTCTGCAACAAAAGTAATAGGATCCAATTCAATGATCACAGCACATGTTTGACCTTTGCTGATGTAATTACCTGGCTTAACAATTCTTTCAATGTACCCTTTGAATGGGGCTTTGACTTCTGTTCTATTAAGCTCTACTACCCCTAGCCTACATAATACTTGGTCTTTTTCTACCCAGTCGCCCTGCAGGACATTATTTGGCATAACTTCCCCGGAGGTCTTTGCTAATATATTCACTCTTTTCTCAGAAGTAGCTGAGGAATTTAATTTAATTGAAGGTGAAAAGAACTCTGATTGACTTTCAGAAACAACCACAGAGGACAATTTATTATCAATTTTGTCAATAACAGTTTTCTCTTCTACAAATTGACCAGAAATCATCCATGCTATTACTGGAATTAATATGTATAAAGAGATCCTAACGTTTTTTGACATTTTTTCTTATTTTTAATATTTCCAATGTTTTCATTTGGACAAACGGGTGAGGATTATAGTTCATCTTTATTGTAAAGTATACTTTACATTTTAGAGATTATATTTTTTTCTAAGCTTTTCTAATAATTTTATATCTAAAGGTTCCAATACATCTGTTTTCTCCTTTGGAGTAATTATAAATTCTTTACCAGCTTTCATGTCTTTGACTAATCTCATGTAGGTTTTTGAAAAAGCTTGAAAAGTATTATTATTCTGAGAATTAATTAATTCCCAACCAATCTCTCTTCCTGCCCAGTAAACGATGGGGTGAGTCCAAGGATAGTTCTGCCTTGGCGATGAAGATTTCTGAGCTTCGATAAATGCCTCTTGCGGAGTTGGAATATTAATTGCACCCATGGAGCTTGAACATGCTTTGAGAACTTCTGTAAGAGTTGGGAGATAATCGTTTGCTTGAATTACCGTTTCAACTGCAGCATTAATGCATTCAGCTGGATATTTCTTTAAGCTTTCTGCCCAAAGCTTTTTTGCTTCATTGAGCCTGTGATCAGTCCCGAAGACTTTATAAAATTGATAATGATATGAAAGCTCCAACTTTAAAAAAAGATTATCAATTGCCTCAATAAACCTTTTTCGCTCAGAATTCGAGATTTTCTGCCCATGAGTCATCTTTCGTTCTTTCTTTGAACTGTTGAGTAAACTCTCCTGGTTCATTATGTCTGTTAGTTTTTTTGTCATTTTTTTCTTCGTAAGAACCGATCAACTCTTTGCGTTTAACAAAATCTACAAATTTTGAGTTCCAAGATCTCAGAGCAGTTCCATTTTCTTTCCAGTAAAGTATAAACTCCTTTAAATGTTTTAACGCATCATTCTTTGAAACATTCGCTAACTCTAAAATATCAAACGCATCAGAAGAGGGCGACCAACTTTCATCGATACACACTGGCAAACCTTTATTTGCGGAATTCTCTTTAACCCATTCCCTGCGAATAAAGTCTACAAATAACACGTTCCAATTATCTCTAACCTGATTTTTTTCTAACCAATACATTTTGAATTCATTAACTTTGCTTGCAATAAATTCTTTGTTTACCTTACCCATCTCCAATACCTCAAATGCTTGAATTGAAGGTGACCATGAGTAATCAAGCTTTCTTTTCCCGGAGTTTAAATTATTTCCTGGTAGTTTTAATTTATATAGGTTTTTTTTAGCAGTCGACTCTTTTGTCTGAGTTTTTTGTTCAAAAGATACTAATTTCAAATCAACCAATCTTTTTAAATGATTAATAATCTCTTCCTCGCCTAGGAATGAAATTTTTTCTTTTATAAGATCAGCTGTCTCGCTAGGTGAAGACAATGATGCTGTGAGATTCTTAGTAGCTGCTAAGACGATTGCGCATTCAATTCCTAAAGTTTCTGCTTCTTGAATGGAGAAAGTAAATAAATCTTTTTTCAACTATCCTCGCCTCTTGCGAACAGCTTCGCTGATAACTTGAAGGCAATTAAGAGTGTCGTCCCAATTCATGCATGCATCAGTAATGCTTTGACCATATGTCAGGTTATCAGTGATGCTTTGATTACCTTCCACTAAATGACTTTCAAGCATAAAGCCTCTTAAGCTTTGATTGCCTATTGAAATCTGTTCTGCTACATCATTCACAACATCAATTTGCTTTTTAAATTGCTTTTGACTATTTCCATGGCTCGCATCAACCATAATGGAATCATTTACATCTGCTTCAATTAATGCGGTTAGTGTTTGCTGGATTGCCTCTGAGCTAAAATTAGGCTCTTTTCCACCTCTTAAAATAATATGAGAGTCTGAATTTCCAGAGGTTTTGTATATGGATACTCTGCCATCCTTCGTATTTGAAAAAAATACATGTGGATGATTTGCAGCTTGAATTCCGTCAATGGCTGGTTTTAAAGCTCCAGTTGTTCCATTCTTTATGCCAATTGGACAGGAAAGACCAGATGCTAATTCCCTATGAGATTGACTCTCTGCAGTTCTAGCACCAATAGCTCCCCAAGAAATAAGATCTGCAACATACTGAGGTGAAATAGGATCTAAAAATTCTGTTCCTACCGGAAGCCCTATTGAGGTAATGTCCCTAAGAATTTTCCTTGCTAGCATTAAACCTTTATTTGCATCATAGCTTTCATTGATGTCTGGATCATTAATTAAACCTTTCCAACCAACGGTTGTTCTTGGTTTTTCAAAATATACTCTCATAATTATTAACAAGTCAGAATTCAGGTCATTTTTTGCCTCTTTTAACAAGTGCGCATACTCAAGAGCAGATTCTGGATCATGAATTGAGCATGGCCCACAAATCACAATCACTCTATCATCCTTACCATGCAGGATTTGGCTAGCCTCATTTCTTGTGCCATATACAAGTTTCGAAAGTTCATCAGTAAGTGGATATTCAGAAATTACCTCATTTGGAGTAATGAGATCGAACTTTTCAACAATCCTTGTATTGTCTGTGTGGTAAATGGATTCCATGCATCTGATATTAATGCAATTAAATTAAAAAAATAGGTTTTTACTCATCTTATTATTTCTTTTTTTACCCAATGAAAAACCTTTAAAATCAACATTTTTATGCAAAATCACAAGATGTTGTGTTAAAAAGAGCTTATAATTACAGCATCTTGTATAAATTGAACTAATGAAGTCTCAAGCTCAACTAGAATTCCCACAATTTAAGGGCGAAGCTCTAACGCAACTTCCAGACGATTTATTTATTCCGCCAGAAGCATTAGAAATCTATCTTGAAGATTTTTCTGGCCCAATGGATGTTCTGCTTTATTTAATTCAAAAGAAGGATATTGATATCTTGGATTTAGATCTCTCTGAAATCACCGATCAATACATCCAATATATTGAATTAATGGATGCCTTGAAGATAGAACTTGCTGCTGATTATCTGGTAATGGCAGCAACTCTAGCTCAAATAAAATCTAGAATGTTAATTCCACAGTCTGAGGAGGAAGAGGAGGAGCAAGATCCTCGATCCGAACTTATTAGAAGACTGCAAGAATACCAAAGGTATAAAAGTGCATCTGAATCTATCTCCAATCTACCGAGATTAGATCGTGATTTTTTTCTTGCTTCTTCGGCTTTGCCAAAATTTAAAGAGCGCGAAGCATCTTTAGAAATATCCCCTCAGGAACTTGCAGTGATCTTTCATGAAGTTACCACGAGACCTAAATTTTCTGCACATCATGAAATTCATTTTGAAGAACTATCTACACAAGAAAGAATTTCGTTAATCTTGTCAATTATTAAGAAAAGAAACGTAATCCAATTCTTTCAAACATATCAAAAAAAAGAGGGCAAACAGGGAGTCGTGGTTGCGCTATTGGCTTCTTTGGATTTAGCAAAGGATGGACATATTGAGCTAATCCAAAACAAGGACTCAAATCAACTATACCTAAAATCAACTAATCGAGGAGTTCATTAGATGAATAATTTTGAAAACTTGCCTAATTTTGTCGAGTCTATTCTTTTTGGAGCGGGAAGACCAATGCGATTATCTGAGATTAAATCCCTTTTAGGATCTCAGAATATGGAAGTAGACTTACCAAGTATTAAAGTGGCATTAAACTCATTGGAAGATAGGTATGCAGACAGTTCCATTGAAATTAAAGAGGTTGCTTCGGGTTTCAGGATGCAGATAAAAGAAAGTTATGGTGATTGCCTCTATCCTTTATGGAATGATACAACCAACAGACTGTCTAAAGCATTAATGGAAACTGTTTCCATCATTGCTTACAAGCAGCCTGTTACCAGGGGTGATATAGAAGATATAAGAGGGGTTACTGTTAGCACTCAAATTATTAGATCATTGTTAGATAGAGAGTGGATTAAAGTAGCTGGTTATAGAGATGCTCCAGGCAGACCTGCTTTATTTGAGACAACAAAAAACTTTTTAAATGATTTAAATCTTAAATCATTAAATGACTTGCCTCCATTGCCTGAGGCTTTGCCAGCAGAAGAGGCCCTTGATCAGCTAGAAGCTGGCTAATTGTATGCTGCGATTGCAGAAGTTCTTGGCTCAAGCTGGATTGGGTTCAAGGCGCTCATGTGAGCAGTTAATCAAAGATAAAAAAGTTTTCGTCAATGGCGCGGTAGCCTCTTTAGGGGCAAAAGTCTCTGAAGCTGACGAAGTGGTTTTTGATAACCAAAAAATAGTATTAAAGAGTGCTGAATTAAAAGTTGTTATGCTGAATAAGCCCCGTGGAGTTTTATCCTCAAAGAAAGATGACAAGAAAATTAAACTCGTATTTGATTTTTTGCCAAAAGTTGAAAATGAACCCGATTGGATTGCAGTTGGAAGACTTGATATCAATACTTCCGGCTTGATGCTATTTACCAATGATGGAAGCATGGCTCACCAACTTATGCATCCCTCATTTGAAATTGATAGGGAATATCTTGTTCGAGCTAGAGGCCACTTCAATGAACAAAAGAAGAAAAATATGCTATCTGGTATCAAAGTTGAAAATGAGATTTATAAATTTTCAGATATTGTGCCTGGAGAAAAGCAAAGCACTAATCAATGGTTTTCAGTTTGCATGCTCACAGGAAAGAATCGTGAAGTTAGAAAACTTTTTGAATCTCAAGATTTAGAAGTAAGCAGGCTGAAGAGAGTAAGAATAGGCCCAATTTTTTTGCCCTCAACTCTTAGGGAGGGTTCATGTATGAACTTAACAGAATCCCAGATCAAAGAGCTACAAAATTATGGAAAGTGAAAAAGTTCTTAATTTTTAGCAGTGTTAGGCATTCACTTTTTTAGATAGCTCATCAAATTTATAATAGTGATTGTTTGATTCAGAGCTATCTTCGCTAAAAAACCATAGGTAGCATTTTAATAGTTCATTTGGAGTTTTCAATGTGTTAGGGTCTTCAGCAGGTCTTGCAGATGCCCTCATTTTAGTTTGGGTGGCCCCAGGATCAAAATTAAATACTTTGATTGAAGAGGTTGTTTCAAGCTCATTTGCAAAAATCTCTGCTAACCCCTTTAAACCAAACTTAGAAACTGAGTAAGCACCCCAAAAAGCTCTGCCAACATCCGCGACGCCAGAAGAAGTAAAAATAATTCTTGGCATCCGTGAGTCCTCAAGGGCTGGTATCAGTGTTCTGGAAAGGAGGAATGGAGCTCTGAGGTTGATATTTATTACTTCATCCCAGCGTGACAATTCATAATCTTTTAGTGTTGTCATAGTGCCTAAGATGGCTGCATTATTAATGATACCGTCTAATGCCTCATATTCATCATTGATGACTCTTGCTATTTCATGGACTGATTCATTATTCAATAAAGCAAGATCAACTTCCAAAATTAAATGCTTTTGGGATTCATATGAGTGCTCAAGCTGATCGTAAACTGTATCTAACTTTGATGAATCTCTGCCTAAGAGAATAATGTTAGCCCCTAACTTAGAAAATTCTATTGCTAAAGCCTTGCCAATTCCATCAGTTGCACCAGTGATCAGTATGGTCTTTTTAGATAAATTCATTCTTATAATTTTTTAATTAATTCATATAATTCATCTGGATGATTAGCGCCAAGAATATGCTCAGCAGAATCATCCGCTTGAAGCGAATATCCAAAATAGCATCCAACAACTTGTGTTCCTGCATTTATACCAGCCTCGATATCTTTGGCATGATCGCCAACATAAACACACTCCGTTGGATGTATTCCCAAATCTTTGCAGCCTCTTAAAATTCCTTCAGGGTTCGGTTTAATAGCATCTAGGTGATCAGGACATATAAGCGTTTTACAATTCTGAAATACAGGTTCATTTATTAATATTGGTTCAGCAAAACGTAAAGGCTTATTAGTGACTATTCCATAAGGAATATCATCCTTCTCTAATAACGCTAACATCTCTTCGATGCCATCAAAGGCTCCACCATGTTTTAGGAGATTGGATTCATATTCTTCAAGGAGCTCTTCTCTTAACGCAGAACATTTTTCATCTGAAATATCAATATTGAACGCCAAGCTAGTTAGTTTCCAGCTGCCATCAGATACATGGCTTCTAATAATTTCTGGATCAAGTTTTGGCCGATTATGTTTCGTCAGTAAATTATCCAAGCTTGCTACAAAATCAGGAGCTGAATCTAACAGAGTGCCATCAAGATCAAACAGAACGCCTTTAGGCATTTTTGGATCCGTGCATCATATAATTTACTCCTAAATCATTGTTCAGATTTGCTGTATGAAAAATTGGGTTGTAAAACATCCCTTTGCTCTCAATTAATTTTATATTCGCATTTCGCATATATCTCTCTAATTCCGATGGCTTTATAAATTTGCTCCATTCGTGGGTTCCTTTTGGCAATACATTAAAAATATACTCTGCGCCAACAATTGCTGTAACAAACGATCTAGGATTTCTATTTAAAGTTGAAAGAAACATTTGACCATTTGGTTTTAAAAGATCTGAACATGCTTTAATTAGTTGACCCGGATCAGGAACATGTTCAATTACTTCTAAACAAGAAACTACATCAAAGGACTCGCTTTCCTGCTCCGCCAACTCTTCAGCAGTTATAAGTCTGTAATCAATTTCAAGCTGCATTTTTTCTGCATGAAGTTGAGCAACTCCTATATTAGCTTCAGTTACATCAATAGCAGTAACATTAGCTCCTTTTGCATCAAGAGCTTCCGCCAAAAGCCCTCCGCCACAACCAACATCTAGAACCTTTAAACCCTCTACAGATATTTTTTGATTGATATAGTTTGCTCTTAAGGGATTAATAACATGCAAAGGTTTGAAATCGCCAGTTGGATCCCACCAATTCTCTGCTATTTCAGCAAATTTATTTACTTCATGTTGGTCAATGTTTTGAGTCATAAATACCTTTTCAAAAAGTGGATGATTACATTATCACGTGTAAGAATAGGCAAGTTTATTATTTTTTCTAAAAGGAAGCTAACATATGTCAGAAAAACCAGTTGCTATTGTTACAGGTGGAAGCAGAGGAGTCGGTGCTGCCACAGCAAAAATGCTTTCAGAGAATGGGTGGAATGTGCTAATTACATGTTCTTCTTCTTTAGCAGAGGCTGAGATAGTGGCAAAAAAATGCTCAAGTAAAATAGCGGAGGTTGTCGCATTGCAAGCAGATGTTGCAAAAGATACTGACTGCAAAGCCACGATTAATATGGCTGTTGAAAAGTGGGGCAGAATTGATGCTCTAGTTAATAATGCTGGCACAACAAAATTTGCTTGGGATCATTCAGATTTAAACAGTCTTGACGCTGATGACTTCCAATACATATATGGTGTTAATGTAGTAGGACCATTTCAAATGGTGAAAGCTGCAAAAGAACATCTTTTAAGAGCTGCAAATTCTTGCGTTGTTAACGTATCGTCAATAGCTGGCCTAAAAGGTATTGGAAGCTCGCTTGCTTACGCCTCCTCAAAAGGCGCTTTAAACACAATGACTTTATCTATGGCAAGAAATTTGGGCCCGATAAGAGTGAATGCTGTTTGTCCTGGTTTTATCGAGGGAGAATGGTTAAAAAAAGGAATGGGCCCCGAGATGTATGAAGCAGTTAAATTGCGAGTGCAAACAACAACACCTTTAAAGCAAACTTGTACTCCTGAATCTGTTGCTGAGGTAATAGTTAATTTAATTGAAAAAAGTGAACTTGTGACAGGACAATTAGTAACAGTGGATGGTGGTGCCAGCCTAAATTTATAGAAATTTTTAAAAATCATGTAGCTTAACTACAATATTTTTTATTATATAAGCCTATTTTTAAAGTATTTTTATTAAACATTGACAATGTCTTTTAAATAAATTGCAATGTACTACAAGTTTTTTAAATTAAGTTAAATGCATATAGTTGCCTTAAAATCTCCCGACTCAAGAGATCTCCGCTCTGTAATTCATCCCGATACAGTTGGCAAGATCGTAAATCTTCAAGGAATAACATTTTCATTTGAATCAGGCATTGGAGATGGCATTAATATTCCTGATCAAGTTTTTATTGATCTAGGATTAAAGGCAATATCTAGGGAAGAATGTCTTGCAAAGGGCAATCTTATAATTACTCCTTCCTCACTTACCACTGACGAATCGAATAGGGTGCAAGCTGGATCCACTGTTTTAGGGATGTTGGATCCATTTCACTCTGGCGATGAACTTAAAGCATTAAATCAATCAAAGATTAATGCCGTGAGCATGGAATTCATACCAAGAATAACTAGAGCTCAAAAAATGGATGTATTAAGTTCACAGGCAAACCTTGCAGGTTATGCAGCTGTTTTAGAGGCTGCCCAGCATCTGTCTTCAGCTCTTCCGATGATGATGACTGCAGCTGGAACACTTAAACCAGCTAAAGTGTTTGTTATTGGTGTTGGCGTTGCAGGGTTGCAAGCTATCGCAACAGCTAAAAGGTTGGGTGCCAGAGTTGAAGCATTTGATACTCGTGATGTTGTGGAGGAGCAAGTTAAATCACTTGGTGCAAAGTTTGTAAAAATTGATTTAGGTGATACTGGCCAAACTGATCAAGGTTACGCAAAAGAACTAACTCCTGAACAAATATCTAAGCAGAAAGAACTTCAAAGCCTAGTCTGCGAAAGATCAGATATTGTGATTACAACAGCTCAAATCTTTGGAAGGCCAGCTCCTAAAATTATTGATGAGGCTACAATTAAAAAGATGAAACCAGGAAGCGTAATCCTTGATATGGCTGTAGAAACCGGTGGGAATGTTGAAGGCTCTGTTGTAGATGAGGTTGTAGATATTAACGGTGTAAAAGTTGTTGGTATCTCATATTTAGCTTCAAAGGTTTCCTCACATGCTTCTTTTGCTCTCTCAAATAATATTATTAATTGGATCACAGATTTTTATGATGAAGAATCTCATGCCCTTAGTTTTGATTTTGAAGATGAAGTTATTCAAAGCAGTGTCCTTGCATACGAAGGAAAAATAATGAATGAGAGGTTTGCATAATGGAAATGTATATTTTGCTAGGATTTGTTCTATTGTTGTCTATTTTTTTAGGTTTGGAGCTAATTTCAAAAGTTCCAAGCACTCTTCATACACCCCTAATGTCAGGTGCTAATGCTATTTCTGGAATCGCGTTAGTTGGTGCTTTAATGCTGTCAACCGCCGGCCAAATGCAGGACATTTTAGCTTTCGGCGCTATTTTATTTGCTTCTATAAATGTATTTGGCGGTTATTTAGTTACAAACAGAATGTTAAGCATGTTTAAGAAGAAATAAAAATGGAAAATATAACCAACATCCAAGTCATCCAAAATATTGTTTACATTGTTTCCTCTGTAATGTTCATTCTGGGCATTAAGATGCTTGGCAAGGAAGCTACGGCAGTCAAGGGAAATTATCTATCTGCCCTTGCTATGTTCTCTGCGGTTGGAGTTACTTGTTTAAGTTTAGAAATTGACCTCAAAATTATTCTTGCTGGTATTTT
>CESO01028566.1_pt1 | contig 10179 bp, 8 predicted proteins | sample 356341 | NCBI WGS metagenome assembly CESO01 (sample SAMEA2621812, study PRJEB7988) | marine metagenome | biome: marine biome (ENVO:00000447); feature: deep chlorophyll maximum layer (ENVO:xxxxxxxx); material: "saline water (ENVO:00002010), including plankton (ENVO:xxxxxxxx)" | depth 35 m
CTTTTTTGAATTTCATCATGTATCTTACTTTTTTGAAATGATATTAACTCCTCCCCGTAACCTTCTGAAAAATATGTTTCTGGAGCTAAAACATAGTCAGTACTTTTTTTTAGATGAGGTTTTAATTGAGTGAAAAATTGATTTAAAAGATTTTTATTGGTTAAATTATATTTTGAATTGTATGGATCTATATTTGGTTGCATTGTTATTACCTCAATCTTTTTATTTTTAACTTCAACTTTTTGATAGAGGTATAATGAAAAAGCAATAGGTAAAGCGATTGCAATTAATGGGGCAATTAACTTTTTAATTAGAAGTTTAATAGAGTTAAAACCATATCTTTTAAGTAAAGAAAATATCCATACGTTAATGCATAATACCCAAAGTGATCCTCCAAAAGTCCCAGTATATTCATACCATTGAATCCAATAAATCTTTTCAGAAAACACATTCCCAAGATTAAGCCAGGACCAAGAAAAATCCCAAATCAGATGTAATTTTTCAAAGGCAATCCAAATACTGATAAAAAAAATATAAGCACTTCTGAAAGGTAATCTGCTTTTTGCCCAATAGAAAAGTATAAAAATTAAAGCATAAAAAAGACTATTGCATAAATTAGCAAATAACATTCCAAATAGAGTCGAGTTATAAAGCCACCATGTTGTAATTATGTTCCAAATAAGAAAACTTAAATAACTGTATCCAAAGATTCTAATGCCTTTATTGTTTGAATCATCATTACGAATAGAATCTTCTAGATATAATAATGGAATTAAGGATGTGAAAACAAGAACTGTTAATCCGTCAACAGGCCATGAAATTCCAAGTGCTATACCTGAAATTATAGATAGAAAGAGATGTTTTATTTTGGGTGACATTTATGCGAATTTAATTTTTTTGAAGCTATTGCAATTACTATATTGTCAAAAATTAGAAAATTTTTAGTGGATCTAATTAAACGAAGTATTCCTAATCTCTTTACTGCACTAAACTTTTTGTGCGGTTGTTTTGCTTCTTATTTAGCTTTTAAAAATTTATTTGAAGCTGCCTTTTTATTGGTTTTTCTAGGGGCTTTCTTTGATCTTTTTGATGGCTTTTTTGCTCGTTTACTAAAAGTAGAAAGTAGTTTTGGTCTTCAATTTGATTCAATGGCAGATTTGATTACAAGTGGATTTGTTCCTGGTATTGTTATGTATAATTTATTCTTAGAGATTGGAGTGCGTGAATTAAATTTCACAACTCACATTCTACAAAGTGAATTTACATTTTCATTTGCTCCTTTTGCTTTAGTTGGATTTCTTATTCCCCTAGCTGCTGGCATTCGTTTAGCGAGATTTAATATTGATGATGATCAGCAAAATGATTTTAAAGGACTACCAGCTCCTGCAAATGCCCTTTTTATAGTTGCACTGCCACTGATTATTGAACACCCTCAATTTGCTTCTATAAAACCAGTTCTAACATCATTTTCAACTTTATTTGTTATTACATTGGTTTCATCATTTATCATGAATATTCGGCTTCCTTTGTTTTCATTTAAAATTAAATCTTCAAATCTTAAAGACTATAGGTATCAACTAATTCTATTGGGATTATGTTTTCCCGCCTTTTACTTTTTTAACTGGGTTGCAGTGCCATTACTAATTTTGATTTATCTTATTCTCAATTTTATAAGAAATAGTGTTGATTAAAATAAAATTTATTTTAGACTAACTCAAAAGGATAATTTTTTTTTGCGAAGTTCAAAATTTTGTCCTAAATATACTTTTCGAACCATTTCGTCTTCTGCAAGCTCTTCTGGACTCCCAGCCTTTAATATGCTCCCCTCGAACATGAGGTAAGTTTTATCTGTAATAGCAAGAGTTTCTTGGACATTGTGATCAGTAATTAAAATTCCAATATTTTTCTTTTTTAAATGGGCAATGATTCTTTGGATATCCTCTACGGCTACCGGATCTACTCCTGCGAATGGCTCGTCAAGTAAAACAAATTTCGGGTCAGTAGCAAGTGCTCTTGCAATTTCAGTTCTTCTTCGTTCTCCACCGGACAGTAAATCTCCACGATTTTTTCGGATGTGATTTAATCCAAATTCTTCCAAAAGTGATTCCATTTTTTCTTTTTGTGCATTTTTACTTAAGCTTGTCATTTGAAGAACACTAAGGACATTTTCCTCCACACTAAGTTTTCGGAATATTGATGCTTCTTGAGCTAAATAACCAATTCCTCTTTGGGCTCTTTGATACATTGGGAATTTTGTTATCTCTTGATCATTTAAATAAATAAAGCCATCATTTGGTTTAATTAGACCAACAATCATATAAAAGGAAGTTGTTTTTCCTGCTCCATTAGGACCAAGTAAACCAACAATCTCACCTTGAGCTACTTCTAGAGAGATTCCTTTTACTACTTTTCGTCCTTTATATGATTTTTCGATACTTTTTGCAAGTAATTTCATAGTCTTAATTTGTCATAAACTTAGTAAATATTTATTGTGATATCATTTGTTTTTAAGCACTTCATTTTGTCTGCTTGTCACAATCCTAGATATTAATATACTTACTTCGTAAAGAACTAGTATTGGAATACTGACAATAATTTGACTGGCAATATCTGGAGGAGTAATGATAGCAGATAAGCTTAAGACTACTACAAGTGAGATTTTTCTATTTTTTCTTAAAAAATCAGGAGTTATTATACCTACTTTAGTTAAAAAATAAACGATTATCGGTAATTCAAAAATTATTCCAGCAGCTAATACGGAGGCCCTCAAAAGACCTATATAGCTACTTAAATCAAAATCATTGAATATTTCACTACTAACAGAGTAATTTCCTAAAAAATTGATTGAAAGAGGGGTTACGATATAGTATCCAAAAAGTACTCCTATAAAAAAAAGCATTGAGGCAATAAAAATAAAACCTCGGGCATTTTTTCGTTCTTTTTCATAAAGTCCAGGACTTATAAATTTCCAAAATTCAAATATTATATATGGGAAAGCCAAAATAAATCCGGCCAGAATTGAAGTCCATAAATGTGCAGAAAATTGACCTGCCATAGTCCGACTTTGAATCCTAAATGGTAACTCATCAATACAAAAACTATTCCCTTGACCAAGGGTTTGGGATATAGAACAGAACCAACGATAAGTAATGAAATCTTTTTGTTTTGGTCCGAAAAGTAATACATCAAAAATAAAATCTTTAAAAATAAATGCTACAATTGCAACAATTAAAATCGCAATTACTGAACGAATAAGATGCCAGCGTAATTCTTCGAGGTGATCCAAAAAGGACATTTCGTCTTTTGGCTGTTGAGCACTCATTTTGTAATTATTTTCAAATAAATCAAATCCAATCGTAAAAATATCAAAAACAAATGGTATCCCACGTCATTTTTTATTTAAAAGGATTGTGTTTTCAGTTTTTTTGTTTAAAACTTACCTTGTATTTCCTTTTTGAATTTGGTATATTACAAATAAAAAGGATTCTCTAAATTAGATTCGTAATTAGACTTTATGAATAAGGATGAACTTAAAATTCAACTTAAAAAATATTTTGGTTTTGCAACCTTTAAAGGACTTCAAGAATCTGTAATTTTAAATGTTTTAAAAAAAGAAGATTCTTTTGTTATTATGCCAACTGGTGGTGGTAAATCACTCTGTTATCAATTGCCTGCATTAATAAATGAGGGGATGGCTATCGTGGTTTCACCTCTCATCGCTTTAATGAAAAATCAAGTAGATTCAATTCGAGGTATTTCATCAGAAAACGGGATAGCTCACGTTTTGAACTCATCTTTAAATAAAACTGAAACTACCCAAGTAAAAAATGACATTCGTAATGAGGTCACTAAATTGCTTTATGTTGCCCCTGAATCTTTATCTAAAAAAAATACAATTGATTTTTTTAAATCTATTAAAATTTCCTTTTTAGCAGTAGATGAAGCACATTGTATTTCTGAATGGGGGCATGATTTTAGACCTGAATACCGAAATCTTAGAGTTATTCTTGAGCAGTTTGAACAAACTATACCTATAATTGCACTAACTGCAACTGCTACTCCAAAGGTTCAGGAAGATGTTATGAAAAATCTTCAAATCCCAAAAGCTAAAGTTTTTAAAGCCTCGTTTAACAGACCAAACCTTTATTATCAGGTTAGTCCAAAAACTAAGCAAGTTGATTCTGATATTATAAAATTCGTAAAGAAAAATAGTGGAAAATCAGGTATAATTTATTGCTTATCTCGAAAGCGAGTTGAAGAATTAGCACAAACCCTTCAAGTTAATGGTATTAATGCCTTGCCATACCATGCAGGTTTAGATTCAAAGTCGAGAGTCAGTCATCAAGATCATTTTTTAAAAGATGATTGTGATATTATTGTAGCTACAATAGCTTTTGGAATGGGAATAGATAAACCAGATGTTCGTTTTGTAATTCATCATGATATTCCTAAAAGTATTGAGAGTTATTACCAAGAAACGGGAAGAGCGGGTCGTGACGGTGGCGAAGGACACTGCTTAGCATTTTATGCATATAAAGATATTGAAAAACTTGAAAAATTTATGTCAGGAAAGCCTCTAGCTGAACAAGAAATTGGAATGGCTCTATTGGCTGATATGGTAGCTTATGCTGAAACTTCAATTTCTCGTCGAAAATTTATTTTACACTATTTTGGTGAGGAGTTTGATAATGAAATAGGGGATGGAGGTGATATGGATGATAACATGCGCTATCCTAAACAACAATTTGAAGCAAAAGTAGAATTAATACAATTATTAAAAGTTATAATTCAAACTAAGGAAATATACAAAGCCAAAGAGTTGGTCAAAACGCTTGAAGGAAAAAAAAATGCAGTCATTCAATCCCATAAAACTGATTCTTTAGAGGTTTTTGGTAGTGGATCTTCTAAAGACTCTAATTTTTGGATGGCAATAATAAGACAAGCTCTAGTAAAAGGATATTTAGTGAAAGAAATTGAATCCTATGGACTAATTCGAATTACAGCTCGTGGAAAGGCATTTTTAAATCAACCTTCAAGTTTTATGATGACTGAAGACCATAAATACGATCAAGATGATGTAGCTCAAGTTCTTCAAAATAAACCACAAGGAATTTTAGATAATAATTTAATGCAACTCTTAATTAGCCTAAGAAAAAGAATAGCAGAAGTTAACGGTGTTCCACCATATGCTGTTTTTCAAGAAAATTCTCTAGAAGAAATGTGCCTTAAATATCCTATTTCGCAAGATGAATTAGTAAATATTAACGGTGTTGGTGAAGGAAAAGCAAAACGGTATGGAGAAAAATTCATAGGACTGATAATTAATTATGTTGAAGAAAATAATATTATCAGGCCAGACGATTTGGTTGTTAAAAGTACTGGAATCAATTCTGCTCTTAAGCTGTTTTTAATTCAAACCATTGATCGTAAGTTACTGCTTGAGGATATCGCAGATGCTAAGGGTATGACGATGGATAAACTTATATCTGAGATGGAAACAATTGTGTTTTCAGGAACAAAACTTAATATTGATTATTATTTAGAGAATCTTTTTGATGAAGATCAAACAGAGGAATTACATGATTATTTTATAGAAGCAAAAACAGATTCAATTTCAAATGCAGTTGATGCTTTTGAAGGTGGGTATGAAGAAGAAGAGCTTCGTTTATATCGTTTGAAATTTATTAGTGAAATCGCAAATTAAACTTTTTTGATTTAAGGGGATTCTTATCTTTGCCGTCAAACAAAAAATTATTATGGAAGGTATTTATGCAAAATTTAATACATCTAAAGGATTAATTTTATTAAAACTTAATTATAAAGAGACACCTGGTACTGTAGGAAATTTTGTGAGTTTAGCAGAGGGGGCTCAAAAAAATAGTTATAAAAATTCTGGGGAACCATATTATGATGGATTAAAATTTCACCGAGTTATTCCTGATTTTATGATTCAAGGCGGTTGTCCTCAAGGCACCGGATCTGGTGGTCCAGGTTATCAATTCGATGATGAGTTTCATCCTGATTTAAAACATAATCGTGAAGGAATACTGTCAATGGCTAATGCAGGTCCAGGAACTAATGGCAGTCAGTTTTTTATTACACATGGTCCTACTGGTTGGCTAGATCGAAAGCATACTGTTTTTGGATATGTTGTTGAGGGTCAAGATATCGTAAATTTAGTAGAGCAAGGTGATCTAATCGAATCAGTAACCATAGAATATCACGGGGAAGCTGCTGAAAAATGGAATGCACAATTAGCATTTAATGAGTTTAATGCAAGTGCAGAGGCTCGTCTTAAAGCAGAAAAAAATGCAGTCTATGAAACTTTAGCTTCAATAACTAACGGTATGAAGAAAACGGAAAGTGGATTGTTTTATAATATTACTAAAGAGGGCACTGGTTTAAGCCCAGTAAAGGGCTCAAAGGTCTCAGTTCATTATAAAGGTTCACTAATTGATGGATCTGTTTTTGATTCATCATACCAACGCAATGAGCCAATTGAGTTTTCAGTTGGAATAGGTCAAGTTATTCAAGGATGGGACGAAGGAATTATGCTTTTAAAAAAAGGAGCTAGTGCACGTTTTGTAATTCCAAGTGATCTAGGTTATGGTGCCCAAGGTGCTGGAGCAAACATTCCACCTAATTCAACTTTAATTTTTGATGTTGAGCTGATTGATTTTTAATTTCCTTTCTCATTATTATTTGAAGGGTGCCATTTAATACTGCACCCTAAACTGGGTAACTGAATACCTGATTGTGAAACTTTTTGGAGCATAGATTCAGCGGCCAGGTGTAAATCATTTCCATTTACAGGCACCTTATTTCCAGGTCTAGAGTCATCATAACGTCCTCTGTAATACAATTTTAATTGATTATCAAATAAATAAAAATCTGGAGTACAGGCAGCTTGAAAGTTTTTTGCAACTTCTTGACTTTCATCATATAAATAAGGAAAAGAAAACCTTTTTAATAAGGCTAGTTTTTTCATTTCTTTAGGCCCATCCTGCGGGTGAGTCTCAATACTATTGCTTGAAATAGCTACTGTTGCTATTCCTTTTTTTGAGAAATCAATTGCTGTTTTAATAATACCTTCTAAAAGATGTATAACATAGGGGCAATGATTACACATAAAAATAATTAAAGTACCATTTTTACCTCTTAGAATTTCTAATTCTTTTATTTGATTATTAATCACATTAGGTAATGAAAAGGATGGTGATTGAGTCCCCAAAGGGAGCATATATGATTCAATTAGGGCCATAAGAAATATTTATTACTGAAATTAAATGTAGTATTTTTATATAAATTTAAATAGATAAGGAATGATAGATTATTCTACATTTGAAAAACTAGATTTAAGGGTTGGAACTATTTTGAACGCAAAAGATTTTCCAAAGGCTAAAAAACCTGCTTATAAATTAGAAATTGATTTTGGACCTATTGGTATTCTTAAGTCCTCTGCACAAATCACAAAACGTTATTGTCTCGAAGAGCTATTAGGGAAACAAATCATAGCTGTTGTCAACATAGGAATTAGAAAAATAGCTGATTTCGAAAGTCAATGTCTGGTTTTAGGGGCTACTAAGAATAATGAAGTTATTCTTTTGACACCTGAATCTGAAATTCCAAATGGAGAGCAAGTTCTTTAATTACATTATAAATGACAGATAAATGGCATTAGTTAAAATCCTATTTGTTCCATACCAAAAGGCCCTAAAATTTGTATTATCTGTAAGTACAATAACTCTTCCGTGACCCATTCGACTTATTTTAAAAGGAACTGATCTTTTAACTAGTTGCAGGTTTTCTTCCGATATATAACCACTTAGTAAGGGATCGGGAGTATATTGAATAGGATTATTATAACTCTGTTTATCGGCTTTTAAATAAAGATTAGTATTTCTAAAAATTGGTATAGTTGAGTTCAGGTATCCAAAATTTATAGGATGACTTCTATCTATATTTACTTTAAAAATAGCTCCTCCTGTTTCCTGAGACCCTTCAAAATTATCTTTATCTTCAAATGAAATATTTTTTGCAATTGGACTTTGATTTAAAAAGTCTAGTTTGATAAAATCGTATTCATTTAGCCACTTTATGGTTTCTCTATATCCAATAAGAACTCCCCCTTCTTTAACAAATCTTTTAATTTCATCAACATGATTATTTAGTCGTGTTCCACTAAAACTAGGTATAATCAAATGTGAATAAGCACTTAGATCAATATTATTTAAATCCTTAGTATCAATTTTTGAAATAGAAATTTTATGTCTAGTATCTAGTAAGTGCCATATTTCTCCAGCATCATAGCTCCGGACACCAGATCCAACTAATAAAGCAATTTTAGCCTCTTTCACTGATCGAAAATCTCGTGAACCTAAATCAATTCCTTGGGTATGGCCTGTTGAAACCCCAGTAATATTGATATGGGTTTTTATTGCAGCATTTTTAAGTATTTCATACAAATCAGACTCATTAACTTCTTGATTTTTTGAAGGAATCATATAAGTCCCGTAGTCGTATGGTTTTCCTTCAATCGTAAAAGGAGTAAGCCCAACCTTTACACGTATATTTTTTTTATGAAGTTCATTAAGTAATTTGGGAGTATAGTAATGATGGGCTTCAAAAAGATAGGCATAATCTCCCTTTTCACTAACACTTCCGATAGGAGGATTAATTTTTTCAATTCTTTCTCCTTTTAAAGAAGTATTATTTTCAAAATGATGATTTAAATTGAATGCATATGGAAAAGTCCATGCAGATACATCATAAAATAAGCTGTCTTGAAAATTAGTTTGTTTAGAAAATATAGCTTGAATTAATTTATGTTTTTTCTGCTCTAAGGGAATCACAAAACTCGATTTAGGTAAATATTTTTTCCCATTTTTATTTACTTTGTTTTTTAATTTGTAAAATTTTATTTTGTGATAATCTAAAACTTCAGCAAAGTGATATAAAATAGCAGGGTCTTTTGGACTTCCTACAATTATTAACTTTTGTTTTTCATTAGCTGCATTTTTTCGCATGTCAGCATAGAATGTCTTGAAGTAATTAAGAAGTTCAATTCTCATAGCACTTGCAGCTTTCAAAGTTGATAGTGCTGCTGTGAGTTGATTTCGTATTGTAAATGGAAAAGTTATTATACCGTTTTCACTTTCTTGCATGTGTCCACGAGAACTAGCCTGTTCAAATAGAATACCAATACCACCGTTAACATCTGGATAAGCAGATCCTTTTCCAAGGTAGAAATCATCATAATCTTCTTCTGAGTAGTAAAGAGAACCTAATTTATCGAAAGCTTTGATGTGGTATTCACTAATTTTTTTAGTCAATTTCTGATTCATTACGGGTATTAAAGGATTTACTCTTGAAGATACTCCTGGTTGAAAAAAGAAAGTCGAATTTGTTCCCATTTCGTGATGATCAGTAAGAATATTTGGGAGCCAATCAGAAAAAGTTTTAGTCCGTGCTTGTGATTCTGGCAATTGAACAGGAAGCCAATCTCTATTTAAATCAAACCAATAATGATTTGTTCTACCTCCGGGCCAAATCTCGTTGTATTCTCTATCATTTGAGTCAGATGTAAGGACTTGATTTTTATTCATATTTGCCCAATAAGAAAAGCGCTGTAAACCATCGGGATTTAAGCTAGGGTCAAAAAGAATAATCAAATCTTCAAGCATGTCAATAGTTTCTGGAGCTTCACTTGCAGCAAGATGATAGGCCGCTAAAAGTCCCGCATTGGCTCCACTTGGTTCATTTCCATGAATGGAAAATCCTTGATAGACCACAAGAGGTTGCTTTTTAGTATTTTCATTTTCATCCTTAGCCTCCGATAGCTGAATATGAGCTTTTCTTATGGATTTGATGTTTTTGTGATTTTCTGGACTTGTAATTGTAAGTAAAAGTAATGGACGATCTTCATAAGTTGATCCTCTGCTTTCAATTGAAATTCTATCAGACGATTCTGCTAAACTATACATATAACTAATAAGTTGATCATGAGATACATGCCAGGTCCCAACCTCATAGCCTAATAATTTACTTGGTTTTGGAATTTCAGAATTATAAGGATGATTTTTATCCAAGTAATAATTCAAATTAACTTGACAAACTAATGAACCATAGCCAAAAAATGCAATTAGAATAAAATATTTTTTCATTTTAAAGATCATTTAC
>CESO01134307.1_pt1 | contig 10172 bp, 10 predicted proteins | sample 356341 | NCBI WGS metagenome assembly CESO01 (sample SAMEA2621812, study PRJEB7988) | marine metagenome | biome: marine biome (ENVO:00000447); feature: deep chlorophyll maximum layer (ENVO:xxxxxxxx); material: "saline water (ENVO:00002010), including plankton (ENVO:xxxxxxxx)" | depth 35 m
GCAGGCCGATGCGGCGTGAAAAAAATACCGCTATTCTTGTTTCAGGAGGGAGGTGACCCCGCCACTCGCGCTGTCTTTCAGCGGATGGCGACATTGAGTGGCGGTGCCACGGTGCCCTTTGACGCCGGCAGTGCTGAGCACCTGCGATTACTATTAGGCGCCGTCGCACGATTTGCCCGCGGCGGCCTCAAAGCACTGTCTCGGGCCGACAACGCAGGTGATCGACTCCTGTTGGAGCAACTCGAAAAGAAGCCGTAGTGCCCGATTAAAACCGATATCATAGGCATTACCGTCCAAGCCACTCAGGAGCCGTTACTGCCGTGCCTCGAATGATCCTCCTACTCGCCGTTGCACTCACGCTGGTCATTTTGATCCGACGCGCGCAGCGGCAACCACCACACAAGCGACGCGGCGCCTATCTGCAGATTATTCTCGGAAGCGCCGTGATCGGGGTGGTGATTCTGACGCTGATGGGAAAAATGCACTGGATCGGCGCGGCACTGACCGGACTGCTGGTAGCGGCCCGACAGATGCTCCCCCTTCTCATTCGCTTCCTGCCGATGCTGGGGAGTCTTCGGGGGGGCGGCGCGAGCGCAGCAGGCAAGCAGTCAGAAGTGGCCTCTCGCATCCTGAAGATGACGTTGGATCACGACAGCGGCGACCTCAGTGGAGTGATATTGGAGGGGCCTTACAAGGACTGGTTGCTGCATGAGCTTGACCGACAACAACTTGATGAATTGATGGCCTACTGCCAGCACGAGGATACCGACTCGGTGCAGCTCCTATCCAGCTATGTTGAGCAACGCTTTCCCGGCGAAACTGATCATAGCGAACAGCGAGCGCACTCAGCCAACACTCACGCCTCCGGCCTGAACCGAGCGGAAGCCCTCGCTCTGCTCGGCCTAGAAGATGACGCCAGTGACGACGACATCGTGGCGGCACACCGCACATTGATCCAAAAGCTGCATCCGGATCGAGGTGGAAATGATTATCTGGCGGCAAAAATTAACGAAGCCAAGGATTTTTTGCTTCATTGAGCTGTCACAGGTTCCCGTAGCCTGAAGTCAATCGATCAGAAAAACCGTCAGGAGGGCCATAAGAGATGAGCGGCGCATTCGTCATCCGTAATCAGTTGGGACATTACTGGGGCAAATCGGGCGGCTGGGTCAAAGGAGGTCGGGCCGGTCAAGTAGCGTGCTGGACACACCGCGACCAGGCCGTGAACACCCTGTTTGAACTGGGCTCCAAAGAGACAGATCTGCGGGGCGAGGTGCTGCTTGCCGAAACTGAAGGCAAGCAACCCAAAAACCTTGAACTCAGTCGCCATCCCGTTCCCAAATCCGGCAAGAAAAAAGACCTTGAAACCGACGAAGACGACCCCATTGAATAAGCAAGGAAAAGCGTTTTAAGGGAGCAAAAAATATGAGGATTTTGTTGTTTCTGGGCACCAATATCGCCGTTTTGGTGCTGGTCAGCATAATATTTAATTTGCTCGGACTTGAGGGCATCCTCGCCAACAACGGCGTAGATCTTAACCTCGGCAGTTTGCTGATTTTTTGTGCGCTATTCGGAATGAGTGGCTCTCTGATATCGCTATTTTTATCCAAATTCATGGCGAAACGAGGCACTGGCACGCAGATTATTGAGACACCCCGCAACCGAGACGAACAATGGCTGATCGAGACAGTCCAATCGCTTGCTGAGGTTGCGGGTATCGGCATGCCCGAAGTCGGCATCTTTCCTTCGGACGCGGCCAATGCCTTTGCGACCGGGTGGAACCGAAACAAGGCACTGGTGGCGGTCAGTAGCGGGCTATTGAGACGCTTCGAAGAGCGCGAAGCGCGCGCGGTGCTGGCTCATGAAATCGGCCACGTTGCCAACGGTGACATGATCACGCTCTCACTGATTCAAGGTGTCGTGAATACGTTCGTGATGTTTTTCGCCCGCATCATCGGGCACACCGTTGACCGCGTAGTCTTCAAGACTCAGCGCGGCTACGGTATCGGCTACTTTATTGTGACGATTATTGCTGAAATTATTTTAGGGATCCTCGCGAGCATGATCGTCATGTGGTTCTCGCGCTATCGGGAATATCGGGCCGATGCCGCCGGGGCACGGTTCGCCGGGAGTGCAGGAATGATTGCCGCCTTGCAGCGACTGAAAGCCGAACAGGGATTGCCGCAAGATTTGCCAGGTGAGATGACGGCTTTCGGCATCCGATCACGGACTGGCTCCGGTTTTGCCGCTCTATTGCGCTCCCACCCTCCCCTCGACGATCGTATTCTGGCGCTCCAGAAAGGATGAACGCGAGAGTACTGTTGCACGCCTGCCTCGGTGCGATCCTGTTCCTCTGGCACGCTCTGCCGCTGTCCGCAACAGAGGCGCCTGATTATCTCAGCTTCTCTACAGACGACGAAGCCAACACAACCGAAGTCTTTCAACTGGCCAGTCCGGCTGTCGTATTCGTGACCTCAACGGAGCTGAGGCGGCAGCGCTTCACGCGAAACGTGATGGAGATTCCCCGAGGTGCGGGCTCCGGATTTATCTGGAACGCCGACTCCGGCCTGGTCGTCACCAACTACCATGTGGTCGCCGGTGCCGACCGCCTGACCATTACCTTAGAAGACGAACAGGCATTTCAGGCAGAAGTGGTAGGCCTTGCGCCTGAGCGAGATCTGGCGGTGCTGCGAATGATGGATCCGCCCGATAACTTGACCGAGTTACCGGTGGGGGATTCTTCAGAGCTTTCAGTCGGACGCAAGGTGATGGCCATTGGCAACCCTTTTGGTCTCGATACGACTCTCACCGTGGGAGTCGTCAGCGCATTAGACCGCGAGATCCAATCACCGAGTAACCGGACAATCCGAGGCGTCATTCAGACCGATGCCGCGATCAACCCGGGCAACTCCGGCGGGCCACTACTGAATTCTCTAGGGCAACTGATCGGCGTCAATACCGCCATTTATTCACCCAGTGGCGGCAGTGCGGGTATCGGGTTCGCTATTCCGGTGAACACCGTCATCGAAGTCGTGCCGCAGCTGATTGCATTTGGCAAAATCATGCGCCCTGTTCTAGGGGTGGAGCTGGCATCCGACCGCTGGCTGCGGCGATATCGCGTCGAGGGCGTCCCGATTGTCAGAACTTATCGTGGCTTCCCCGCCGAGATGGCGGGTATGGTGGGCGCCAGGAGAGGCTCGCGAGGGGAAATCATCCTCGGTGATGTCATCACCGAAATCGACGGCGAGCGGGTCGCCAATAATGATGAATTCCTGTCGGAGATGGAAAGACACCGCGTTGGCGACACCATTGACATCGTCACCACGCGAGAAGGCGAAGAAAAGCGATTTACCGTCGAACTGTCCGAAGTGCAGTAGAGCGGGTCAGCCACCAAGACGGTGAGGCCAGCTCTCAGGATCCAGCGTTTCTCGCGGTAATTGGTCCCGACTGAATCGGGGGGGCTCGCCCTTCTCCAGCTGCGTCTCATAGTGCTTGAGTAATGACATCGCAACGGGATAAAGCGCCCACAGCGCCAGCAAGTTAGTGAGGGCCAGTAATGCCATAGTGAGATCGGCGAACCCGAACACGGTGCCGAGATCCTGAACCGATGCCCACGCGATCATAGTCAGCACGACGAGCCTGAAGACTAATACCGCTCGTGATCCCAGCCGTTCGAAATAAGCAATGCTGTTCTCTCCGAGGAAACTGTTGTACGCAATGGTAGTGGTAGCAAATAATACTAGCGCCAGACTGACCAGTGGCTCTCCCCAGGCTCCTAGGTGCTCGGCTACGGCCATCTGAGTCAAGACCACCCCTTGAATCTGATCACCACCTGAACCATAGACCGGAGACATCAGAATGATCAATGCGGTGGCGGTACACAATACAATCGTGTCAATAAAGACGCTCAGGGACTGCACCAGCCCCTGTGAGAGAGGGTGAGGTACGTCTGCTGCGGCGGCGACATTGGGTACCGTCCCGAGCCCAGCCTCATTGGAGAACAAACCCCTTCTTGCACCCTGGGTAATCGCCGCCGCGATCCCGCCGCCCACAGCCTGCTCGAGGCCCAATGCGGATGAAAAAATCAGACCCAGCGCGCGGGGAATCTCGCTCACATTCAATACCAGCACTGCCAGGGCGAGGATCAGGTATGCCACGACCATGACGGGCACCACGATTTCTGAGACCCGTGCGAGCCGCCGAATACCGCCAAAGAGGATAATCGCCATGACTGCCGTCATCGCCGCGCCGCTCAACCAGGTCGGGACCCCGAAGGCGGATTTGATTGACGTGGTGACCACGTAACTCTGTACTGCATTAAATCCAAAACCAACGGTGAGCAATAACAGCACACTGTAGACCACAGGCAGCACTCGCCAACCCAGACCATAGTGCATGACGTAAGCTGGTCCACCGCGAAAAGTCTCGTCACCGTGCCGTCGTTTATACAGCTGCGCAAGCGCACACTCGAACAGGCTGGTCGCCATGCCTAGCAAAGCGATCAACCACATCCAGAACAGCGCACCCGGTCCCCCGAGAGTAATGGCGACTGCAACGCCTGCGATATTGCCGCCACCAACTCGTCCGGCAACGCTGACCGAGAGCGCCTGGAAGCTTGAGATGCCGCGGTCGGATCCCCGCCCTCCCCTGTCAGAAAAGACCGCAAATGCGCGCCGAAAAAATCTGAGTTGAACGGCTCTGGAGCCGACAGTAAAACGCACTCCGACGATCAGGAGAGCGGCGATCAACACATAGGACCAGAGCCAGTCCGTGAAAATCGTCAGCATCGTGGTCAAATCAATCCGGTGATCAGGATCAGTGCAACAGCGGGCACCACGACAAATCTCGTCAGCCCGCGCCAAAGGCCATACCACTGCGAATCATCCCGGAGTTCATCCTCACTCCGTTCACGATGCATGAACCAACCCGTGAACAGCGCGACCAGCAAACCCGCCATGGGCAGCAGTAACCTGTCGTACAGCGCCTCGGTGAGCTCGTTAAAATTCATGCCCAGCAGGCGATAATCTTCCCAGATGTTGTAGCTCAGCACGGAAATCACGCTGAGACTCGTGACCGACCCGATAACCAGAATCGTGCTACGTTCGCGCGAGGTATCGAGCTTTTCCTTGGTCCAGCTGGTCACGCTCTCCAGCAAACCCACCATGGAAGTGACACCTGCAACCGCCAGCATCACAAAAAAGAGCACCGCAAAGATCGAGCCCCCAGGCATCTGTGAGAAAGCAACCGGCAAGGTCTGAAAAATCAGACCGGGCCCACTCGCCATGTCTAAACCGAAGTGAAATACCGCAGGAAACACAACAAAGCCGGCCAGGATCGCAATCAACGTATCCGCCAGAACAATCGTCCCGGCGCCGCGTGCGATGGAGAAATCCCTGGGCAGATAGGCACCGTAGGTCATCATGCCTCCCATACCCACACCAATCGAGAAAAAGGCCTGACCGACCGCGGCAAGAACCGTCGCACCGGTGACCTTGCTGAAATCCGGCGTAAAAAGCCATTCGAGGGTTTCGACGAAGCCGCCGGCAAAGTAATTGTAAATACTCAGTCCTACGAGCAGTGAAAACATGAGCGGCATCATGACGGTCACGGCCCGCTCAATACCCGACGTGACCCCCGCATAAATGATTGCGCCGACAATGAGATTACCGATCAGCGTCCATAACACCATGGCCTGGTTGTCAGCCAACAGTCCCGCAAAAGTGGCTTCTGCGACCCCTGCGTCGAAATCAGCAAAACCCGTGACCAGTGCGCGAGCCAGATACCAGAGCACCCAGCCCACGACTACCGCGTACGTGATCGCAATCGTGTAGGCAGTTGCGACCCCCATACCGCCCACCACTTGCCAGCGTTTACTGCGGCCAGATTCTGCTGCGACCGCTGCCATGGACGTGGGAGGGCTGCCGCCTCCGCGCCGTCCCACCAGCAACTCTGCCATCAGGCAGGGTATGCCAATGGCAACAGCACACAGCAGGTAGATCATGACAAAGGCGCTGCCGCCGTTTTCACCCGTTACATATGGAAAACGCCAGATATTGCCCAGACCAACGGCAAAACCGACCGACGCCATCACAAAAGCAAATCGACTGGACCACACCGCGTTTCCTGCTGACACCATTAACCTGCCTCCTGCTTTTATGGGCTCGGGAGCGAACGCTCCCCAGACGCCTTGTTTATTCTGAGTTGGACGTTGCACACTCCAAACTACGGATGGATAGGCGTTATGGCAATATTAAAGCTGCCCTTGTACCAAGATATCAAAGCCTTCCGGAGTCGGTGTCGCGAAAAGGGAGACCGCGCGGCGAAAACGCTCATCCTTTGCCATCGGCCCACTCGCACGCAGACTCACCTCGTAAGCGCGGGCGACCAGATTGGCCTCTCCCGCCAGCAGCAACGCACCATTATCTGTGTGCATAACGGCCTGCACGCCATCAGACGATGCGCGGTCCCCCATCACATCAATACGGTAGTTGCCCAACGGGATGCTGCCACCGCTCGCCGTCCATATGCCGTCACGTAGAGTCACCACCCCTCGCGCCTGCACAAGATTGTCATCTTCGATTTCAATGCGATCAAATCGGCCCGAGAGTGTTCCACCCAAATACAGGGGAAAGAGCGCACGCAGTATCTGGGTGTCAAAATTTAGGCTGATATCGCGCAGCACCCACTGCCCCGTGAGCCCCAAGCCAATCCGACCGCGCAGAATCTGATCGCCCCACTCACTGGTAACCGTCAGGGGTGTGCTCCAACCCAGTCGCCATGGCTCTATCCGCCACTGAACAGCACCCAGTATTAAAGGGCGCTCGTCTATCATCGTCCAGGCCCTGACCGCTTGTCCGGACCAGATGGTGCCCGACAAGCCCGAAAGGGAGACATTGTCAGGCAACAACCCCTGAAATGTGCGCGCTGGTATTTGGGACACCACAAGCGCTAACAGGAGTGTGCCTGCGAGCCCCCGGCGGTACTTGATCAGCCATGCCATCGCTCAACTCCCAGCGATACGCAAAGTCGCATTCACTCCGCCGTTTTGGCCTGCGCTACTGATGGACGCATCTAGAACCGCGAGCCCGGTAACACCTTCTATCTGCTCGAGGAACTGCAGAAGACTATCAAAGGCCACCCCCTCAAACCGGATTTGTACTTCGCCCCGACTGTTGGGTTGCAGACGCTTAACGGCCAAACCATTCGCCTCACTTGCCTGACTGAGAGTGCGGGTCAAGTTGACCTGTCGACCACTCCCCCCAGCCCTCAAAGCAGCCAATTGCTCGACCTTGAGATCAACCCGCATGAGTTGCTGCGCCAGCGCTTGATTGCCGCCCTTCAGGCGCTCGCGGCGGCCATCGAGCTCGACAAAAATCAGCTGCACAAATACCCACAGTCCAAGTGCCGCCCCGAGTATCACCAGTGCGATCTGGTCCCGATTCGAAAGTGATTCAAACCACTGCCGCATCATCAAATCTCCACCCGCAGCCGCGCAACCACACCCTCTCTGCGCGCATTAGAACTCTCGAGCTCTGCACTGAGGGCACGCTGCTTCAATTGATCTCGCACTTGTTCTACCGACTGAAAATCCGGTGCTGAAAAATTGACCCGGATATCGCTCCCGCCACTGTAGTTCACCGATGTGAGCGTAATCTCCGGCACTGCGGCCGCTGCGCTGAGCAACGACACCAAAATGGGGGTAAATGCCCGGTGCCTGGCCCCCGCACCCAGCTCAGCAAGCTGGCGATTGAGTTGCTTTTCAACATTCACCACCGCGCCACGGGGGTTGATACGCCGGTAGCTTTCCTGAATGGTTTGACGAAGCTGCAGATCCTCTGCCTTTAGCATTTCATAATCCGCTATCGACAGACCTGTCTTCAAAATCAGGGCCACACCCAGCGCGACTGCGACGCGCTGCCACACCCCCCACCAACGCATCAGAGGCAAACGCGGTGCGAAATCGCCTTGGCGTAGATCAGGTCCCGCTGGCAAGGGTTCCGCCAACAGCAGCGCGTCAGACAGCCCGCCCTGTCGCCACTGCAGTTCGTCATGGAAACGTTCCGGAATCACCACCATGGCGCTTTGTTGGTCCTTTCCATAGGCCACTAGCGTGATCTGCTCCGCCTCCAACGAATCGAGAAGCGCTGGTAACAAGGCCATCTCGACTCGTGCTCCCTCTGCCTCGCCCCAGCGCACGAGCACCCACTCGTCTTCGAAAATCAACGTGCACTGCCCCGCGCGCCACGGCAGACATAAAACTTCGGTCACCCAAGGAAGCTCCTTTACCTTATCGGGCAATTCCTCCATCCACTGTGCAATAGTGGATCGCTTCACGACCCCCACCGCCTGCAGATCGTCCCGCATGGGGCTAAAGGCAAAATGAAGTTCGGTTACGTCCTCGATTAAGGATTCCTCGAGCATAAACGGCAAGGCGCGCCGGAGGTGTTTCACCTCTTCGGGTGCGACTGGGACAGTCATATTACGCACCACATCTGAGGGCAGTGCCAAACAGGTATTGTCTGGCAGACTAAACTCATCAGAAGCCAACGGCTCCGGTGCATGACCCGCTCGCACCAGAAACCCCTGCCCCTGATGCCAGCGCACAACATTGAGATTTTCGAGATTCATCGGCGTGGTATTCGCAAAATCAGTGGGTACCGATTCACAGACAAGAATCTCATCATAGCTCGCCCTCAGAGCGAAAAACAGCGACGGTCCGCTCCGGACCTCTATGCAAAACGCTGAACAAGTGGCGCTCCCGTTCGATCAGTTCGACCGCTGCGTCGAGAAGGAACCAGTCACTCCTCACGTCGAGCAAGGGCTCCAGCTCAGCCACTGCCTGCCCCTTCAACACCGGATCGTTAAGGAGGTCCTCCACGCGGCTAATCTCCCCTTCACGGCGCAGCGCATCGAGCCGTTCCCCCTCCATCACAGAGAGCGGTGACAGCTGATCATCGCCATTGAGACTGCGCAAAACCGGCAGTGGGCAAGTGAGGATGTTCAGTCTACCGGCCTGCTCAGGCCAAACCGTCACGAGTGGGGCCAGCGCCTGATAGACCTTAACCGTCATACCCTGTACTGCTCGCAATTCGCTGACACTGGCCAATGGACGATTGGCGGGCAAGTAGGGGAAGTCGGCATAGCGATACTCCGCCTCCTCGGCTCCATTGAGTCGTCGCGTTGCATCACGATCAATAAAGTCGGTAATGGCATCAGTCAGCACCGTTGCCTCATCGAGAGACAGCGACGCATCACCCATGGCTTGGAGAGCCCGAATGAGCATTTTTTGGGTTCCTGTCCAGCGCTTTTCCGGATCAGTCATAGCGGCCTGCGCACTCCCAAGGCCGTCGGACCGCTCACGCCCGCTCTCTTCGCCAGCGCCCACAGCGTCCGTCGCATCAGGATTGCCTGACCCGGTCGCCGGTGCTTCGGCCAGCAGATTAAGATTAATGCGGCCCTGCAAGTCCTCGATACGCCCGCTCATCCATCCTCCCGCCTCCAGCGGATAGGGTGTCGGGGGCTGCGCCCACACCTCCCCAAGGTGATCAGAGGGCGACTCGGCCCTGGCATCGGTGAGGCTGTCGGCCTGCAATGCCAGCTGCGCCAATCCTTCCGCCCCCAAGAGGTACGCCCAAGCCTGCTCAGAAAACAACTGGTGCGTGCCGCGCTGTAAGGTCAGTGTGAAGTCGCGTTGCAGACCGACCATCAGCGCCGCCACCAAAGCGAACACCAGCATTGCCACCACTAAGGCGGCGCCGCGCTGCGCCACGCCGGGATCAGGACGAGGGCAACACATAGGTCCTCCTTACCTCCCCCAGACCGACTACTTCCATCACGACTTCGACCGCCGCAGGTGGCGCGGGCAGCTGTCCTGGCTGGGACAAATCGGTAATCCAATTGTCCTGCCAGTTACGGCGGTCAATCACATCGTTGCGATCACTCTCTAAGACCGACAAAGCAGACAGAAAGCGAACCTCAAAGCGCTCTATGTCATCCAGCACTGCCGTCTCAACCGCCTCGGTTCCGGCGGTTCGATCGAGCACGGGAAAATACCCGCGCCATAACTGGTCATCTTCCAACCACCACCGTACTCTCTGCAGCGCACTGCGGGGCGCCCCGGTCGAGTTGTGCCAGCCAGCCCGCGTTAGTACCAGCGAGTCGGACGCGAGTTCACC
>CESO01037265.1_pt1 | contig 10163 bp, 8 predicted proteins | sample 356341 | NCBI WGS metagenome assembly CESO01 (sample SAMEA2621812, study PRJEB7988) | marine metagenome | biome: marine biome (ENVO:00000447); feature: deep chlorophyll maximum layer (ENVO:xxxxxxxx); material: "saline water (ENVO:00002010), including plankton (ENVO:xxxxxxxx)" | depth 35 m
AGCATTACCTGCTCCAAAGGTTTCCAAAATAATACCCTTGTATGGCAAGTCTAGTATGGATTCTACATATTCTTTTTTCATGCTCGGAAATAACTTCAAGATCACAACCTCGTCAGATAGTTTGCTGTGCAAGGTCAAATCTTTATTGGTATGGTCGTAGCTTATGGGACTGTATTTTATCTTTAAACCTGCCTCGGCAAGGTTAATGAAGTTGGGACTTTTGAAAGCTTCGAAGTGTTCGGCATTGGCTTTGGTACAGCGGTTCCCTCGCATTAGGTGGTATTCGAAATAAACACATACCTCTGGTATACTTCCTTGGGCTGCAATTTCTATAGAGGTAATAATGTTTTCTTTAGCGTCCGTTCGGCGTACACCTATAGGCAATTGCGCACCTGTTAGTATAACGGGTTTATTCAAATTTTCGAGCATAAAACTCAGTGCTGAGGCAGTATATGCCATGGTGTCTGAACCGTGCAGAATAACAAAGCCATTGTAATTATTGTACTCTTTTTCAATGAGCTGCGCTAGTTGTACCCATACCTCTTTGGACATATTGGACGAGTCTATCGGTTGGTCAATGCTGATAGCCTTGATGTCAATGTCAAAAGTGTTGAGCTCAGGAATTTGTTGGCTTAGGGTTTCTAAATCGAAAGGTTTTAAGCTCCCTTCAGGAGTCTTGTACATGCCAATCGTACCTCCTGTATATATTAGTAGTACGGAATCTGTAAAATTCATAACTTAAAAAGTGTTTTAGCGTTTTGTGTGGTTATCCTTGCCACCTCTTCAATATCCATTTCATAAATATCGGCTAATTTTTGTGCCATTAGCGGAATGAATGCACTTTCGTTGCGCTGACCTCGGTGTGGCGTAGGGGCAAGGTAAGGGCTATCGGTTTCTAAAATGAGTTGCGCTAAAGGTAAGCCTGATAGGGTTTGGTCTAAGCCACTATTTTTAAAGGTAACCACTCCACCTATACCTAACATAAAACCCATATCAATAGCTCTTAGTCCTTGTTCTTTGGTGCCTGTAAAACAATGAAAAACACCTCGCAACTTTTCGTCATTAACTTCTTCTATGACCTCAAATATTTCATCAAAACTTTCTCGTATATGTATGGCTACTGGCAAATCGTATTCCTTAGCCCATATCAATTGCTGACGAAAAGCCTTTTTTTGAATGTCTAAAGTGCTTTTGTCCCAATACAAATCAATACCAATTTCGCCTACCGCTACATATTTACCTTTGTCAAGGTGAGCTTTCACAATTTCCAATTCTTTCAAATAATCACCCTTCACATCGCAAGGGTGTAAGCCCATCATAGGGTAGCAATGCTCTGGAAAATCTTGGCATAATTGATGCATAGCTTCAATGGTTTCACTACTGATGTTGGGTAGTAGCATTTTGCTTACGCCATTATCAATAGCTTTTTGCACGACAGCATTTCTGTCCTCGTCAAACTGTGAAGAAAATAAATGGGTATGTGTATCTATAAGGTTCATTGGGGCAAAATTAGGATAATTTCTTTAGCTTTGAACAGTGTCAAAATCGATGAAAATATTAGTTATTCGCTTGAGTTCTATCGGCGATATTGTGCTGACTTCGCCAGTAGTAAGAATATTAAAAACACAACTCAATGCTGAGGTTCACTTTCTGACCAAAACGAATTTTTCTTCTTGGCTATCGCACAACCCTTATATTGATACTATCCATCATTATGAAGAAGGCAACGAGCCTTTGAAAAAAGAAAAATTTGACCTCATAATAGATTTACACCACAACCTGCGTACTCTGAAAGTGAAACGGGCTTTGAATGTGCCTTCTACAAGTGTCAATAAATTGAATATTAAAAAGTTTTTGCTAACGACTTTTAAATGGAACATTATGCCACCTGTTCATATGGTGGATAGAAATGTGGCGACCATAGAGCATTTGGGGGTAAAAAACGATATGCAAGGACTAGACTTTTTTCTTCCAGAGTCAGAAATCTTGCCAGAAGAGTTCCAATTGAAACAGCCATTTGTGGCTGTCGTAATTGGTGGGCAACACGCCACAAAAATATTACCGACCTATAAACTTATTGAATTGTGTCATCAGCTCAATCGTCCTTTTGTTTTGGTGGGCGGTCCTGAAGATAAAGATAGAGGAGAAGAAATAATACTAGCGACTTCTCAAGGTTTAAACGCTTGTGGCAAACTGTCTTTAACCCAATCGGCTTTATTGGTCAAAGGGGCGGACTCTGTAGTTTCTCACGATACGGGCATGATGCATATTTCTGCAGCCCTTAAAAAGAAAATATATTCGGTGTGGGGTAATACCGCACCAGCTTTTGGCATGGTGCCTTATCTTCCTGATCCTGAATCGGTAATGGTGGAGAATAAAGAATTAGGATGTCGTCCTTGTTCCAAGATAGGCTATGCCAAATGCCCACGTGGACATTTCAAGTGTATGACAGAAATAGATTTGAGTCCTATTAAGTAAACAGTGCTTTTAGCTCTGTGGCATCCTCAGGCTTCAACCTACTCGCAAGAATTAAACTCAATTGGCGTCTGCGTAAGGCTCCTTCAAAACGCTCTTTTTCTAAATCAGACTCAGCACTAATAGAAGGTACAGAAATAGGATTACCCAATTGGTCAACGGCTACAAAAGTATAGATAGCTTCGTTACATTTTTGTCGCCCTTTGGTGGCTTGATTTTCCATCCATACATCTACAAATACCTCCATAGACGACTTGAATGCTCTCGATACTTTAGCTTCTAAAGTGACAATGCTACCCCTTGGGATAGGCTTTTCAAAAGATACATTATTTACCGATGCAGTAACTACAATTCGCCCACAATGACGGTGTGCAGAAATAGCGGCTGCAATATCCATCCAATGCAAAAGACGACCACCCATTAGGTTATCCAAATTGTTGGTATCGTTAGGAAGTACCATCTCGGTAAGAGTGGCTAAACTTTGTAAAGGTGTTTTTGATGACATTGTTTTAATTTAGTGATAAAAGCCAAGCTGAAGAATTGGTTCTTTTAATTTTTCGAAGTGCAATTAGAGCGTCAGAAGAATTTACAAAACCATCGTAGCATACTCTGTAAAGCCCTGAACTACTTTGATTGACGATTTTAGAATTGCCAAAGTTTGCACCCTTCAATCTATCTATCATTTTCTGAGCGTTTTTCTCTGACGAAAATGCACCTGCAATAATAAAATGCTTGTCTAACTCAATCGATACAGGACTAGCGATATTCTCCTTTGCTTGATAGAATGATATCACAGCCTCTTCAATTTCATTAGTAGGGCTTTCAATATCAAAAGAAGCTATGCTATACGTCTTGACCGTCTCTACAACTTCTGCAGATGATGAAGAAAAAGGAGAAAGATTAGCGTAAGTTGTTTGTATCTTTTCTTTATTGGAAATACCCAATGCACTAACCATTAAAAGAGGGAGAAGAACTGCCGCTGCTTTCAACCAAGGCTTTTTGTTGCTTGGTAAATGTTTCTTGTCAATGTGCTTGATTTTTTCTTCAAATCGTTCTTGAACAGATGTACGTTCAATAGCAGGGTATTGTAATGTCGTTAGTCCAAAACTATCTAACAAATGATTGCCTGAGTTAGACTGAACAAACAATATTTTGTCTTCAGAAGTATGCAATAAAGTACCTACTTCATCGATGAAAACTTTTTTATAAAGCTGTAAAGACTCCTTCAAATCGATTACATACTTATCCAATTCTTTTTTAGCTTGTTTGAAAGTCAAGCCTTCACAAGAAGCTATTTCATTCACCAGTAGTCCGTCATTGTTTTGTAAACTTTTATTAAAAACAATGGTCTTTTTGGGAGCGTACATAAGATGTGATTGGCTGTCAATACGTGCCGACTCATAGTTGGCAACAAAGCCGCCAAAGTCTGGAATGACTACACAATTGTGCTCACACAAAAGGAATGAAATGTGCTTGTTAATTTTTATCTTCATCGTTTTGCTAAAGTATCAAAATCAGCAACTGTCCCCAAATCTTTCAATAATTTTTTTCAAATCTGCTGGAGTATCCACAGAATGGGATTCAAATGGAGTTTCTAAAACCGATAGCTTATAACCATTTTCTAACCACCTCCACTGTTCTAGTTTGTGTTCAATTTCTAGAGAAGACGGCTTTAGCTTACATACCTTTTCTAAAATATCAGATTGGTAAGCATAAATGCCAATATGTTTAAAAAAGGCACCTTTCTGAAAAGGGGAATTTATAAGCCTATCAAAGGAAATAGCAACACCATTAGCATCAAAATTTACTTTTGGTTTGCTCGTGTTGACTAATATTTCTTCATTTTCAATGCTTTTAGCTAGAGTTGCTATCTCAATGTTTTGGTTGGTAAAAGCATCAATTAGTTGATTAATTTGCTTGGGTTCAATGAAGGGCTCATCGCCTTGAATATTAACCACTGCGTCGTATTTTTCAGTCAGCGATAATAGTACTTCTAAGCACCTATCTGTGCCACTAATATGTTGGCTTGAGGTCATTATTGCCTCGCCACCAAAAGACTTGACTTCATCAACAATACGTTGGTCGTCAGTGGCAACTACTATTTTATCTAACTTGGACAGTTGGGCTCTTTCATAAACTCGGCGTATCATACTTTTTCCTAGAATATCTGCTAGGGGTTTGCCCGGCAAACGTGTCGAATTATATCGAGCTGGTATGATTCCTATTATTGTCATAAAGCAACTCCAAATTTGAGAGATATGGTTCTCGGTGCCATCATATTTGAGGGGCGCGTTTGATATTCTCTATTAAATAGGTTGTTTATAATTAGTGATACTGATGCGGCATCGCTCAATTGGCAGATAATTCTACTATCAACGATAAAATCGCCATCGGATAAATTTTCTCTAGATTGCGGAATGCCTGGCACTATAGTTTCAAAGAAGGAAGAAACAAATATATTGTCTACATTGAGCATAAAACTATTGTATCTTAAACTAGAGCCAAACGACCATTTGCCCATTTTGTATTCAGCATCTAACTTAGCTACATGTTTGTGACGATACTTTAAAAATAAGGTATTGGAATCTAATGAACTCGTATTATAATAATTGAGTTCGTTGCCATTAGCATCTTCACCATATGGAATTTCAGGATTTAAAGGAATGGCATCAATATAGGTATATCCTGCAAGTAGGAAAAGTTCATTTTTACCTATTTTACCTCCTGCACTTAAAGAGAGTTCAAGACCTGAAATTCTGGTGTCACCAATATTTATGGATTTGAAACCTAAACCCAAGCTGTTACTAGTTGTTTGTTCCCACTGACCAAAGCTAAACTCCATCATATTTTCGTATTCCATTATGAAGCCTGCAATATCCAAATAGCCACCCCAACTACCCAGCTTAAATCCTTGTTTTAAAGCTAATTCTGAGCTCCAACCAGATTCAGGTTTTAGCTGTGGATTTTGATAAACATAAATACCGCTAGTTACTTCTGTTTCGATAAACAATTCAGCAATACTCGGGAAGCGGTATCCTTGCCCCCATGATGATCTTAAAAAAGTGCCTTCTGCCAATTGATAATTGATACCTACTCTGAAAACAGGCTTTGCCGCCTTGAATGAGTTTATGGTGTCTCCATTTGTCATTTCATAATATTCACTTGTCTGTAGCTTGAACTGCTCGTACCTAGCACCAAATGATAAATTGATTTTTGAACCTAACTTTTTATCCAACTGAGTGAAGATGGCATTGTTGAGTCTGTAATTGGTGCCATTGAATAACTCTGCAACAGCATCTACATACTCATTCATTAGTCCTGTTGTCCAATTTAAGCCTATAGGCTCAATGTGTTTTTGATATTGATATTCGGTGTAATAAGTGGTGGATTTATTGTCTTGTCCGTCAGGGTCATTTTTAGTTTCGTTATCATTAATAACTTTCATGTACCTTGTTCGGATATTATGTTTATCTCCATTTCTAGGATTCACATAAGTAATGTAGGGGTCAATATTATGCACATCGCCACTTGTTTTAGTAACAGAACTATCTAAAGCTATATAAGCGGACTCATAGCTTTCCCATATTAAGGCAGAAGCTGTTTTGTTAAATAAAAAATTAGCATTTACTCCGTAGGATAAGCCCTCTATCTTTTGGTTTCTGTATCGGGTATTAAAATTTACTCTTTGTCTTGAAGTTATTTCTTTATACCTATAACCCTCATCTTCAAGAAGAAAACCGCCAACTACCAAATCAAAGTTTCCTATTTTTTGTTTGTGAAGAAAATCCATACCATAGATCTTCTGATTTCTTTCACCCCACCAGTTTAAACTTTGCCGTTTAGCATCATCATAATAGCCATAATGTAAGTTTATTTTTGTTTCTGGTTTATCCGTTGGATATGCTGTCCTGATGTTGATAACCCCATTAAGAGCTGAAGAGCCATATAATGCAGATGATGCTCCTTTAATAATTTCTACTTGATTAATATTTTCAGTAGATATTAAACTCCATTGCGCCTGTCCTGCATCGCCAGAGATAAGAGGCATATCATCGACCAATACTTGTACTCGGGTTCCTGCGCCATAGCTCCAGCCACTACCACCACGTATATTAGCCTGACCATCAGTAATATTAACACCAGGTACTTGATCTATAGAAGTTTGAATATTAGTGGTGTTTTTGTTTGCAATCAGTTGCGACTTAATAACTTCTATGGAAACGGTTGTTTCTTCTATACGTTGTTCAAACTTTCCTGCTGAAACAACAACAGTTTCGATTAGTTTAGCATCTTCACTCATCTCTACCACCACTTCTTTATTTTCGCCAGTAGAAAGATTTAGGTTTATAACTTGATCTTTATAACCTATAAACTTAAATGTTAACTTATGAATACCTTCAGATGTTTTAATCATAAAATTACCATTTACATCAGAAGAAGCAACGCCATTTTCATTAAGAATGATATTAACTCCGATTAGAGGTTCTTTACTTGAATTGTCTAAAACGATTCCAGTTATTTCTTGGCCATAAACATTCGAAAATGCAAATATTAAAACCACTAGAATATAACGGCAAAAACGTTTCATAAATTATATTGTTTAGTTTTGCAAAGTACGAATTTAATGTCATGTCACAAGAGCTTGTTTTTCAATTAGGGCTTTCACTTATTAAAGGTGTTGGTCCAGTAACCGCCAAAAAGTTAATTGCTTATTGTGGCGGTCCAGAAGCCGTATTTAAGGAGGAGATTTCTAATCTAAAAAAGATTCCAACTATTGGGAGTGCCTTAGCTAATGAAATACAAAACCCCACTGTTCTGAAAAGAGCTCAAGAAGAAATTAATTACATAGACAAACATAAAATAGAAGTATTGTCATTTTGGGATTCACATTACCCATATCAATTAAAACAATGTGTTGATGCACCTATTTTGTTGTTTAGTAAAGGAAAAATAGAGTGGAACGATAAACCCATCATTAGTGTTGTAGGCACTCGCAAGGCCAGTGCATATGGCTTGTCAGTATGCAAAGAATTGATGAAAGATTTAAGTCAGTTTTCACCCACTATTGTGAGTGGTTTGGCTTATGGCATTGATAGTTACGCACATAAAGAGGCTTTAAAAAATGACATACAAACAATAGGTGTTTTGGCTCATGGTTTAGATAATATCTACCCAAAATCTAATGCAAAATTAGCAAGAGAGATGACCCAAAACGGCGGATTATTAACCGAGTTTTTTTTAGCGACAATCGACCCCAATGGGAATCCAACCAATGGAATCACCCGAACAGCAACTACTACACAGACATTTCTCGAAGGTTTTGATATGACGGATCCTTACGATGATGCTATGCATTCAATGAAAAGTCCAAATACAGGAGGTAAACTAGGTTGGCCCAATGATAAGTACATCAATATTTGGGTTTATGATATAACAATCAATGGTCATGTTAATTTATTAGGCTATGCTACTCCACCTAATAATCTGCCCAATTGGCAAGGGGATCCGCCAACATCTGCAAATGAAGATGGAGTTGTCATTCACTACGAATTGTTTGGCAGAGATGCCACAGTAAATATGGGTGCGCCAGTAGCCTTTTTAGGTAGAGTGACAACCCACGAAATGGGTCATTATTTAGGACTAAGACACATTTGGGGTGATGGTTTGTGCGATATGGATGATGGTATTGACTATACTCCTTTTTCAAGCACTAACGGTCAAAATTCTTGTAATCATAATCAAAACACATGTATGGATAGCCCATACAATTTTCCTGATATGGTTGAAAATTTTATGGACTATTCAAGCCCAGAATGTCAAAACATATTTACCAAAGGTCAAATGGGGTTAATGCATGGTGTTTTAGCAAATCAAAGGATTGATTTGCCAGTGCAAACGGTGGGCTTAAAGTCATATAATCACGCAAACTTCCATCTGTATCCCAATCCTGCTAAAGATTTAATACATATAAAGTTTGACGTAGCTGAAAATCAATCTAAACTTCAGTTGATCGATGTTTCTGGCAAAATAATATGGAAGAAAGAATTAAACTCAAATGAGCTTGAAACTCTTCAATTATCGACAATTAATTTTGCTCGAGGTATTTATTTTTTACAATATCAGACAGAATCAAACATGAATAATGTCAAAAAAGTCATCCTATATTAAATTAGTGTACTACTTACACCATGTAAAAGCTGTTTAGATTAGGTCATTAAAAAAGTTGATGATATGCTATTTTTTAGTCCAAAATTTTCAAAAAAAAATCATTTGAATATTGAAAAATGATACATTTGTTGGCGAAAAATAACTAACTATTATGTCTGTAAAACACCAAGATAAAATAGATGCATTCATGCAGAATGTATTAGCTAAGGATGGTCATGAGCCCGTTTTTATTCAAGCAGTGCAAGAAGTAGCTGAAGCTATAATTCCATTTATAGAAGACAATCCTAAGTACAAATTTTCAAATCTATTGGAGCGTATTGTAGAGCCTGAAAGGACTATTATTTTTAGAGTTCCATGGGTTGATGATAGTGGAAATACTCATGTGAATAGAGGTTTTAGAGTCGAATTTAATTCAGCAATAGGACCATATAAAGGAGGATTGAGATTTCATCCTTCTGTTAATTTGGGAATCCTTAAGTTTTTAGGCTTCGAGCAAGTGTTTAAAAATTCACTTACAACACTTCCTATGGGAGGAGGAAAAGGAGGTTCAGATTTTGACCCTAAAGGAAAATCAGACAACGAGGTTATGCGTTTTTGTCAATCCTTTATGACTGAATTGAGCCGTCATATTGGACCTAACACGGATGTTCCTGCGGGTGATATTGGCGTTGGTGGTAGAGAGATTGGCTATTTATTTGGTCAATACAAGCGCATACGAAATGAGTTTACTGGCGTTCTCACGGGCAAAGGTATTAATTGGGGAGGTTCACTAATTAGACCTGAAGCAACAGGATATGGAACGGTATATTTTGCTCAAAATATGTTAGCTACTAAAAACCAAGATTTTAAAAATAAGGTAGTTGCTATCTCTGGCTCTGGTAATGTAGCCCAGTATGCTTGTGAAAAAGCTACACAGCTAGGCGCTAAAGTTGTTACGCTTTCAGACTCTTCAGGATATATCTACGATGAAGATGGTATAGATGCCGAAAAATTAGCCTTTGTCATTGATTTAAAAAATGTCAAAAGAGGTAGAATTAAAGAATATGCTGAAAAATTTAATTGTGAATTTTTTGAAGGTCAACGACCTTGGTCCGTCAATTGTGATATTGCGCTACCGTGTGCCACGCAAAACGAATTGAACGGTGAGGAAGCAAAAACACTTATAGCTAATGGCTGTATCTGTATTTCTGAAGGAGCAAATATGCCATCTACACCAGAGGCTATTGAAGCCTTCCAGGCCGCAAAAATATTATTTGCACCGGGCAAAGCCTCTAATGCAGGAGGTGTAGCAACATCAGGTTTAGAAATGTCACAAAACTCTCTAAGAATGAATTGGACTAGAGAAGAAGTTGATGAAAAGCTCAAGCGAATTATGAAAGATATTCATACCTCATGCGTAAGATATGGCACTGACGGCGATTTCGTTGACTATGTTAAGGGAGCGAATATTGCTGGTTTCGTCAAGGTGGCAGACGCTATGTTAGACCAAGGCGTGGTATAAGTTTCAAAATTAATTTTTT
>CESO01058700.1_pt1 | contig 10152 bp, 8 predicted proteins | sample 356341 | NCBI WGS metagenome assembly CESO01 (sample SAMEA2621812, study PRJEB7988) | marine metagenome | biome: marine biome (ENVO:00000447); feature: deep chlorophyll maximum layer (ENVO:xxxxxxxx); material: "saline water (ENVO:00002010), including plankton (ENVO:xxxxxxxx)" | depth 35 m
AGCCTCTAGGTGCTTTAGACGCAAATCTACGCGAAAGAATGACTTCAGAGCTGCAAAATATCCGATCTGAACTTGGTATTTCTTTCATGCATGTGACTGGGAACGAGTTCGAAGCCCTTGCAATGGGTCAAGAGATGTTGGTTATGGAAGAGGGTCGGATTGTGCGCAAAGGCAAACCTCAAGAACTCTATAGCTTACCTCCAGACCTTTCTACCGCGAAGAGTATGCATAGTTTTAATATTTTTTCCGATGATTTGAAGGATAAGCTATTATCTCAAGTTGTCCTTTCTGAGTCATTTGCCCAAAAAGTAAATCAAGCAACTCACTGTGCCTTGCGGATGGATAAAATAAGCATCAAGAAGTCTGACGATGGGAAGGATTTATTATCGGTTCGGTATTTGACTAATGAGTTTTTGGGAAATAAAACCATTTACTTTTTCAAAACAGAGTGCGGTCAGATTTGTGAAGTTGAAGATCATATGAGCCTTAGTAAGCCACAAAAGTTAAAATTAGATGCTAGTTACTGCATGAAATTTTCCCCAGAAGATATTTTACTATATGACAAAAATTCAATGCTAATAAATTAGATAAGAGCAAGGAAAAGAGTTTGGATAACGCTCAAAAAAGAACTATTTTATTACTTTCCCCAGGTGTCGTTTGGATGTCCTTGTTTTTATTGGCTCCGTTATTAATGATGGTGTACGTAAGTTTCTGGACACAAACTACTTTTACAATCAAGCCTGACCTTACAGTTCAATCATGGGTAAATTTCTTCAATTCTGACACTTATTTTGGAGCATTGTTAAGAACCATAAGGATCTGGTTAACTGTTTTATTTATTACGTTTATAATTGGGTATCCTGTTGCGTTGTTTATCGGTCAGTTTATTAAAAATAAAACACTTCAGACTGCGCTTTTAGTAACATGCGTTATTCCATTTTGGACGTCTTTTCTAATTAGGGTTCTAGCATGGCGCCCAATGCTTGGTAAGGAAGGGGCGATTAATATATTACTCCAGAAATTTGGCCTAACAAGCGCTCCGATTGAGGTTTTGCTATTTACAGAGTTGTCTGTGATTATAGGTATGGTTCAAATATACGTTGTTTTTATGGTGGGCCCAATTGCATTTATGATAGGTCGAATAGATGAGAGCCTAATAGAGTCCGCTAGGGACTTGGGCGCTTCCGCTTGGTTTATTTTTAAGAAAATTATTTTGCCGTTGAGCATGCCTGGCGTTATTGTTGGAGCTATTTTTGTAACGGTAATGGTTCTGGGTGAATTTGCTACGGCTTCTGCCTTATCGGGTAGAAAGGTTAATTTATTAGGCAACATTATTATCACTCAGGTGGGGTCTCTCAAGTGGGCTTTTGCAGCAGTTGTTGGGGTTGTGCTAACTGTAGTGATGGCAATATTTGTAGCGATAATGCTCCGAATTGTTAATTTGCGAAACCAATTGTAGAGGGAAGGAGCTATATGGATCAAGTATCATCTTTAAAATGGTTTCTTGGGGGCTTTACATGTCTTTTTATTCTATTTTTGTATGGTCCTTTCATCGTTATGGGTATTCTAAGTTTCCAACAGGGTCCTGAGGGGGGTCCGCAGTTTCCAATAATAGAATGGTCCACTTATTGGTACCGTCATGTGTTTGGAATGACACCACCGTCTAGGATTGCGCCATTGCCAATTGGGGAGGCACTGATCAGATCTCTAACTTTGGCTTTTGCGACTATGATCACCTCTACTGTTTTAGGGGTTTTAACAGCGCAGGCATTTCGTCGTCGGTTTAAGGGTTCTGGCATAATATTTTATTCCGTTATACTTGGTATGATTGTTCCAGGAGTGTTACTGGGGCTGGGAATGGCGTTACTAGCCGATCAGGTGGGATTGGATCGTAACTGGTGGTCTACAGCGTTTTTTCTGCATGTCGTGTACACATATCCATTTGCCTTCTTGGTTATGTTGGCGATATTCAATCGTTTCGATGATTCAATTGAAGAAGCATCTTTAAGTTTGGGGGTAAGTCCTGCAAAAACGTTTCGAAAAGTAACCTTTCCCGTTATTTTTCCTGGTGTTTTATCGGCTATGCTGTTTGCCTTTACATTGAGTTATGACGAATTTCCAAGAACTCTATTCACTGGGGGATCACACGTTACAATGCCATTAGCAATTTATGGTACTTTTGCTGTCGAAATTCATCCTAATTTATTTGCCTTTGGAGTGCTCTCTACGTTGTTTTCTTTCACGATACTTTTGATCTATGGAATATTGCTAACTATTTCAGTCCGTCGTCAGAAAGATAAAGTTTCTGGTCTACAGGAAGATATTTCATGATTGGTGACGGTAAACACATAGCCATAATAACAGGCGCAGGTTCAGGTATTGGCCTTGCTATAGCGTCTAAGCTTGCTATGGACGGCGCGAAGGTATTTTTAAATGATATTGATTTGCAAAGTCTTGAGCGAGTTAAGGTGGAGCTTCAAAGGGCTGGCGTTCCAAGCGAATATATAAGTTTCATGTCGGGCGATGTTGCTTCATCAAGTGATGTGAAGCATCTCTTCGATGCTTGCTTAGATACTTTTGGTGATCTGAGCTTATTGGTTAATAATGCTGGTATTTTGCAGCAAAAAAAGTTTGAACAGATTTCAGTGCAAGACTGGGATAGAATGATTTCTGTCCATCTCCGAGGATGTTTCCTAGGGTGTCATAATGCAGTTCCTATTTTTAAAAATAGAGGGGGCGGAGTAATAGTTAATATAGCCTCTCAATTGGGGCAAATTGGTGCTGCAGATCTTGTTCATTATGCCTCAGCCAAAGCCGGGATAATCGGATTGACAAAATCGTTAGCGAGAGAATTAAGCGTTCATAAAATTAAGGTGAACGCAGTAGCCCCTGGACCTATTAACACCGAACTAGTTCTTGGATTATCGGAAGAATGGCGTACAGCTAAGGCCGAACAATTGCCTATTGGTTATTTCGGTGAACCGGAGGATGTGGCTGCAACGGTTGCCTTTCTGGCATCAGACGCGTCACGTACTTTTGTTGGTCAAACCCTTGGTCCAAATTCGGGAGATGTGATGTTGTGAGGAGGAAGAGATGAAGACTGTTTTAATAACTGGTGCAGGTATCGGAATCGGGCGATCTACTGCAACAGCTTTCGCTCAGAAGGGGTATCGAGTGATTGCTACTGATATCTTAGATGCTGAAGGGCAAGCAGTTGTTGATGAAATTAATAACTCTGGAGGAAACTCTGAGTACTTCTACTTAGATGTGTCCTCTACCGAGAATTCGAATAGAGTAATTGGGGATGTCCAGAATAAATTTGGTCCAATAGATACAATAGTTTGCAATGCTGGGATCGCTCATAAGGTTCCGTTAGATCAGTTGACAGATGAGAAATGGGATCATCTGTTCGACATTAACTTAAAAGGCATGTTTAAAGTAATTCGTCCTGCGCTTTCGGCCATGAAGGCTGCTAAGAGTGGATCTATCATTTGCTTATCTTCCTGTATGGGCGTGATGTATGGATGGGATGAACATGTGCACTATTCATCAGCTAAGGCTGGTGTGGTCGGTCTCGTTAGAGGACTTGCAAACGAACTAGCAAGGGACGGGATAAAGGTAAATGGCGTTGCGCCGGGATACATCAGAACTGCGCAGCTTTTATCTGAAGAGCATTCACTTGGAAAAGAAGGTGCTGAAAAAGCAGGTTCTTTTATTCCAATGGGTCGTATTGGGGAGCCAGACGATATAGCTGATGTAATTGTTTTTCTTGCATCACATGAGGCTAGGTATCTGACGGGCCAAGTGATAAGTGTGGATGGCGGATTGGCAGTCGGCCGTTACTAATTAACCATTACTATTTCAACCTTATAAGGAGAACTACAAATGATGAATAAGTTTAATAGACGCCATTTTATGGCTGGAACAGGAGCATTGATGGGTTCATCGATGCTGTCAGCACCCAACCTGTCTTTTGCGGGAGGGCATTTGGCAGCGCAAGAACTGAGGACTGTGGGGCTGTCTGTTACAGTTCAAGAGAGAATTCTTAATGACTTTAAAGCTAGTTCTGGAATAGGCGGTGTTAGTGGAAAAGCGGATATTTATCCGAATACTCAAACGGAACTTCTCTCAGGTTCAAAAGCTTATGATTGCTGGGAAACTATCGGTGAGCGATTGCCAGCAATGACTATGACAAATACTATTGAGCCTATTCCAACATCAAAGTTATCTAATTGGAACAGTATTCGGGATACATTTACGAAAGCTGATCCACGAATGGAAGCACGTGCTCAGATATCTGGGCAAATTTGGGCTGACTCTGGTCAGTCATCGCTTTGGATGGTTCCGACGGTCTATAATTTTGATTCTATTGGGTATCGTCCGGACTTAGTGGATGCTGAGGAGGCGAATACTTGGACTTCACTCTTTGATGACAAATTTAAAGGAAAGACTGGTCTAAACGTAGATCCATTGATTGCGTTTGGTCAGGCAATTCTGGCAATGAATTCACTAGGTTTACTCAATGTGGCGAACCCCGGAAATCCTAATAAGAGCGAAATTGATGAAGCCTCCAAGTTTCTTATTTCAAAAAAGAAGGGTGGTCAATTTAGAGCTCTTTGGGGCGATTTTGGGGAGCTTGTTAATTTATTAGCTTCTGGTGAAATGATACTTGCAGATGCATGGCAACCAGCAGTTATGGCCGTGAAAGCTCAAGGAATTCCGTGTTCTTACGCTATACCAAAAGAAGGGTATAGAGGTTGGTCAATCGGTATATCAATGATCTCTGGAACTCCGAATGCGGATGCTGTCACGGCTTATGCTGATTATTGGTTGTCAGGTCCGCCTGCGATCACTGTTTCCGAGCAGGGTTACTATTCACCGACAACGACCATACAAAACGTAATGCCTAAAGATAAGTACGATTTTTGGTATGAAGGAAAGCCCTGGGTAGGTGCTCCGGACAGAGGAATACAGGAGGGTGATCTCAGAGACGGTGGATCTCTGGCAGAACGAGCTGCGCATGTAAGTTATTGGCATCAGTGGCCTGATGAGTATGATCACTTAATGATGAAATGGGACGAATTTTTAAGTGCATAAATGAATTATTGAGCCCAGGGTAATTCTCTGGGCTCAATTTCGAGGAATTTTAATGCCTGATTTTGATTTAGAACTTAAGCAAATTACTAAGATCTACCCTGGTGGCACGTTGGCGGTAGAAGCATTTGATTTGCAAGTAAAGAGGGGCGAGTTTTTATCGTTCGTTGGGCCGTCTGGTTGTGGTAAAACAACGACATTAAGAATGATAGCTGGGTTAGAGGATATCACGGCTGGGGAACTTTTTATACGCGGAATAAATAATACTAGGGTTAAAGCTGAAGACCGTCCTACTGCTACTATATTTCAAAATTATGCCATTTATCCGCACATGACAGTTCAAGAAAATATTGAATTTGGGTTAAAGGTTAGAAAGTTGCCTTATGGTGAGATTAGGCGCCGAACCTCTGAAGTTATGGAGCTTCTTGATTTGGGAGAGGTTGCAAAGGCAAAAGAGAACTCTTTATCCGGTGGTCAGAAACAACGTGTTGCATTAGCGAGGGGGTTAGTAACAGAGCCTGAAATTCTACTACTGGATGAACCATTAGGTGCTTTGGATGCAAATCTTCGAAGAGCAATCCAAGATGAACTCAAATTACTGCAAAGAAAATTAGGGATTACATTTGTTTTTGTGACACATGCTCAATCTGAGGCGCTGGGTATGGGTGATAGAGTGGTAGTAATGAACTCTGGGCGCGTAGAACAAATTGGAAATTCGCAGGATATATATTTTAATCCAAGGTCTACCTTTGTTGCAAAATTTATTGGAAAAAATTTGATTTTTGAGGGTACCGCAAGAACATCGTCAAATGGACGAACATCCATTATCGGACCTCTTGGTAGATTTGAAGGGAATAGTTTCAGCGTTCATAGCGAGCATGATCCCTGCATCGCTGTAATCCCGTCAGAATTCGTAAAATTTACAAAAAAACCGCCCGATAGTAAAAACTTTGTAACCGGCAAAATTGAGCAGGTAAGTTTTGTTCAAAACCTTGTTATATTGTATTTTAAAACGGCTGATGGCTGCTCACACAAGGTGGAAACGCATGTTGATAAAATAGTTGGGTCTGACCTCACGGCCGGATCTGGAATCACTATTAGTTGGAAAAGTGAAAACTCCACAATATTATCAGGCGAACGGTGAAAGAGCTGCTATGATGGACTCAGAGGTATTATCGATGACAGCGCTAGAAGTTAGTCAAGCCTTTGAGGAAGGAGTAATTTCACCTTTGAAAGTAGCTGAATTATGCCTTGATAAGGCTGTTTCACAATCAAGTCCTATATTCTTGAAGATAACTGAGGAGCGAGCACTTAGAGAGGCATCTGCATCAACAAATAGATGGAAAAATAATTCCCCATTATCTAAACTAGATGGTGTCCCAATAGCTTGGAAAGATCTTATCGATATGGAGGGAGAAATAACTTCTGCCGCCTCGATCCTTTTTAGGGATGCAGTGCCTGCTTCAAGAGATGCTCCTTTAGTTAAAAAAGCGTCTAATGCTGGAATGGTCTCAATAGGCCGATTAAATATGACGGAATTAGCTTTTTCTGGAGTTGGTTATAACCCTCATTTTGGCACTCCAAAAAATATTTACTCAGAAAACAAACACTATATACCGGGCGGATCTTCTTCTGGAAGTGGGGTTGCAGTCGCGGGTAATTATGTTCCAATAGCTATTGGCAGCGATACTGGCGGTTCAGTTCGAGTGCCGGCTGCTTTAAATGGTGTGGTTGGATATAAGAGCTCCGAAGGTCGTTATGAAACTAAAGGTGTTATACCATTATCAAGAACTTTCGATACAATTGGACCACTAGCTCGTAGTGTATCAGATTGTATTGAAATTGATAAAATTTTTAGACCGACAGGCTATCACAATAGTATCGACAAATTCGAAAAGCCAAAATTTTATTATCCAAATTCGGTTGTTCTTGACGGTCTAGATAAGGAAGTTGAAAACGCATTTAATAGAGCCTTAGATAATTTAGTAGATGCTGGATTTTTTGTTGCTCCACTAGAATTGGAGTGTTTCAAAGATACTTTCTCATTGATAGAAACGTCAGGAACGCTTGTAGCGAGAGATGCATGGCAACTCTATTCAGATAAATTATCTACAGACATTCGTAACGAAATGGATGAGCGCGTTCTTGATCGTATATTGCGCGGCGAAAGTATGTCAGCTTCCGACATAGTCGAATTGAACTGGCTTCGCCGAAATGGAATTACTGAAATAATGCAAAAAACTGGTTCTAGTTTTCTTCTAATGCCCTCTGTTCCAATTACTGCTCCAGAATTGCAGCCACTAATTGATAATAAAGAACTATTTCATAAAACGAATTTAAAAATATTACGAAATACTACTTTAGGAAATATTTTTAATCTACCCGGTGTCACCATTCCTATACAACATTTAAATGCCAAGCCTGAAACTAAACCAGTTGGGCTATTAATCTCAACATATGGTGGTAGGGATGATGAATTACTTAAAGTATCTGAACAAGTAGAACGCGTATTAATAATGGGAGAAGAATAATGATAAGGGTCGGAGTTGATGTAGGTGGAACTTTCACTGATATTATTTTGGAAAATCAAAGTTCAAGTAAGGAAAAAATTTCTGTTACTAAGGTTCCTAGTACTCCTCATGATCAATCAGAGGGAGTAGTGAAAGGCGTATTGCAAGTCTGTGAGCAAGCTGGAGTTTCGCCATCCGATATTGACTTACTATACCATGGAACAACTGTTGCAACCAACATGGTGATTGAACGAAATGGCGCAGAGGTTGGAATGTTAACAACCCGTGGATTTCGTGATATATTACATATGGCGAGGCATAAAAGACCACATAACTTTAGTTTGCAGTATGAAGTTCCTTGGCAGTCGAAACCTCTCGTAAAAAGAAGAAATCGTTTGCCGATTACTGAGCGTTTAATGCCACCTACGGGTGTTGTAGAAACTCCCATGGATGAAAACGAAGTTATAGAGGCAGCTAAGTTATTAAAAAAAAGAGGTATCAATTCTATAATAGTTGCTTTTTTGTTTTCGTTTTTAAATAATCAACACGAGTTAAAAGCGAAAGAGCTTATAAGATCGGTAAATCCAGAAGCATATATATATACTTCATCAGAAGTCGTTAATGTAATTAGAGAATATGAAAGATTTAGTTCGACGGCTATGAATGCCTATATTGGTCCAAAGGTAGCCAGCTATTTGGAAAGTCTTAAGTTGAGATTGAAATCAAATGGAATTGGCTGTCAAGTTAGAATAATGCAATCCAATGGTGGTATTTCTACTATTGAAAATTCCTCTGATCGCCCAATTGGTTTGCTATTATCTGGTCCAGCAGGAGGTGTAATTGGGGCCAAAGCAACAGGGGAAGCTAACAAGATTTCTAATATTATTACAATTGATATTGGTGGAACCTCTGCAGATATATCAGTTATTCAAGAAGGGGATCTTAGGATAAAAAATCCAAGAGACACAGAAGTTGCAGAACTTCCCGTTTTGGTTCCAATGCTCGATATAGATGCAATTGGTGCTGGTGGTGGATCAATTGCTTACATTGATGATGGAGGTGCGTTTCGTGTTGGCCCAAAGTCAGCAGGCGCTGTTCCAGGTCCAGCATGTTACGGAAATGGCGGTGTAAACCCAACTGTAACAGATGCACAAGTAGTTTTGGGTCGATTAGACCAAGAACAGTTTCTTGGTGGTGATATTGTAATAAATCCTTCGTTAGCTGAAAAAGCGATCAAAAAATATATAGCTGATCCATTAGGTTTATCTACTTCAGATGCAGCGCTTGGTATTTTAAAAATTATCAATAATAACATGGCTCTAGCTATTAATTCTAATTCAGTTGCAAAGGGTATCGATCCGAGGGGCTTTACCTTAATGGGCTTTGGCGGTGCCGGACCTTTACACTCGGTTGCTTTAGCTGAAATGATATCTGCAAGAAACATAATTTCACCAGCTCAACCCGGTATAACAGCCGCTCTAGGTCTATTGGTGACAGATCTGAAGTATGAATACACAAGATCGGTATTAATTCCGCTAAATGACGCAACAACAGATCAGTTAGAAAACGTCAACAACATTGTTGCAGAGTTGAAAAATGAAGCAGATATGCAGCTGGATCAAGACCTGGTACCAAAAGATCAACGTCAATACGAATATATCATGGAATGTCGTTATCTTGGACAAGGCTTCGAACTCAGAGCTAAGATGCCAAATAAGCCATTAACGAAAGACAATGTAAGTGTGGTGATTGATAATTTTTTTGATGTACATAAACAACAGTATGGTCATGCATTCAAAGATCAAATAACCGAAGCTATAACAATTCGTGTTGTAGCGTCAGTTGATACTGATAAGCTAACTTTTACAGATTTGGAAAAAGGCGGAGTAGAAAACCCAGATTATGCACATTTGTATAATAGGGATACAACTTTTGACGATGGCAAAAGCGTTTCCACACCGCGTTATGCAAGAGATAAGTTAAAGGCTGGTGACTATTTGACTGGGCCTGCAGTAGTAACACAACATAATTCAACCACAATTATACCCCCGGGGTATCGAGCAAAAATGTTAGATGCTGGTGATATAATTATTGAAAATCAAACCTGATTAGTGGAGGTAAAAATGCAAAAAGAGATAGACCCAATTACTTTACAAGTTATCGGCGGAGCCTTGCACTCAATAGCAGAGCAGATGGGAAACGTTCTTTATCGTATGAGCTACTCTTCGATCATTAGAGAGAGCCAAGATTTAGGAGCGGGCCTATTTGATATAGACTTTAATACCTTATGCGAATCCGACTCCACGCCCATGCATATTGGATCGCTTCCTGGTTATCTTCGGGGGATTGCTGAAACGATACCGTTAGAAGATTGGAAGCCTGGCGATTGTGTAGTACATAACCATCCATATAAAGGGGCGTCTCATTCACCGGATATTGCTGTTGTCATGCCGGTATTTCATGCTGGATCACTTGTTGGGTTTTCAGCAAATACGGCTCATCATGTAGATATTGGCGCCGCTACGCCTGGATTAATTATCGATGTGCC
>CESO01132090.1_pt1 | contig 10143 bp, 16 predicted proteins | sample 356341 | NCBI WGS metagenome assembly CESO01 (sample SAMEA2621812, study PRJEB7988) | marine metagenome | biome: marine biome (ENVO:00000447); feature: deep chlorophyll maximum layer (ENVO:xxxxxxxx); material: "saline water (ENVO:00002010), including plankton (ENVO:xxxxxxxx)" | depth 35 m
TACATTGAAGCACGTACTAATTATAAAGAAGTAGCAATATGGATGAGAGAAAATGGTTACGAGAATGTAGCACGAAAATGTGATAGGCAATACCATAAACTCAAAGCTGGTGGAAACATTATGAGAAAATGTACAGAGATTCCAAAAGATAAGATTGGAGCGTTTGTAGGTCATATGCCAACAAGTCTTACGCATCCAGATGAAGATCGTTATCTTACAGTACGTGAATCACTATCACTTATGAGATTACCAGATGACTTTATTTTATTGAATCCTAAAAGATCATTAAATCATATATGTCAAAATGTACCCGTTACTACAGCAGAGCATCCAGCTCGAATGGTACAAAAGTTCTTGAATAATCAACTTGATACAGTTGATACAAAGTTCCTAATACAAGATAACAAAAAACAAACCATTGAATTTGAAAAAAACAGTTTACAACTCACTGATTTTATGGTATAATATATACTATAAAAAATTAAAAAATGGAGTGATTTATGCCAAGTGTTGATTTAAGACCAAGAAAAAGACATCCAAAAGACAAAAGGCCAGCGAGGCCAATGCCTTTTGAGATAGGTCTCAGAAAATTTAAAAAATCCTGTGAAAGAGCAGGTATCGTTCAGGAAGTTCGTAAGAGAGAATTCTACGAAAAACCAACAGCGAAAAGAAAACGGAAGAAAGCTGAAGCTAGGTCAAGGCACCTGAAAGCTATGAGGCTGGAAAACCAATCAAACTTACCGAGAGGTATGAGGAGAAGATAATATGTCTATAATGGATAAATTAAAAAAGAATAGTAAGATCAAGTCTAGTGAGATTCTAGCTGATTCAATACTATTCGCACAAAAGGATATTATTAGTACAGACGTACCAATGGTTAACGCCGCGTTGTCTGGTGATTTAGATGGTGGACTTACATCAGGACTTACAGTTCTAGCTGGCCCATCAAAACATTTCAAGACTTCATTTGCTTTACTTATGGGTGCAGCATATATGAAGCAATATCCAGACGCAGTAATGCTATTTTATGATTCAGAATTTGGTTCACCACAGAACTATTTTGAATCTTTTGGTATTGATACAAATAGAGTATTGCATACACCTATCGTGGATGTAGAACAATTAAAGTTTGACTTAGTTGGTCAACTTGAAAATATTGAAAGAGACGATAAAGTTATTATCGTAATCGATTCAATTGGTAACTTAGCATCTAAGAAAGAATTAGAAGATGCACTTAATGAAAAGTCAGTGGCAGATATGTCTAGAGCTAAAGCATTAAAGGGATTATTCCGCATGGTCACTCCTTATCTTACAATGAGGAATATCCCTTTACTTGCGGTCAATCATACTTATCAAGAGATTGGGTTGTTTCCTAAAGCGATTGTATCAGGCGGTACAGGTATTTACTATTCAGCCGATAACATCTGGATTATAGGTAGACAACAAGATAAAAAAGGTACTCAAATACAAGGTTATCATTTTGTAATTAATGTAGAAAAATCTAGGTTTGTAAAAGAAAAATCTAAAGTACCTATTAGTGTATCTTGGGAAGGTGGTATACAAACTTATAGTGGTTTACTTGATGTTGCTCTTGCGGGTGGCTATGTAACTAAACCAAATGTAGGTTGGTATGCTAGAGTGAATAAAGAAACTGGAGAAATAGAAGATACTAAAGTTAGAGAAAAAGATACTTTAACTAAAAAGTTCTGGGACCCAATATTCAAAGATACAGATTTTAAAGAGTTTGTCAAATCATATTATTCTATTGGTCATAAACCTTTATTGGATATTGATCTAGATATACCAATGGAAGAGTAATGATAACAGAAAATGATTACACGTTAGTAGAAAATGCTAACAATCCCATGCAGGCAGTCAAATTTAAGACTGGCAAATACAAGGACGTTATCGTAATGTATGGAACTGTATCAGTAAAAGAAAGTCCTGAGCTTGACATGGCAAGCTTGGGATTCACTTTTCAAATCGTAGAGCCAGCAGAATTTGCTGTTAACGATCTTGAAACTGATGAAGAGTTTAAGAATTACATAGGCAAAGTCCTACAATATATAATAACAGATAGTTTAGAAAAAGGAGGAGGAATTGGAGAATCAACTACCGACGCACATATTGAACCATCTTCTGAATAACGAAGAGTTCACAAGACGAGTTGTTCCATATCTGAAAAAGGAATATTTCGAAGGTACACATAAGACAGTATTTAATCTTATTGTAAGCTTCGTTAATAGTCATAATAAACTACCTACATCTAAAATCTTAGATCTTGAGCTGAAAAAAATAAATGCTCATGAAGAAATGTTAAACGAAGCATCTAGGCTTATTGATGAAATCAAAAATAAGTCTGATGTTGATACTGAATATCTCATACAAGAAGCAGAAAAGTGGTGTAAAGAAAGAGCAGTCTATCTTGCCATCATGGAATCTATACAAATCATTGATGGTAAAGATAAAGAAAAAACTGAAGGTGCAATACCGGAAATATTATCTGATGCTCTTGGGGTTTCATTCGATCAAGCAGTTGGTCATGACTATATTGATAATTCAGATGAAAGGTATGACTTTTATAATCTAAAAGAAGACCGTATACCTTTTGACTTAGATTATTTTAATAAAATAACAAAGGGTGGTCTTCCCAACAAAACATTAAATATTGCTCTTGCAGGTACTGGTGTCGGTAAGTCTTTGTTTATGTGTCATTGCGCCGCATCAGTACTTGAGCAAGGCAAGAATGTTTTGTATATAACTATGGAAATGGCTGAGGAACGTATCGCTGAAAGAATCGATGCTAACCTTATGAACCTTCCAATCGAGCAGTTAGCATCATTACCTAAAAAGGTTTATGATGACAAGATTGGAAAGATTGCAAAAGCATCTATTGGTAAACTTATAGTAAAAGAATATCCAACAGGTGCAGCTCATACAGGCCATTTTCGAGCTCTACTTAATGAGTTAAAACTTAAGAAAAATTTCAAACCTGATATTATATATATTGACTATTTGAATATATGTGCTTCAAGCCGAATGCGTGGACTAGGTGGAAGTATAAATAGTTATTCATATATAAAAGCCATTGCAGAAGAATTGCGTGGCTTAGCAGTTGAATTCTGTGTACCTATTGTTTCGGCAACGCAAACAACTAGGTCTGGTTTCAGTAATACTGATCTTGGCTTAGAAGATACATCAGAATCGTTTGGTTTACCAGCAACTGCCGATCTAATGTTTGCTCTAATTTCAACAGAGGAAATGGAAGAACTCGGTCAGTTACTGATAAAGCAGTTGAAAAATCGTTATAACGATCCTACCAAATATCGAAGATTCGTGGTTGGTATTGATCGGTCCCGCATGAAACTTTATGATGTTGAGGAATCGGCTCAGTCAGATATTATGTCTGATATGACTCCCGATAAACCGATAAATACGTTCGGTGAAAGAGATACTGCAGATACTTTCACGGACTTTAAAGTATAATTAGGAGGAATTATTATATGGAAATTATACAGAAGATAGGATTATGGGCAAAGGAACTAGCAACAGCTGGACTTCATATTGTCGCACTAGGAATAGTACTTAATGTATTGTTCGCAGGAGCAGCAATACCATTTCTTGGAAACTTAACTATAATTGATAATATAATGGCAATCTTGGGCGGCCTATCTAACGAAGGCCTTCTCGGATTAGTAGGTGCATTTATTATATACCACTTACTAAATAAATAGGAGAAATATATGGAAATGATTAATATGGTGAAAGATTGGATACTAGCAAGATGGAACGAAAGAACCACTTGGGACGGCGGTGTTATTATCGCAGTTAGTTTATCATACATCCTTTTAGGAGGATTAGTTGATTGGCTAGCTTGGGTAGCATTAGCTTATGGAGTATTTACTTTCATAAAATCAGAACTATAGAATAATCGGGGAGCGCTTTAGCTCCCCATCTTTTTGCCTAAAATAAGTGGCATTATTTTCACCTAAACTGTTTACATTTGCTCCAGACTATGGTATAATGTACTTGTACATTTTAAAAATAAGGAGTTAATAATATGTCAAATAAAGTAAACGATCAAATAATCGAAGGAATATACGAGGAAGTCAACGAACTTTCTATAAATCAAGTAGTAAACGAAGTGCTGAATAGATCAGGAGATCAAGCTTCAGTAGCGCCATCAGCAGATAGCTGGGATGAATTCTGGGCTCAAAACGAATGGTCTGCAGATAGATGGAGAATTGAACTAGCAGTACAAAGGTTCGAGGAGTTATGTAGATGATAATATATAATGGAATACCTTTTGGTTCAGCAACAAAAGAAACGCTTCTTGAATTGCAAATAAAAAATATGGAAGATGAGAATAACGAATGTGTATGCGGTACAGTAAACTGTGAAAGCGAATACTCATGTCATACATCGGGTTGGTAATGGTATTATATACAGAAAAACAATTAATTGAAGCTTATACAGAATATCAAGCAAACGCGAGTAAATCTAAACATATTAAACCATGCTCTTTAGAAGAGTTTAGATTAATATATGAAGCTCATTGGGAGTTACATTATAAAGAAGGAGGCCTAGATGGCTAAAAAAATAATACAAAATATACTAGCAAATAAAGATCAAGGTAAAACTTACGAAGCAATAGAAACTTTTATATCTAAGAAAGATAGAGAAAATCGAATAGATTATATTTTAGAAAGGTTCGAAAGTTCTAAAGCTAGTGTAGAATCATATAATGAAAATGGTAGATTCATGCTAAAATACACAATCAATTACTAATGGAAATATTACTAGGAATAGGTTTAGTCATAGGTGTTGGTTATACCTCATATAAAATAGGTATTCAAGAAGGAGCAAGTATTACTGTAGATGTATTAAGCGAAAATCAAATAATTAAATTTGATGCACGTGGAAATATTGTTCCTAACAAGCATTTTGACTTATAAATCTGTATAAATAGATTTATGAGAAATTTTAAATCCTATATATTCGAAGCTAGTCTAGCTGGTAATTCAACGAAACATAAACGAAAAACTGCCAACAAAAGCTCTGGTAATTTTTATCAATACGTAGAATTAAATCCAGACTTAAAAACACTAGAGATAGAAAATGATTCTTTTCTATTTCAAATGGATGGAACACCAACAAAAGAAGTAATTAAGAAAGGCAAAGAAGTAGAAATCGTTGGTCGTGAAGAAAAAACATTAACAACAAATGCTAAAGGTACTTTATTAGCACATATAAAATATAAAAGAAAAGAATATAGAATACCACTTAGTAAAATATTAAAGCCTTCAGGTAAACAAGTTAAACCTATTGAAGCAGACATTACAAATAAAGAAGATCCAAACGTATTTGCAAACTTTAAAGCTGGTCATGGACACGAATCTCAATTTGTTCAAAGATGGATTAATAGTTCTGGAACCTTATGGGAATTTGAATACAAAGGTAAAGAATATAGAATTACTTATATCGGCGCACCTCAAACTAAGACAAGAGGTAATCCAAAAACAGACGTTGCAATAGAATTAGATAAAAAAATACCAGGCTATGGTGATAAACTTTACTATAGTTTGAAAGATGAAAATGCAACTTATTTTGAAAACTGGATATTACCTGTCAGATTTGAACAATTATTTGGCAGAAAATCTAAAGCGTATATTGAAGATGCTTATGAGCAATTAAATAAAAATAGTAAGATTGGTGGATCAGGTTATAAATCAATAACGGTTTGTTCTTTTGTTAAGAGTAAACCATATAATGGTCCTAAGTTAAATACAAAACAAAATAAAGAAGCATTATCTGGTGCAGTTAAATTTGGTAGAAATGATGCAACTGCAAATATCTTCTTTGCTGGTACAATACCAGGAACTATAGAAGAAATAATTGATGGTTCTAGTACAGTAAGTGATATGGCTAAAAAGGCAGACCTTGGTATATCATTTAGAGGTTCTAACGAAATTAAAAATTCATCTATCTTTATTAAGAATGACGAAGGCGGTTGGGACATTAGAGAAAATTGGATAGATTTCAAAAAACTTAAACTAGATAAAGACATGGGACAAAGTAAATGAGAAATTTTAAAGGCTACTTAAAAGAAGATTCAAGACTTGATGATAGACTTAAAAGTCGCCTTGCTAATTTAGTGTTTATGCCACAGGATAAACTAAAGCCAGCTGAATATAATAATGTAAAAATATTTAAAGATGGTTGGCAGCGTATAGAATTACCTACACCACCCAGGGAAGATAGAGAAATAGATGCTGTTATTTCAGCAGTAGAACAAGCAACTGATCAACAAAAGAAAGATTATAAACTATGCGATCAAAACGCTTCTTACTATATTGAGAAACATCTAAAAGATAATAACCTAGAATACGATCCAAAAAATATCGAGTATATCGAAGAACAATGTGTTCCAATAGTTAGACACTATAAAAATTATTTTAATAGACCAAGACCATATCAGATCGCAGCAGTATATAATAAACAATTAAATAGATTTAAAACAGGTACAGCAAAAACACCGTCATATCCATCTGGACATACTGTACAGCCGATGGTTGTAGCATTACACTATGCAAAGAAATATCCAGAGCATAAGAACGAACTTGTACGTGGAGCAAAAGTATGTGGATATGGTAGAGTAATTGCAGGTTTACATTACCCGTCAGATTACGACGCAGGTATAGAACTTGCTTATCAACTAATGAAATATATTGAACATGATAAGTTTTAAAAATTATATAATAGAAGCAGATAACAGAACACCTCGAAAGAAAGGTCAACATAAAGGTAGTTCAAGTCATAGTGATTTGTATACTGATGAAGATCCAAGAGGTACAATCCATGGGTTAGGATTTAAGGATGCTGCAACTGCTAAAAAAGGTATTGGTATTATTAATAAAGCAAAAAGAACTCATGCACATAAAGTACAAGCAACTTTAGTAATGCAACAAAGAGCAAAGCAAGCAATTAAAACAACGAAGGACCCAGAGAAAAAAGCAAATATAAAAAAGGCTTATGATATTTGGACATCACATTTAGAAAAATTAAAAATGAAAACTAAGGAAATGAATAAATGATAAAATTTAATTCTTATACACCTATAACCGAAGCCAAGAATACTCATATGACACACATTGAGGATTTAATCTTGGACGGTGGAGTTAAGGGAGCCCGCCAAGCTATTAACGCACTTAGATCTATGCGTGATATGTTGAGCGGTAATGTGAAAGCACCAATAGACATTACCACAAAGTGGGACGGGGCTCCCGCCGTATTTGCTGGAATTGATCCAACTGATGGAGAATTCTTTGTAGCTAAGAAAGGAATCTTCGCAAAAAGCCCTAAAGTGTATAAAAATCATGATGATATTGATGCAGATACCGCAGGAGACCTTAACAAAAAGTTGAAGTTGGCATATGATAAATTAAAAGACTTAGGTATTACAGGTGTGATACAAGGTGATTTCATGTTTGAAAAGAAAGATTTAAAAGATGAAAAAATAAATGGTGTTACACATACTACGTTTCATCCAAATACAATTGTCTATGCAGTACCTAAAACGTCTAAGTTAGGTAAGGTAATTAATGCTGCTGATATTGGAATTGTTTGGCATACTAAATATTCAGGAACAACCTTTGAAACTATGAAGGCTGAGTTTGGAGTAGATATTGTCAAAGATATTCCAAGGAAAAGCAGAAAGGTTTGGATGGTCGATGCAACATTACGTGACTTATCTGGAACTGCAACATTGACTGATTCTGAAACAACAAAGCTTAATTTAAACTTATCTGCTGCAGGAAAAGTATTTAGAAAAATATCATCAGGTGTATTAAAAGATATAGAAGAAAACAAAGAACTAAATTTAATATTGAACATTTATAATAATTTAGCTGTCCGTAAAGGAGTACGAATTACTAATACAAGAAGTCATGCAACAGGTTTAGTTAATTTTGTAAAAGATCGATATGCAAAAAAGATAGACAAACTTAAATCACCAAAGGGAAAAAAGAAACAAATAGATAATAGAGATGAATTATTGAAGTTTTTTAGTTCAAATAATGTAAAAAACTTAAAATTAATTTATGATTTGCAAAATTTTATCATCAATGGCAAATTAATTATTATAAATAAACTAAACGACCTATCAAATATGGATACGTTCGTTAAAACAAAATCCGGGTTTAAAGTCACCGGCGTAGAAGGCTTTGTGGCTATAGACCAAACGGAAGGTGGTGCTGTTAAATTAGTTGACAGAATGGAATTCTCAACTAACAACTTCAGCAGTGATATTATAAAAGGCTGGGATAATCCTGGCTAATGGGAAACCGAGGATATAAATGTCAATACAATCATTTAGTGATTATTTAGTTGAGTCAAGTAAAGAAGTAACCTTTACTTTTGGAAGATATAATCCACCAACTATAGGTCACGAAATATTATTTAATAAATTAAAAGCAGTTGGCCGTGCTGGCAACTATCGTGTATACGCATCACAATCAGAAGATGCAAAGAAAAATCCTTTACCATATAAAGACAAAATAAAATTTCTAAGAAAGATGTTTCCAAAACATGCTAGAAATATAATAAAAGACAATAAGGTCAAAAACGTATTTGATGTTCTAGTTAAATTATATGATGAAGGCTTCAACAGAGTAACCATGGTCGTTGGCTCTGATAGAGTAAAAGAGTTTGATCTATTATTAAACAAATATAACGGTGTAAAAGGGAGACATGGTTTTTATAAACTGAGTCTCAACGTAGTAAGTGCCGGAGAAAGAGATCCGGATTCAGATGGTGCAGACGGCATGTCAGCCTCAAAAATGAGAATGGCCGCTCAACAGAATGACTTAAAGTCATTTAGCAATGGATTACCAAGTAACTTTAAAGGGACAGAAGATTTATTTAATGCTGTACGTATAGGTATGGGATTAACTGAAAGCAAGCATTTCAGGAAACACGTAGAACTAGCTCCTGTATCAGAAACAAGAGAAGAATACGTAGAAGGAAGTCTTTTTAAAGTTGGTGATCTTGTAAGAATCAAAGAAACAAGAGAAAAAGGTCAAATCATTGTATGTGGTAGTAACTACGTAATGGTAGAAATCGAAGAAGTAAGAAAAAGATTTTGGTTAGACGCAGTAGAAATTATTGAGTATAACGAATTAGGAACAACTAAAACATTAAAGAAGTATCTAAAGGATACTCCATTTGCTAAGATAGAAGGAAGAGAAGATCCGGATATTGGTAAAAGAAAAGGCTCACAGCCTGCAGGTTACTATAAAGGACTTGGCAAATCAACTAAATCAAAAAGAGCAGCTCAATTTAAAAAGCAAGCTAAGATGGACGATGATAATCCAGCAGCTTATAAAAAAGCACCTGGTGATGCAACGGCAAAAACAAAACCATCTAAGCATACTCTTAAATTTAAAAGGATGTACGGAGAAATGTCAGAACATTTAACATTTGAAGACTTTATGGTAGAAGATAAAGGTGTCGACACTGCACTAAAGAAAAAAGCAGACAAAAGCGGTATGCCATTAGGTATACTAAGAAAGGTATTTAACAGAGGAGTAGCAGCTTGGAGAACTGGCCATAGACCAGGAACTAATGCTACTCAATGGGGTTTAGCAAGAGTTAATTCTTTTGTTACTAAATCCAAAGGAACTTGGGGCAAGGCTGATAAAGACTTAGCTGCAAAAGTAAGAGGATAATATGGCAAAGGGAGATTTTAAACTAACACCTGCAAGAGAAAAAGAACTTGAGAAGTTAGCAAAGGATTTACCCGATAGTGATTTTAAAAAAAGGTATGGAAAGGACTGGAAATCAGTTAAGATAGCTACAGCAATGAACATACTTAAAAAGAAATATAATTTTAAAGAGGATAAAATGAATTTTAAAGAAATAAGAGAAAAATACAGAAGTAAGTTTCCATCCAATTTAGTATCAGCCGCTGTCAAAATAGCATTAGACATGGGTGGTAATATGACTGGAGCTTATAAAAAGATCGAAAAAATGAAAAAAGGATTAGCAAATGATCCTGCAGTTAAGGGCGCGTTACAATTGGCGAATGAAGCATTTGAGCCTAGAGCTTTAAACTCTCTAGGTGCAAAAAATTATTCAATGACTTTC
>CESO01029062.1_pt1 | contig 10140 bp, 9 predicted proteins | sample 356341 | NCBI WGS metagenome assembly CESO01 (sample SAMEA2621812, study PRJEB7988) | marine metagenome | biome: marine biome (ENVO:00000447); feature: deep chlorophyll maximum layer (ENVO:xxxxxxxx); material: "saline water (ENVO:00002010), including plankton (ENVO:xxxxxxxx)" | depth 35 m
CACGGGTATCTAAATAAATAGAGTCATTAGCATTTTGTGCCTTTACATCAAGTAACCAATGGTTTTTACCTTCAATACAGATAGAGTTACCTCTTTTATAAAAAACGTTACCTGATTTTTGAAAGTCATCTTTGTTACATGAAATTATAAATAAAACTAATGTTAAAATTATGCTACATAATCTCATAAAAACGCCCGATAGTTTTGTATGACTAATTTAAATTTATCAATGGTTTGCTCTAAACCGTCTTGACTTGCACCTCCGGCAGCATTTTTGTGCCCTCCACCATTAAAATTTTCTGCACTTAAAATATTACATGGAAAAGCATCTACACTTCTAAAACTCATTTTTACCAAAGGTCCTCTGTCAATTATTAACGCACTCATCTTAACTCCAGCAATACCCAGACCGTAATTCACAAAACCCTCTGTATCTCCTGTCACAATATTAAATCGTTCAATTTCTTCAAGCGTCAAATATCCTAAAGCAACTCTTCCCTCTTCTAAAATCTCCAAATTATTGGATAGCAAATGCCCCAAAAGCTGGAGCCGTTCTAGTCTATTTTGATCAAATAACGATCGATAAATTTTATCGGGTATTACGCCTAAATCCATTAAATCTGCTGCTGTTCTAATGGTTGTACTTGTAGTACTTGAAAACCGAAAAGAACCGGTATCTGTGATCAAACCAGTATAAATGCATTGTCCTACTTTCTCATTCATCAAAGTATAATCTAAATGCTTATTGATATATCGATAAATTAACTCACAGGTGGAACTTGCACCAATTTCAACAAACCGTTCATCGTCAAAATCTTCAGGACTTTGGTGATGATCAATTAGGACAATTACAGCCTTGCTTTTTCTAACCATTTCTCCCATATGGTTTATTCTGCTTAACGCATTAAAGTCCAGACAAAATATGTAATCTGCATCTTTAATTTCATTATCACACGCTTGCATATCATCCTCATAAATTCTTACATCGTTATTCCCGGGCAGCCAATTTAAATTGGATGCATAATCTGTTGGAACAATCACACTTGAGTTTATCCCAGCATTCTTAAAATAGTTATATAAACCCAAAGTTGATCCCATTGCGTCACCGTCAGGTTTATGGTGAGCAGTTATAATGATTTTCTCAGAGTGGTTTCTTAACTGATTTAGGTTATGGCGTATTGTATCTTGCACTGTTTTTATTTACAACAAAACTCGTAAAAAGAACGGGATATTTCTATTTTTGCCATCCTTTAAAAAAAAACCTAATGTCTAACATTACATTTACCATGATAAAACCAGATGCTGTGGCAAACAAACACACTGGAAAAATTATTGACGATATTATTGCTGGAGGCTTTTCAATCAAAGCAATGAAGTTCATTCACCTTTCTAAAGAAAAGGCCGAAGCATTTTATGGCATCCATAGAAAACGTCCTTTTTTTGCTGACTTAGTATCCTTCATGACTTCAGGCCCAATTATAGCTGCAGTATTAACAAAAGATAACGCAGTAATAGACTTTCGTGCACTAATTGGTGCAACAAATCCGGAAGAAGCTGCTGAAGGAACTATTCGCAAAAAGTATGCAAAATCTATTGACGCAAATGCTATTCATGGAAGTGACAGTGACGAAAATGCCGCAATCGAAGCATCATTTTTCTTCTCTGCATTTGAGATTTTTTAATATTATCTAAGAGTATTTTCACCTAAACTTAAGTGTGATATAATTCCTATCAAACATCTGAAGATTTTTAATGAAAACACCATTACTCTTAAAAGATTAATAGTAAATTAGTAGCATAATTAGAATAAGCTTGTTCTTATTTCGTTTTAAATGGACAAATCTGTGACAGTAAAGTAATCTTAACATGAAATTTAGAAATATATTTTTTCTGCTCGGACCGCTAGTTTTTGTAGCTTTTGGCTTCTATACCAAACATCAAGACCTTGGTGAGGATATTTTACTTAGAGCCATTAATTTAAACCTTCAAAATGCCCACTACGACCCTGTAGCAATCGATGATGATTTTTCAAAAAAAGCATTCCAACTTTACATTGACAATCTGGATGCTAACAAACGATTATTTCTTCAATCTGACATTGACGAACTAAATTATTTTAGAACAACAATAGACGATGAAATCATCAATGGAACATCCTTTTTTTTTGATAAATCCTTGAACATTATTAATCAAAGAACTGCTTTAACAGAAAAGTATTTCGAAGAAATTTTAAATCAAACAATGGATTTTAATAACGAGGAAATTGTCGACTTCGGAGATGAAATTCCATATACCAAAAGTGAAGAAGAATTGAAAAATCGCTGGAGAAAATACCTTAAGTATACTGTACTTACTCGCCTGCACGCAGATCTTAAAGCTCAAGAAAAATCAATTGAAAACAAGGATACTTCTTTCACGCCCAAACCAATGGACACAATTCAAGCAATTGCTAGAAGAAGTGTTTTAAAAACACACAGAGATTGGTACAAAAGAATTTATAGACTTGACCGAAAAGACCGACTGGCTGTTTATGCAAATAGTATTACTGCAGTCTACGATCCGCATACAAATTATTTTCCACCCGAGCAAAAAGAAGATTTTGACATTCAAATGTCTGGGCGACTAGAAGGCATTGGAGCTCAACTTCAAGAAAAAGATGGATATATAAAAATTACAAATATTATTCCTGGCGGACCATCCTCGCTTCAAGGAGAGCTGCAAGCTAATGACCTAATTCTAAAAGTAGCTCAAGAGGGTAAAGAACCCGTTGAAATTATTGATTGGAGAATAAGTGATGCCGTCAAAATTATTCGTGGACCAAAGGGGTCGAAAGTGACGCTCACAGTTCGAAAACCAGATGGCAATGAAAAAGACATCACTATTACCCGAGATATTGTTGTTTTGGAAGAAACTTACGCCAAATCACTGATACTATGTGATGAAGATAAAATCAAAGCAGGATATATTTACCTACCAAGTTTTTACGCAGATTTTCAAAATCCACAAGGAAGATTTAGCTGGAAGGATGTAAAAAAAGAATTAGAAAAACTAAGTGACGAAAAAGTAGAAGGAATAATCCTTGACCTGAGAAATAATGGAGGTGGCTCACTTGACGATGTCGTTAAAATGGGTGGATTATTCATCGATAAAGGGCCTATTGTTCAAGTAAAAGAAAAAGGAAGATCGTCTCAAATTCTTGAAGATCGATACGCAGGAGCAGAATGGGAAGGCCCATTAGTTATTATGGTAAACGAATTTAGTGCCTCAGCATCTGAAATTATGGCTGCTGCTATGCAAGATTATGATCGAGCTATTATAATCGGATCTAATTCTACGCACGGTAAAGGTACCGTTCAACGATTCTTACCACTTAACCGAACCTTACGTAATAAAAATATTCCTGATATTGGAAGCATTAAACTTACTATACAAAAATTCTATCGGATCAATGGTGATGCTACCCAACTTAAAGGCGTTCGCTCTGACGTAATCGTTCCTGACAACTATATGTACATAGAAACTGGTGAACAAGAACATGAATATCCACTTCCGTGGGACCAAATAAAAAGCTCTAACTACGATAAAAACAGCTACTCTATTTCTGATAAAATTATCAAAAAGAGTCAGTCAAGAGTTAATAAAAATATAACCTTCAACCTTATTGAAGAGAACGCTAAACGTTGGGAAAAACAACGTGAAAATTCAACCTATCCACTAAGTTTTTTAGCATATTCAGAATTCAAATCAAAAGAGAAAAAAGAGGGCGAAAAATTTAAAATGATTGGTAAAGAAAAAATTGAAAATTTCAACGTTTTAAACCCAAGTATAGATAATGCAATTATCCAAGCAGAAGAATCTCGTATCAAACGAAATACTGACTGGATTAATGCTGTTAATAAAAACCCATACATTTACGAAGCTCTTCAGATAATTGAAGATTTAAATTAATAGACTACTGTTCTTTCCTCCTTGGAACTGCATGCGCACTCAATACGGCCTTTTTAGCATTTTTTACCTCTATTGATCCCTTCTCAGCCCAAAGTACTTTACGGGCGTGTTTAAGCGCCTCAGTAACATCAACTATTGGATTAGGGTAGGAAGTTTTAATGTTGAATAAACTGCGTTCCATTTCGTTCATTTTCCATGGTTCATGAATATGATTCTTTGGGAAATCGATTAATTCAGGAATCCATTTTTTGATAAAAACACCCTCCGGATCGTGATCTTTAGCTTGCTTTATTGGATTGTAAATTCTAATGGTATTTATGCCCGTTACAGAAGCCTGCATTTGAAACTGAGGATAGTGAATACCCGGTTCGAAATCTGTAAATTGTCTAGCAAGGTATTGAATACCGTCGTCCCAATTTTGAAGTAATACGTGTGTTAAAAATGAGACTAACATTGCCCGCATTCGAAAATTTATATAACCCGTTTTAACCACACATCGCATACAGGCATCAACAAGAGGTATTCCTGTATTACCCTCTTCCCAACTTTTAATGTAAGCACTATTTGATTCTCTCCTCAATGATACATAACCCTTATTTTGAGGAAGAAACTCCATTTCTATTTCCTGTTCAAACTTTTGAATAAAGTGGCAGTGCCATCTCAGCCTTGATAAAAAGGCATTTAAATTTCTTTTATTTCCACTTGCTTTTGCTTGATAACCAGCTTGATAAACTTTACGTATACCTATATTTCCCCAAGCTATGTGTGCGGACAATCTACTGCAAGAATTTCTGCTTTCCGTTGGTTTTGATATGTGATAAGAATACTTTAAACTCCTATTACAGATAAAATCTTCAAGTACATTTATTGCAGATTCTTCACCCCCTTGCTGAAAATTATTATCACTCTCCAATTTCATAAAATAATTTGGTTTGAAATTTTCAGATTTGAACAATATGGTTTTTAATTGTTTTAAATCCAATCTTGTTTCAGAACTGTGCATATAAGCATACCAATTCTTGACCCAATTATTCCTGTTTTTTATCCCTCTAACAACTCCATTTTGTTGAAACTCAGTCCATAAAATTTTTTCGCTATCAACCCACTTTTTTAATCTCTTATCAATAGAATACGAAAAACTCAGTCCTGTTTCCTGATGAGAGTAGATGTTATTAATGTAATATTTTGAGTGAATATTTTTAAATATTTCAAGTGTATCGCCCTCCAAGACCGTCAATTTTTGACCGTGAACCTTCAATTGTTTGGCCATATTTTTCAGACTGTCTTTTGCAAACTGCCAGTGTCGGTTGGAATAATGAGGGTTATGAATGTACTCAGAATCTAGTATGTATAGCAATACTATAGGTAAATTCTGGTCTATCGAAAACGATAAGGGCTCATGATCTTTGAGTCGAAGGTCTCTCTTAAACCATACAATATTTACTTCTTGTCTAACCAAAAGTAAAATTAAAACACAATACCTAAAACAATGTTCACCTGAACTAAATCATGAAAAGCACGTTAATATAATTATGAGCAAACGCATACTTATAGTTGGAGGGAATTCCGGAATTGGTGAAAAACTAAATAAACTATTACAAGAAGAGGGAAAAGAAACTATTCTAATGAGTAGAAGTCAAGGTGGAGTTGACATCCAAGAAGACGAACCTAATTTTCCAGAAATTAAGGGAGCAATTGATGCACTAGTTTATTGTCCAGGTAGTATTAATTTAAAGCCATTTAGAGGTCTTAAATTAGCCGATTTTCAACACGATTTAACCATAAATTATTTAGGTGCTGTAAAAACTATAAAAAACTATTTACCCAACCTAAAAGAATCAGAACATGCTAGTATTACGCTTTTTAGCACTGTTGCAGTTCAAAAAGGAATGCATTTTCATAGCAGTATCGCTGGTGCAAAAGGTGCTTTAGAGGGATTAACGCGAGCATTAGCTGCAGAGCTAGCCCCTAAAATTAGAGTGAATTGTATTGCACCAAGCCTTACAGAAACTCCCATGGCTGAAAAACTTTTAAGAAATGAAAAACAAAGAGAAGGAGCTGAACAGAGACATCCACTCAAATCGATCGGAGCATCCAGCGATATAGCATACATGGCTCAATTCTTAATAAGTGAAAAAGCCCGATGGATTAGCGGACAAATTATGGGTATAGATGGTGGAATGAGTAGTTTATCTAACGGATAAGACTTCCAATTCAAGTTCCAGGACCTAAAATGCATAAAAAAAATAACCTCCCATCTAAATTATGCGTTTCGTGTGGTCTGCCATTTAATTGGCGTAAAAAATGGGAAAGAAACTGGGAAAATGTAAAGTATTGCAGTGAACGTTGTCGAAGAAATAAAGAATAAAAAGATTGTACATTGGTTTAGAAATGACCAACGGATATTCGATCACGAAATAATATCTAATCATCATACATTAAAATCAATTCGTTGTTTTTATCTCATGGATGCCAAGTGGTCTAAAAATCACCGACTTGGATTTCCTTTTATCGGTGAAAAAAGAAAGCAATTCTTACAAGAATCTATTCAAGAATTAAAAAACGACCTTGAAAAGCTAGGCATAGATTTAACCGTTATTCATAATTCTAGCGAGCTAAAAGAGATCCAAATTGATAGTGATGAAATCTTAACATACCAAAAGTTATTTGGTACTGAAGAAATAAAAATAGAACAAACCATTATTTCCTCATTTGCCAAAAGCATCGCAATTGACAACTTTACATTAACTGATAGCCTAACACTTCCTTTTGAGTTAGACAAAACACCCGATGTATTTAGCTCATTTAGAAAGAAAATAGAAAAGTACGGCTCGTTCCAAAATCCAATAACACTTCCTGACATTCCCGAGGTGAGCCAACCCTATTATATGTCTGGAGGAGAACAACATGCTATTCACCGACTTAACTATTATTTTTACGAACAAAAACTTCTGTTAACGTACAAAGAGACCCGTAATGGAATGCTTGGAACAAACTTCAGTAGCAGATTTAGTCCATGGCTTTCTAATGGTAATATTTCTGCCCGAACTATATACTCCTTTATCAAAGATTACGAGGAAAAATTTATATCAAATTCATCTACTTACTGGTTGATTTTTGAATTATTATGGCGAGACTTTTTTCAATTTCAGTTGCGTAAATATGGTTCTTTATTTTTTCAAAAAAATGGCATAAATGGAAAATCAATTGCACACAGAAATCATGAAGATGCCTTTTGGAATTGGGCCAACGGAACAACTGGTGATGATTTGGTAGACGCCAACATGATAGAACTCAAAGTAACCGGTTGGATGAGCAATAGAGGTAGGCAAAATGTTGCAAGTTATCTCGTTCACGATTTAAATATTAACTGGCGATGGGGAGCAGCATGGATGGAAAGTCAATTGATTGATTATGACCCAGCAAGTAATTGGGGTAATTGGATGTACATAGCCGGTGTTGGTAACGATCCACGACCATTCCGAAAGTTTAACACAAAAGGTCAGGCAGAACGTTACGATCCCAAAGGAAATTATAGAAATAAATGGCTGAAATAATAGGTATAGACTTCGGTGCTCAATTTAGTGGAAATAGTGTTATTGCCCATCTGACCAATAATGAGGTTCAACTAATTCAAGTAGCTAAAAAACAACATACAGATTCATGGCTAAAAGCTATGGTAGAGGAAATTAATCCAAATGCTGTCTATATTGATGCCCCATTGAGTTTGCCTATTGCATATCATGGAGAAGGGCAGAATTTTCACTATCGTCAAGCAGATATTGATACCCGTGCCATGTCTCCCATGTTTTTGGGGGGTTTAACTGCAAGGGCAATGAATCTAAAAAATACATTTAAACATATCCCCTTTTTTGAAGTATATCCTGCCTTTTTTCAATCTGAAATAATCAAGAGTAACCATTATAAAAAAGATATCGAACTCTTTCTTTCCGAATTATTAGACAAGACGTCCGTTCAATTAGCTGACATACCAACTAATTGGCATCAAACAGACGCAATTATGGCACTCTTATCTGGATTAAGACACCAACACAATAAGCACTTAGAAATAGGAGATATTAATGAAGGAATTATTATAATATGAAAAAAGTAGGGTTACTATTTCCACATCAACTATATAAAGAATCCAAAATCATCAATTCGTGTGACAAGGTATATATTATTGAGGACGAATTATACTTTGGTCAGTATCTTTTTCATAAACAAAAAATACTACTCCACCGAGCCAGCATGAAATATTATGCTGATTTTGTGTCTAATAAAACTGAAGTAGAATACATTCAATCAATTGACAATGAGAACTTAGAGACTATATTGATTAAAAACAAAGCTAATCTTATCCATTATTTCACTGCGGATGACTACCTGTTGGAAAGAAGAATAAATCGATTTATCAAAAAATATAATATTCAATCACAGCGACACGAAAATCCCAATTTCATCAACACACAAAAAGAGGTATCAGACCTGCTTAAAGCCCAAAAAAAATATTTCATGGCAAGCTTTTACAGTGAGTCTAGAAAGTTGCACAAAATATTAGTAGAAGGTGATAATAAACCTGTTGGTGGAAAATGGAGTTTTGATGCGGATAATCGTAAAAAAGTTCCAAAGGGAACAGCGATTCCAAGCTATAAATTACCATCAGATGATGACTATATCGAAGAGGCTAAGAAGTATGTAAATACTTATTTTTCGAATAACTATGGGGAAATTAATTTATTTTATTATCCAATTACCCATCTTAAAGCAGAAGAACACTTAAAACAATTTATTCAAGAACGATTTGACTTATTTGGTGATTACGAAGATGCAATTGTAAAGGAAGAACATTGGTTGTGGCACTCTGTGCTCACCCCCATGTTGAATATCGGTCTTCTCTGTCCAAAACAAATCATCAATGAAGTTCTAGAATCTCACACGACGCAAAATTTCCCATTTAATAGCTTAGAAGGATTTATTCGTCAAATTTTAGGATGGCGAGAATTTATTAGAGGCATCTACACACTCGAGGGAGTTAAACAACGAACAACAAACCACTTTGGGTATTCTCGAAAAATTCCCGAAAGTTTTTGGACAGGAAACACTGGAATACAACCTATTGATCAAACCATTAAAAAGCTACTGAAAACTGGATATTCCCATCATATAGAAAGGTTAATGGTCATAGGAAACTTTATGTTATTATGTGAATTTGATCCTGACGAAGTACATAAATGGTTTATGGAGATGTATGTAGACGCATATGATTGGGTTATGGTTCCTAATGTATATGGAATGACTCAATATGCAGATGGAGGTTTGATGACTACAAAACCCTATTGTAGTGGTAGTAACTACATATTAAAAATGAGTGATTATAAAAAGGGGGAATGGTGCAAAATATGGAATGCACTTTATTGGCGATTTATTCATGTTAATAGCGAAGAATTTGCCAAAAATAGACGAATGAGTATGATGGTAAACCTTGCCAAAAAAATGGAAGGACCAAAAATGAATGAACAACTTGAAACAGCGGAAAAGTTTTTGGATTCATTACAATAAACCAGAAAAACCCTCTTTAGATTGTTTATTGTTTATCCCTCATTTTATTTATATTCGAATTAATTATAAACTAAAATGAAAGTTAAAACCATTTTTACTATTGTAGCTGTACTTGCTTTTTTACAAATGCTACCATTACCTCTTATATTAGTCAATGCCGATTTTAAAGCAATGTTAATTGCCGACGTATTTGGAGAAAATCCCTCTGCAGATGCTGTGAAGATTTTTGAAAACTTCGCATTAGTCGTAGGACTTATTTTTACTGGATTAATATTTCTACTTATCGGGGCAAGGTCATTCAGCGATGAAGCAACATTAAGAAGATTATCCTTCTTATTTAGTGTAATTTGGGGATTTGCTGCATTACCAGACCTAATTTCTTTTATCAAAAACGATGGTATGGCAGCTCCATTACCGGTTATTATTATGGGATTAGTTTCCTATAGTCTTCTTCTTTATGGTTCTCGAAAAGGAACCGTTTAAATAAAACTTAACAAATTAAAAAAACCCATACTATTTGTAGTAAGGGGCTTTTGAGTGGGCCCACCTTGACTCGAACCAGGGACCACCTAATTATGAGTCAGGTGGTATTAGGTTTGAGAGAGATAACTGTATAAAGCCTTTATAATT
>CESO01134915.1_pt1 | contig 10127 bp, 11 predicted proteins | sample 356341 | NCBI WGS metagenome assembly CESO01 (sample SAMEA2621812, study PRJEB7988) | marine metagenome | biome: marine biome (ENVO:00000447); feature: deep chlorophyll maximum layer (ENVO:xxxxxxxx); material: "saline water (ENVO:00002010), including plankton (ENVO:xxxxxxxx)" | depth 35 m
GACCATCGACACCGCCCCGTGCGCCCAAGGCGCACGCTACGACGGCGCCACGTACGTCGCGCATTGTGCGCGACAATCCACATCGCCCAGTGCGCAGAATGCGCACGCTACAAGTAAATCGAACGTTATATCCTAAATTCGCTGCTTTTATTTCTATATATTCATACTATTATCTATGTATCGTGCAATGGCACAGTAGCGAAATAGTGAGGAAATATGAAAGAAACAGGGTCGAAAGGTTATGATGCCCTCATGATCATCATTCACTGGATGAGTGCCCTGCTTGTATTTGGGCTGTTCGCACTCGGTTGGTGGATGGTAGACCTCACCTATTATTCTAATTGGTACACAACAGCACCTTGGTGGCATAAGTCCCTCGGTTTGTTGGTACTCTTCATTACTCTTTTTAGAGTTGTTTGGCGGCTTATAAAAGGCACCCCGACAATCGATGGTTCTGCATTTGAGAAAAAAGCTGCGAAATTCGGTCACTTACTACTCTACATCAGTCTACTCGCGGTTGTTTTTAGCGGTTATCTAATCTCGACCGGCGAAGGTAAACCTATCAGTTTTTTTGGTTGGTTTGACGTACCCGCGTTGCCGTTTCAGATAGAGCAACAAGCCACATTGGCAGGAACTATTCACGAATATGCTGCTTACGTATTAGTGATCCTAGCGCTAGGTCATGGCGTTATGGCATTAAAGCATCATTTTATTGATAAACGCTCAACACTTATTCGAATGATAAAACCTTAAGAGGAAACTAAGCTATGAAAACACAACTATTAGCATTATCTGCCATTGTAGGCAGCGTATTAGCGGCTCCCGCAGTAGCAGACGACTATGTGATTGATACTGAGGGTCAACACGCCTTCATTCAGTTCAAGATCAAACACTTAGGTTATAGCTGGTTGCTAGGTCGCTTTAATGACTTTGAAGGCAAATTTAGTTACGACGAGGCAAATCCGGGCAATGCCTCGGTCGAAGTGACAATCGACACGGCAAGTGTGGATACCAACCACGCGGAACGCGACAAACACCTCCGTAGCGACGACTTTTTAAACACGGGAGAATATCCTGAAGCGAGCTTTGTCAGCACACGTTACGTGCCTGATAGTGATGATGAAAATGAAGGTACGCTGTACGGCAACTTTACGCTGAATGGTGTAACCAAGGAAATTGCTATCGAAGTAGAACAGGTTGGTGCCGGTGAAGATCCTTGGGGTGGTTTCCGCCGCGGTTTCGAAGGTGAAGTCGACCTTACGTTGGCCGACTACAACATTGATTACAACTTAGGCCCTGAAGCCAAAGAGGTTGAATTGTACCTTTCTATCGAAGGTGTCCGTCAGTAATTAACTTGCTTTAGCGGTTAGTGCTTGCTTATAAGCATTAGCCGCTAAGCGGTTATCGCCTAACGCAGCGTATGCGTCACCCATCCGGATGTAATCGTCCTTATTACACGCATTCAAATCGCTCAGTTTCTTTAACGCCCGCTGGGCCAGCGAATAGTCTTTGTTACCCAACGCTAGCACAGCAAGTGCGCGGATATATTGACTGTCGTTAGGCTTCCGCTTCAAATGAGACTGAACCCAATCGATGATGTTGGGATCGGTGCCAACTAGCACATGCTCGTTAACACAATCGTTTAAGTTAAGCTCACCACGTTCTAAACCATTTTTGACGACCTTAGTACATGCACTATGTTGGCCATAGTAGTTCAGCGCTTTAGCATAGGCTAAACGGATAGCCGGGGTGCTACGTTGTGTTCGGCTAAGGCTCTTCCAGTCTTTAAATAATGCCTTGGCATCATTACGCGCAATACGGATAAAGTGTTGCAGATAGACTGATAATACCAACTGGTCAAAATCAACTTGTGTTAGTTGTGATTTCTCACGGATTTGATTGAGGTGTGGCTGTAAATCATCTAGGCGCTTTTCCCCTTTATAAAGCTCAATCGCCTGTGTCCAAAGATGTGGTGGGAATTCGCCTCGGTCGAGTTGGGTTTCAACTTGTTGAATCGTTAGCCCTTGATGATCATCGTTGCGCTGAACTGCGCTATGTACGGCCAGAAATTCGCTTGCGGGCTCGAAGTCTGAACCTGCTGTATCGAGCCAGTATTTTGCTTTGCCAGGCTCACCGGCTTTGTTTGCAGTGAAGGCTAATAAAGCCGCCAAATTTTCCGAGCGCTGCTGCTTATAAAGCAGCTCAAAGTCGACTAATGCCGAAGTATAATCGTGTTTTAACATCGCGAGGAGCGCGCGCTTTTCGCGTTGCTTTAGTTTGCGAGCTTTTCGTCGCGAGAACCATTGCCCACCTGCACGCGTTTTACCTAGTAACGCCTTAATAGCAGCAATGACTAGGCTCAATGCCAATATCGCGATTACCAAGAAAACAACCAAGCCAATAACCGTGCTTTCTATTGTGTAGCCAGCAAAATTAATTAACAGATAACCAGCGTTGCCAGCAGAGATAGGCCCTAAAATAGCGCCCGCAATTAAAACGACTAGGACGTACACCCACCATCTCATTGTAAACGCCCTCCTAACTGACTCGCTGCCACAGAAAGAGATGACACCTCTGGCAGCTCCGCTGCTTGTTGAATACCATCTTCTAACTGCGCTAGCTTGTTCAGTACGCGTTGTTGCGCAGGACTAGCAGCTTTTATATCGCTAATTAATGCGCTCGCTTCGTTCAGCTTGGTTTTGGCTAGTTCAACTTGACCTTTTAATGCCGCATTCTCTGCAACGCTCAGAATGAGATCGAGTTGTTGTTGTTTTAGCGTGATGGTTTCGTTAGATATAACGGGTTCTATAGGCGCCGACGACTTTTCAATACGGAAAAAGTTATCCATAAAGGCGTGCCAATTGTATGCGAGATGCTCACGCCAGTTAGTTGGTTCGGTTGCTTGCTCACTTTCAATTGAGAAGTCATCGGTTGGTGTTTTATTCGATAGCGAGAGCGCTTGGCGTTTTAAAGCGGCAAGTTCAACCACCCATTGGGTTGCATCGCTTTGTTGGTATTCCAAAAGGGCTTGCTTGTCTTCTTCAATCGCCTGACGAATTTGTAAGGCACCGGATGACTCAATGCCTGCTAACTGCTGACTCGCTACATCAAGCAGTTGAATAGCGGTTTGCGCATCGGCATTAAAAATGGCCGAACGAGCTGCCGCCGATAAGGTTTGTTTAACCTCAAACAAACGCCACTCGCGTATTCGTTCTGCCTGTTGTTGAGGTAGTTGATTAGCTAATTGTTGTAAGGTTTGCTGTTGTTGGTTCAGCTTGATCTCTAGCTGCTGAATACGTTGCTCTAGCTGATCGACTGAGCGATTATCTGAGTTCTGCTGAATTTGCTGTTTTGCCTGCTGGAGCTCAGCTTGTAGCTGCTCAAGCTGCTTTTGTGCTCGCTGCATTGTCGCTTGCTGAGCATATTCAATGGTTGGCTCTTGAGCCTGAGTCGTTGGTGATGACTCCGACCAAAATGGTAGCTGTTTATAGGGTTGTTTAAAGTAAATCCAAGCGGCGAAAGCTACTAGAGCAAGCAGTACGATAATATAAAGGATACCTTTGAACCGCGAACGCGCGTGACCCGACGAATCATCCGAATTTAATGAAGTGGTCTGTTCAGCGTCATGTATTTGCTTTGCAGTTTCTTGAGCTTCGTTGTTATCTTTATCCATGTTTTATAATCGCCTCAATCATCTTGCTCTCAGTTGCACTGCCAGTCACAGTAATGGTATCTGCTGCAACAAAAGGTATTAAGTCTCTTAATCGTTCACTAGGTACAATCCAATCACAGCGAGACAACCAGCTCCCGGCTTCGCGCGGCAAGCTGGATAAAAAGTAACCTAACTGTTCAGCACTTGTCACTACAATTAGATTAACCGTATTCATCCACTGCGTCACTTGTCTATCGTCATTTAATACGCGTTTTACTCGTCGGTATACATCAATACTATCGACTTTAGCACCGCGAGCTCGCAATGTATCAAATAGCAAATCGCGGCCCTTCTCACCCTTGATAATCAACCAGTGTTGATTATCAACGTCTAGCAGTTCAGGCAAGCCCAGTAACGACTCGCTGTCATGTTTAAAGGTGGGACAACGTGTCGAGGTCCCGAACGTATTAGCGGCCAGCCGAGCAGTCGTCGGACCCACTGCAAACATCGATGTTGCTGGATGAAAGCTAAAGCCTGACTGAGCAGCAAACCTCACTGCGTTCTTACTAATCCAAATAACACCGTCATAGTCATTAAAGGTTTTCGGTTTTACCGAAATGGGTTCAATGTCGATAAAACTGTGTTGGGTAAATTCAATAGAAGAGCGAGACAGCGCATCAATAACACGCTGTCGTGAATCATCGGGTTGTAATATCAGCGCCCTAGTCGTGCTGGTCATACACCGCCTTCAAAATTTTACCTGCACCCCGTGCGAGAAGCTTCTCGGCGAGTTCGATACCTAACGCTTCGGCTTGTTCGATAGGCCCTTCAATTTGCTCTCGAATCACCTCGACGCCGTCTGGGTCACCGACTAGCCCTCGTAAACTGAGATGTTCACCATCGACCACAGCAAACGCGCCTATAGGTACTTGGCAACCGCCTTGTAGTCGGCGGTTCATCGCACGCTCGGCTAATACGCGATAGCGCGTGGTAGAGCACTGAAGTGGCTCGAGTAGCGTTTTTATCTTGTCATCATCGCTACGTACCTCAATACCCAATACACCTTGACCATTTGCGGGCAAGGAATCTTCAACCGGGATAAAGGAAGTAATACGTTCGCCGAGTTCTAATCGAATAAGACCTGAAGCCGCTAAAATAATCGCGTCAAATTGCCCTTCATCGAGTTTGCGCAAGCGCGTTTGGACATTGCCGCGTAAATCTTTGATTACGAGATGTGGGAAACGCTCTTTAACCTGACAACGACGGCGCAGGCTGCAGGTGCCAACAACAGCGCCTTCTGGTAATTCATTCAATGATTGGTACTGATTAGAAACAAAAGCATCGCGCGGATCTTCACTTTCGCAGATGGTATGAAGTTCTAACCCTGGTGGAAACTCAACGGGCAAGTCTTTCATCGAATGTACGGCGAGGTCGGCCCTACCCTCTAACATCGCAGCTTCAAGCTCTTTTACGAATAGGCCTTTGCCACCGATTTTAGCTAATGGCGTATCAAGGATAATATCACCGCGTGTGGACATCGGTACAAGCTCAATCGTGAGCTCTGGATAGAGCGATGCTAAACGCGCTTGTATATGTTCTGCTTGCCACATGGCGAGTTTACTTTTTCGCGTGGCAATTCTGACCGTCTTTGACATGTCTACCCCTTACTACTTAATGACATTTCGCTTTGGTGGTGCGATGATAGGCGCCACAAGCATACTCAATATAAAGATATAGTTTAGCGATGTTTAAGCGAAATGTAACCAAGCCATTGATTCAACTCTGCGTCATTTTGACCAGTGTATGCGCGCTTGCGGCCTGCGGTCAAAAAGGACCTCTACAACCAGCGCCTATGCCAGAGAAAAACGAACAGCAGCCACAGCAACCACAACAACCAAGTAATGCCGATGAGTCAGTTAAGTTATAAAGCAGCACAACTTCATATCGAATCTGTCGCTCTGCCAACCTTAGCCGAGCGATTCGGTACGCCACTTTATATTTACTCGAAAAGTCAGATTCTTGCGAACTGGGAAAAGTTTCGTGCCTTTTGGCCGAGCCAACATAAGTTGTGCTACGCGGTGAAAGCAAATAGTAACTTGGCTATCTTACAACTGCTGGTCAAGCAAGGAGCTTGGTTCGATATTGTTTCGGGCGGTGAGCTGAAGCGCGTGCTTGCAGCAGGCGGGAAAGCTGAGCACGTGGTGTTTTCGGGCGTGGCCAAGTCAGAAGCAGAGATTCGGTTTGCATTAGAACAAGGTATTGGGTGTTTTAACGTTGAGTCTGCAGCAGAGCTCGAACGTATAGAGCAAGTTGCGCAAGCGCTGAAAACGCGCGCACCAGTGTCGTTGCGCGTTAATCCCGATGTCGATGCGAAAACACATCCCTATATTTCAACGGGCCTAAAAGCTAATAAGTTTGGCATCCCGATGGATGACGCGATGGCGGTGTTTCGTAGAGCTCATACGCTTAACCATATCGAACTATTAGGCGCAGACTGTCATATCGGTTCACAAATTATGACCGACGCGCCATTTTTGGATGCTGCAAAGCGCATGTTTCGATTATTAGAGCGCTTGAGAGACGAAGCGATTGAGCTTTCTCACCTCGACTTAGGTGGCGGTTTTGGTATCGACTATCAAGGTAAACAAACATTGGACGTGCAAGGCTACCTTGAGAGTGTCATTGAACTGGCGAAAGACTACCCTCAACTCACGTTAATGTTGGAGCCTGGACGTGCCGTTGTTGCCGACGCAGGTGTTTTGCTCAGCCAAGTTGAGTACACCAAACAGTCGGATGATAAACGGTTTGTGTTGGTTGATGCGGGTATGAACGATCTGATGCGTCCTTCGCTTTATCAGGCATGGCACGATATTCTACCTGTTAATGAGAGCAATAGTGTTGCCGATGCCATTGTGGATGTTGTGGGTCCGGTATGTGAAACAGGATGTTTTTTAGGCCATGCGCGACACCTCAATGTGCAAGCGGGCGACCTGATTGCGGTTAACCATGCAGGCGCTTATGGATTTACCATGGCCTCAAACTACAATACACGCATGCGCCCAGCAGAAGTACTGGTAGAAGACGATCAAGTATGGTTAATTCGTGAGCGTGAAACGTTTGATGATCTGATCCGCGGTGAGCGGCTTATCGCTGAGGAGTAGAACGATGTTACTGCAGTTCTCTAAAATGCACGGATTAGGTAATGATTTTGTTGTGATTGATAACGTCACACAGAACTTCTATGTGAACCCTGAGCAAATTAAGCAGTGGGCAGACAGAAACCGTGGTATTGGCTTTGATCAGCTCTTATTAGTCGAGCCGCCCTATGATCCTGACCTCGATTTTCACTATCGCATTTTTAACGCGGATGGAAGCGAGGTCGCACAATGCGGTAATGGAGCGCGATGCTTTGCAAAATTTGTTAAAGCGAAGGGTTTATCAAATAAAAACCACCTAAAAGTGAGTACCAAAGCCGGCACTATGGTGTTGCATATAGAAAAGGATGGTCAAGTAACCGTCGAAATGGGTGAGCCCATGTTTGAGCCAGCCAGTGTCCCTTTTAAAGCTCAGAAGCCCGAGCATACTTATGTATTGAGAGTCGCCAATGAGACTGTGTTGTGTGGTGTAATGGGGCTTGGAAATCCACACTGCGTTATCGAAACTGATGATGTAAATACCGCGCCGGTCGCGTCTTTAGGCGAAAAAATTGCTCAGCATGAACGCTTCCCTGAAAGCGTCAATGTGGGCTTTATGCAGATTGTCTCGCGTCAACACGTCAATTTGCGAGTGTTTGAGCGGGGCGTTGGCGAAACTCAAGCCTGTGGTAGCGGTGCTTGCGCGGCAGCGGTCATCGGTATGCAGCAGGATAAGCTCGATCGTCAAGTCAAAGTCTCTCTGCCCGGTGGCGACTTAATGATTCGTTGGCAAGCGGGTCAGGCGGTAAAAATGACAGGGCCTGCAACACTTATTTTTGATGGACAAATGGTGATATGAACAATAACAAACAAGCGCTCGATACGCCTGTCATTGATGACTCGCTGATCCGCGCCTATTTGGAAGAGAATCCGGATTTCTTTGAGCGACACGATGATTTGCTCAATAGTTTAACGGTCTCACACGAACGTAAAGGCACGGTATCTTTAGTTGAGCGACAGCAGCAAAAGCTACGTGAACGTGTTAATCAACTCGAAGAGGAAATTACTGAGTTAATGATTAATGCACGCCGTAACGAGGCGATTTTCAAAGCATATAGCGAATTATATGTGCGACTATTGAAGTGCCGTACGCTACAACAGGCTATCGATGCCTTACGAAATACATTTGAAGAAGATTTAGGCTTGTCGGCGTTAACGCTTAAACTATTCGACAGTCCAATAGAAGTCAGTGATCAGCTGGTGTTTGCAGCCGATACTCACCGCCAGCTGTTAAGCAAACGCTTTGACGACAGCCCCATTTATCTTGGGCGATTGACTGAACAAGAACGGAGACTACTGTTTCAAGATGAGGCGGTGCATTCGGTGGCGCTGATGTCGCTGGGTGAACAAGGTGAAGTGGGGATGTTTGCGGTAGGCAGTGGTCAGGCTGACCATTTTGAGCCAGCGATGGATCCGTTGTTAATTAATCAATTGCAAGCTTTGCTAAGCGCACTATTGCCACGTTTACTCGTAGAAAATGAAGCTGCGTGACATTCAACAGCGGTGGTTACAACAACTCGAGGGTGAGCGCGGGTTAGCTCAACTGACGATTAAAAACTATAATCGTCTGACCGGGATTGATATTGAACTCCTCGAACGACAAGGTATCGAGGCGACAGAACAATTGACGCGCCCCGTATTTGAACGTCTGCTAGTAGGTTGGCGTCGCGAAGGCTTAGGTGAACGCTCTATTGCCCTTAAGCTGTCAGCGTGGCGCACCTTCGTGCAGTATATGCTCGATTACCAACATCTAAGCGATGACCCTCTGAGTGGCTTGAAAGCACCTAAAATTCCTAAAAGGTTGCCTAAAAATCTCGATGTCGACAGTATCTCCCACCTTTTAGAATTACCTCTTGATGACGAGATAGCGATCCGAGACTCGGCGATGATGGAACTATTATATTCGAGTGGTTTGCGTTTAGCTGAGTTAGTGAGTTTGGATATGGATAGTATCGACCTCCGCTATGGGCAATTACGCGTTGTGGGTAAAGGAAGTAAGACACGGATTGTGCCCGTGGGTAAGGTCGCCATCAAAGCCATTCAACGCTGGTTAAAAGTGCGCGCTACGTGGTTGGCTACGCGCCCAGAAGTTGCATTATTTATAAGTCAGCGTAATCAACGCATAAGTCAACGTACCGTACAGCAACGGCTCAATTATTGGGGAAAACAGCAAGGGGTGGTGGGTAATTTACATCCACACAAACTGCGTCACTCTTTTGCTTCACATATGTTGGAATCCAGTGGCGACCTAAGGGCCGTACAAGAACTACTTGGCCACGCAAACTTGTCGACCACACAAGTCTATACACATTTAGACTTTAAACGTTTAGCAGAAGTTTACGACTCGGCTCATCCACGTGCAACTAAGGGTAAGAAGTCTTAATGATACGTTTCCATCGACGCTTTCATCTGCCAAAAGTCATTAGTTTCGATTTAGATGACACTTTGTACGACAACGTTCCGATTATTAAACGTACTGAGGAGCGCACCCATTCGCTTATTACTGAACGTGTTCCCGCGACGCGTGAGTGGGATATTGAACACTGGCGGCAGCGCCGGTTAGATTTAATGCAGCGCGATGATGACCTAGCTGACAATATGACTGCGCTACGTCGTGCCACCTTGCTACAGGGGTTTCGTGAACTTGAGATCGATGATGCGGAAACGATAACTGATGAGATTATGGATGCGTTCCTCGCTTTTCGTAGCGACTTTAGTGTCAGTGAAGACGTTCATGACTTGCTCGATCGGCTGGCATCGCGCTATCGCTTAGTGGCTGTAAGTAATGGCAATGCCGATGTTAAGCGTGTGGGAATCGGGCACTACTTTAAACTTGCGTTACAACCGACGCATGACTTCCGTGGTAAACCCAATACCGACATGTTCGAGTACGTAAAGCAGGCAATGAATTGTGCCCCCGAGGCTATTCTGCACGTCGGTGATTCGCCACAGTCAGATGTTTTTGGCGCTCACCGCGCGGGAATGCAAAGTGTTTGGCTAACCAGTGGCTTAGGGCGTTCGCACCAGTTGCGAGTATTGCCAACGGTGACCATCGATGAGTTACAGGAGCTTAGCGCGTTACTCCTGTAAGATAACTGGTTGCTTATACAGTATTGGATCATTACACTGAGCCTCATTCAGTTAGCCAAGGAGTCATGCATGAGCACGCACCCGTTAATTTCCGGTTTAAATGAGAAGCAAGCCACGGCGGTAAGCGCTGATGATCGGCCTATGCTGGTATTGGCTGGCGCCGGGAGTGGTAAAACTCGGGTTTTGGTGCA
>CESO01021324.1_pt1 | contig 10126 bp, 14 predicted proteins | sample 356341 | NCBI WGS metagenome assembly CESO01 (sample SAMEA2621812, study PRJEB7988) | marine metagenome | biome: marine biome (ENVO:00000447); feature: deep chlorophyll maximum layer (ENVO:xxxxxxxx); material: "saline water (ENVO:00002010), including plankton (ENVO:xxxxxxxx)" | depth 35 m
TGCAAACCATAGCAGGACTTGGAATGTCGATTGAGACCCGTTCGAAAATGTCCGGCTCTAGCCTTCCGAATCTTCTCTGGCACCATGAGCCACCTGGAACGCAAGCGTTTCCATGGATCTCGACAGATCGACACTGACCACGGCTGCATCAAGATGGAGTCGTATGGGCGCGAAGTTCAGAATTCCGTGTACGCCTGCCGCCACCAGACGTTCGGCGACAGACTGGGCAGCACTGTCGGGTACTGCTACCAGCGCCAGCTGGATGTCCTCACTGCTGATGTAGTCCTCCAGTGTCTCCATTGGATGCACCGGAATGCCGTCGAGCACCTCGCCGGTGACGGTTTCATCCTCATCGAAGGCTGCCAGTATGTGGAAGCCTCTCTGCGAGAACTGGGGATAGGCCAGCAGGGCTCGTCCGATGTTTCCAGCGCCCACGACGATCGCTCTCCAGTTGTGGTTGAGGCCGAGAACCTCTCTCAGTGTGGAGACGAGATTGACGGCGTGGTATCCGATGCCGGACCTGCCGATCTGTCCGAAATGGCCGAGATCCTTTCGAACCTGCGTCGCCGCGATATCGAGTTTCTCGCCCAGCTTTCGGGAACTGATGGTCAAGGAACCCGCTTCGATCAGCCGCTCGACTTCACGAAGGTACAAGCTCAATCGCTTGACGGTGGGGCGTGGTATTTCATTTCGTTCGATCATGACTCCTGAAGTATAGAGGGATGGGAGAAATGGAAATACGACGTGCATGAATGAACAGTTATCATGGATCACATGCATATAAGAGACATTCTGGAGCGAGATAAGACCACGATCAGCTTCGAGTTCTTTCCACCAAGTTCGGATTCCGCCTGTGAAGCGCTTTCGGAACGATTGGAGGCATTTGAACAGTTGTCTCCATCATTCGTCTCCGTGACCTACGGTGCGGGAGGCTCGACCAGACAGCGAACCCACGATCTGGTCATTTCATTGAAATCACGAGAGACACTCGATCCCGTTCCGCACCTGACCTGTGTGATGCAGGGCGTCACAGAGCTCGATGAGATACTGGAACGCTATGCCGAAAGCGGCATCAGCAACCTTCTGGTGATCCGGGGCGACAAGCCGATCGATTCCAGTGACTACGACCCGTCCAGTGAAGACTTCCAACATGCCGCGGATCTCGTGAAGCATGTCAAGACGTTCAATGATCGTGGATCCGCGTTGGACAAACGCGGGTTTGGGATCGGCGTGGCTGGATTTCCGGAAGGCCATCCGGAGACGCCCAACAGACTTCGTCAGATGGCGCATCTCAAGGCCAAGGTCGATGCAGGTGCGGACTGGATCACCACCCAGATGTTCTTCGACAATCACGTGTTCTTCGACTGGTGCGAACAGTGTGAACTCAATGACGTGACGATTCCGAAGATTGCCGGGATCATGCCCATCACCAGCATCAAGAACATGAGGAGGATGGCTGACCTGGCCGCTGGAACGAATTTCCCGGCCAAACTCCAAAGACGTCTTCACAAACATCAGGATGATCCGGAAGCTGTCGAACAGATCGGTGTTCATTGGGCCTCGGAACAATGCAATGATCTGCTGGACAACGATGTCCGTGGAATTCACTTCTACACCCTGAATCGCTCCGATGCGACACTCCGCATCTTCAAGGCCCTCGGGACCCACTCCAGCGAACTTCTTCGCAGTACGGGCGTTTGACGCTGTCAGGCAGCTATTCGCCGGGGAGTTCCTGCTCTGGTAAGATCGCGGAATGGATCACACACGGAATCTGTTCATCTTGTTTTTCCTGGCAATCTGCTGCCTGGTGGCCCCCGATATCGCATTGGCGACGATGCCGAGCGTAGGCACACCACCGGCACCAGCCAACAACATCTCTCCACCAGCACCCTTCATTGGTCTTCTGATCACGTTCGTCTGCATTGCGATCGTGATTCTGGTCAATCTCATTCCATCGGGGCGCAAGGATGTCAAGTGACAGGTCTCTTCCAGATGGATCGGCCACCGCTGGACAGACACTCGTGGCACGCAAGCCGCTTGGTCTGATCTGTCTGAATGCGGTCCTCGTACTCGTATTGGCAGCCGTTTCCCTTGGGCCGAATGCCATAGGTCAGTTTCAGCCCAACAGCACGACACTCGCGGTCTCCGCTGCGAGTGGCCTCTCGAAAGAGCAGCTTCTCTGGATGTTCAATCCTCAATCCATGGAAATGGTCGTCGTGGGGTGGGATCGAACAGGCAAGTCGATGGTTCCTCTGGATTTCAGAAATGTGGCGGAAGATGTGCTGCTTCTCAAGCGTTCACGTTGAAGGGATTCTGAAATGAACTATCTCAAGTCACAGTCCAGATCCCTGCTGACCCTTTCCGCTCTCTTGCTGGGGATCCTGATCCTGGTTCAACTGGGTGGGTATCAACAACCTGTCGTGCATGGAGACATGATCACCGAAGGTGGTGGTTTCACCATGCTCACGATGGGTGGACGTTCGGCATCACGGGACAAGGACTCTCAATCCCTGATTCTGCTGGATAATCGTGGTGGCTGGATGATCGCCTATGAACTCACTGGATCCAAGCCGAATCGAAGCATCGAGCTGCTGGATGGTGGTCCGATGGAACGGCTATTCGAGCGGGGTCGATTCCTTCCGACATCTCCCGCTGGCCCCTGAAACAATCTTCCGGCCCATTACACCTGACATCAATCCCGATGCAGGCGTACACTGGCCATCATGGCCGATCACCCCATAGACGCCATCATGCTCGAGAATCGAGCGGCGTCCTTTACACGCCGCTCGATCAAGGAATCCGCCAAGAAGCAAGGGCTTCGATTGGCGCTTTCCATGGTTGATCTGACCACTCTCGAAGGATCGGACTCGCCCGAGAAGGTGCGTTCACTCTGCCGAAAGGCGATCAGGCCCTGGGAGGGTGAAATCGATACGCCGCTCCCCTCGGTAGCCGCCGTCTGCGTGTATCCAAATCTCGTGCCGGTAGCCAAGGAGATACTCGATGGCACCGGTGTTCACATCGCATCGGTTGCCACGGGCTTTCCCAGTGGCCAGTTCCCGATCGGCGTGCGGCTGCGAGATGCCGCGGAAGCCGTTGCGGCCGGCGCAGATGAGATCGACATGGTCATCAATCGAGGCGCTTTCCTCGCTGGTCGGGAGGCGGAGGTCGCCGAAGAGATCCGCGAGGTACGGTCGACCGTCCATCCCGCTCATCTGAAGATCATTCTCGAGACCGGCGAACTGGGCAACTACGACGCCATTCGACGAGCGAGCGATCTGGCGATGGAAGCCGCCGCCTCGGTCGGACCCATTCGTGATGGCGAAGTCTTCATAAAGACGTCCACCGGCAAGATATCCCCAGCAGCAACCATGCCATCGGTGCTTGTCATGCTGGAAGCCATCAGGGACCACTGGTTTGCCACGGGTGTTCGTATTGGAATGAAGCCCGCAGGCGGCATACGCCAGGCCAAGTCGGCGCTGCATCAACTCGCCATGGTCAAGGAGACGCTTGGTGATGCATGGTTGACGCCCCGTCTTTTTCGTTTCGGTGCATCAAGCCTTGCCAACGATCTGCTACGACAACTGATTCGAATCGAAAAAGGTTGTTACATGGCAGAGCATGATTTTTCAGAAGCCTGATTCGGAGCCCATTCGTGACAGATGCAATGTCCAGCAAATCGGTCGATATTCAAAGTGCTCGTGCTCAAGAGAGTGCCTGGGACTATGCACCGGCACCGGAAAGCACGCCTGTGGTGATTGAGGATCGATATGACCTGTTCATCAATGGACAGTTTCAATCACCACGATCACGTCGGTGGTTCAAGACGATTTCACCATCCACCGGTGAACCGTTGGCGAGAATCGCTACCGCCAATGAGGCTGATGTGGATGATGCCGTGTCGGCAGCCCGTGATGCCCTGCCGGGGTGGTCGAGACTCAGTGGGCAGGAACGTGCCAAGTATCTGTTCAGGATTGCCAGGCGAATACAGGAGCGGGCACGTGAACTGTCCGTCCTGGAGACGATGGATGGCGGCAAGCCGATCAAGGAATCCCGGGATATCGATATTCCCCTCGCAGCTCGACACTTCTTCTATCACGCCGGTTGGGCTGACAAGCTTCGCTGGGCCTTTGCGGGAGCGGATGCACGACCTGTTGGAGTCTGCGGTCAGATCATTCCCTGGAATTTCCCTCTGCTCATGGCTGCATGGAAGATCGCTCCTGCACTTGCATGCGGAAACACCTGTGTTCTCAAGCCCGCTGAAACAACGTCGCTGACTGCCCTGAGGCTTGCTGAAATCTTCCAGGAGGCCGGGCTCCCGCCCGGTGTGGTCAACATCGTCACGGGAGCTGGAAAGACCGGACAGCATCTGGCAGCCAATCAGGGAATAGACAAGCTCGCCTTCACCGGCTCCACCGACGTCGGGCGTGCCATCGCCAAGGTCGCATCCGTTGGTGATCGGAACCTGACTCTCGAGTTGGGAGGAAAAAGTCCTCACATCATCTTCGCCGATGCCGCCCTTGATCAGGCCATTGAGGGCGTTGTCGCCGGCATCTGGTTCAATCAGGGACATGTCTGCTGTGCCGGCTCCAGACTTTTCGTGGAGGAATCGATCAAGGATGAGGTCATCAGGCGACTGGAACACCGCATGCAGTCGTTGCGTGTGGGTGATCCACTGGACAAGAACACCGATATCGGTGCGATCAACAATCCAGATCAGCTGGAGAAGATTCAGGCCTATGTGGAGACGGGTCAATCAGAGGGTGGACGGCTTCACGAGATGTCGGACCAGTCTCTTCCGAAAAAGGGCTATTGGCATCGCCCGTGTTTTCTGACGGGTATCCAGCCAAGCCATGTGATAGCTCGTGAAGAGATCTTTGGGCCGGTCCTTGCCGTGATGACCTTTCGAACTCCAGAAGAAGCCATAAAGCGGGCGAACAACACCCCGTATGGTCTTGCTGCGGGTGTCTGGACCAACAAGGGAGCCCGCATCTTCGAAATGGCCAAGAGACTCGAAGCTGGCGTCATCTGGTGCAATACCTACAACCAGTTCGATGCCGCCTCGCCATTTGGGGGTATCAAGGAATCGGGGTTCGGCCGAGAGGGTGGCCGACATGGATTGCGAGCCTATGTTCGACTTTGAAGTCATTCATGTCCGTCCGGAGAAGTTTCATGTCACAACGTGTTGATGTATCAAAGACCTGGAAGCTGTATATCGGTGGTCGATTCGTTCGAAGCGAGTCGGGCCAGTCCCTGCCCGTGAAGCACAAGCGTCACGGCACGACGGTTCATCTCTGCAAGGCCTCCAGAAAAGATCTTCGAGATGCCGTTGAAGCGGCGACCGGGGCACGCAAGACATGGGGTACGGCCTCGGGTTATCTCCGAGGGCAGATTCTCTATCGAATGGCCGAGATGCTGGAATGCCGACGTGCCGAGATGGCTGAAGCATTGGCTGCGACAGGATCGGCCACTCCGAAGAAGCGTCTCGAGGAAGTCGATGCATCGATTGATCGACTCGTTGGTTTCGCTGGATGGGCCGACAAGATCGAACAGATACTGGGCGGGCAGAATGCCGTACCGGGCCCCTACTACAACATCACTGTTCCGGAACCCACCGGCGTCGTCGGCATACTGTCCCCGGATAAACCGGTGCTACTGGCGAGTGTCTCGATGCTGGCCGCCCCGCTCTGTGTGGGCAATACCACCATCCTGCTGGCACCTGAATCAAACCCTCTTCCGACGGCCCTGCTGGCGGAAATCGTGGCCACATCGGATGTCCCTTCAGGAGCCGTGAACATACTGACCGGATCTCGGGACGAACTCATCGGCCACATGGCTGATCACAGGGCGATCAATGCCATCTCGGCGGTGAATCTGAGTGATGACATGCTTCAGCAGCTTCGTGAACGATCCGCTGCAAGTATCAAACGCGTCAGACACGAACGTCTGTCTCAACCGGCCTGGTCAAAGCACGAGGAACGATGTTCACCATGGTGTGTGGAACCCTTCCTTGAGATGAAGACGATGTGGCACCCCTCCGCCTGCTAGAGATGCGGGACTTCCACGAGCATTGGCTTCTGCGGACGGGTTCCTGAGCCGAGATCTCCGCGAATCACCGGGATCATCAGAGGCTGTCCATTGACGAGTCTCATGGGGAATGTATCCACAACACGTTCCACGCCCGGGGACCGTATGCCCGATTCCGCATCAACCGCACGGTGATCGAATACACCGATTGTGACCGTGCTCATCTGCTTGATTTCATCATGATGAAACCAGGCCTGATGTCCTGCAGTTCGAAGTGAACGAGCATAGTCCTCGGAGATTTGGCGGCGACGTTCAGAAGACAGATCCCCACTTTCAAAGTCACCCCAAACGGCAACTTCAACCGTGTACAGGGTTCTGGCTTCTGGATACTTGAGTCTCAGAGACAGCAATTCGATTGGATCGATCGTGGCCGGATCCCTTGGTGGTACCACCTCGGTCAGAATGGGCGTCTCGAAGATCTTCCGTCCCTGGATCCGGACATTGCGAAGCTTCGTCGTGGCATCGCGAACATTCGGATCATCCCAACCCTCGAAGTCTCCATAGAGAACCATGGATTGATCCGATTCGCTATGGAGAGACAGTTCTTCACTGATTCCCGGAAGTAGCAAGCCGAGCTTTCGGATGTATTCATTGCCCTGGGCCCGATGAGCCTCGCTTGTGAAAGTGGCTACGGAGATCCCATAGCGTGGGGCCGTCGGCTTGGTGCCAAGAACCGCCGCCTGTCGCATGACTTCTTCCTTCGTTCCGGATCCACCGGAAGAAAGCAGGCCTTCGACAGCATCCCAATCCTCACCAAAGTCCACCTCATCAGATTGTTCCTTCTGCCCCAATTCAAGTCGAGGTGAACGAACCTGGGATGGCACCTTCTTCTTGTTGGAAGCTGGCTGACAAGCCATTCCTCCAACAAGGAATGAGGCGGTTAAAACAGCAAAAATCAGGGGTCTGGATTGCATGTCTATATTCTCTCAAATACTCAGCGGCCTTCATGGGTATTTAACCGCATATCTGGGCACATCGCCAACCTCAAACCATTGTCAAATAGATGTTTAAGTCAAGTTGGCATGAATTTGGAAAGTTCAAGGAGTTGGACCTTAGAAGACGATGAACTGGTCGGTGACGGACTTGGTGCTCTGTCACATGGTGGATTCTGCCATCTACTCATGGATTTGGACATGACTAGAGGCAATTCCAGGGAAGAATGATTTGAGGAAACCGGCTAATCAAGGTCGGGGGGTTTCGTATGGCTCAAGACCATGCAACCTCGCAAGGAGCATTGAGATGCTTGATATCGCATCCATTGGAAATGGCCTGGTGGGGCCTGGTAGGGAATTTGGTGGTCCAAGGGCAATCCGTCCAACGACTGAATCTTCCCCTTCAAGAGCAAATGAAGCCTCACGGCTTTCGGCTGGAGCCCCCGCTCGACCACAGGTCGATCGGGTCGAGGTTTCTGAACATGCCGATCTCATGGCTCGTCTCAGCGAGGTCCCTGAGGTCAGATGGGATCGAATAGAGGCTGCCAAAGCCGCTATTCAGCAGGATGGCTACATAGACCGCCATCTGGATGATGCCATCGGAGAGCTTCTTTCGGATCTTTGATCCCAGTTGATGGCTTGATGAGCCATTCAGAGAAGTCATCCCAAGGCCTGAGTAGATATGCTTCATGGCTCTGATGGACACTGTTCTCAAATTCTGGTTCAGGCGTTTCCTGCAAACCATGGCAGCATCTGTCTGCATGACGGCCATGCTTGGATGCCCGCCCAAGTCGCTTGTGCCCGGAAAGCTGCCGACCGGATCCATTGAACAATATCCGTACAAGCCTGTGGAACTCTCGATTCACCCCTTGAGTCGATATTGGACCTCTCCTTCGGGCGAGAAGGAAATCGAGGCGAGAATCGAATTCCTGGACCGGGATGGCTATCCCACTCGAGGTATTGGTCGACTTGAGCTGAGCCTGAAGGATCTGGATGGAAGAGATGTGGAATCATGGATTCTTCCTCTCTCCAACTTCGAGACCAACAAATCCCACTTTGACCGGATAACACGAACCTATCTTGTCCGACTCAGTCTGCCCAATCAGGATGTGCCGTCCAAAGCCAGGCTGACTGTCGATCTGATCGGACCTGATGGCAAGACGCTTCGAGCATCTGAGACACTCAAGGAGTCTGACCACTCAGCGTCCTTGGAATCAGAACAACCTGGGCTATCGACATCCAATTGATGGCCAGGCCTTGATGAATGCTCGATCAGTTTGAAAAGACTATTCGATGACCTCGATGACGCTGTATTGATCTAGATTCAAAACAGCGATTTCACCATCATCAAGCCGTATCTCAAGACGATCCAACCAGAGTTGGTCATCCTTGGCATGCGCAAACCAGGAACCTGTCTTGGACTGTCGGGACCTTTGAATGAGCCCCTCGACAGAATTGGTCCAGGTTCGATCCCTCAGAGGGGTTTGCTGGGTCACGCGAACTCTGGTTCCGGGTACATGGATGTTGGTCAGAAATGCCATTGCTGAATCCTAACAGGGAGAACTAGTGGGAAACCACAGGCCCATGACAGAGTGGGGATTCTGGCTCGAATCCATCACCGAGTGGCTCTGCACCAACTGAAACAATTGTTCGTGGCCGAGGGGAGATCGACGATAGATAAACATTCAGAGTCTCGCAGTCGACTTTTTCGATTTCTGAGAGCCGATCATCAATCGTGCGGGCCCTCCCTATGGCATAAAAATCACCAACGAGAGAGGCGGCTCGCGCTGGCATCCGCTCCCCACCAAAGACCGTACTGCCTCTCATACCGACCTTGGCACGTGCCAATTCCTCCGGTTCGACACCCTCATGAAGTCGATCGATTTCCTGCTCGCAGACAGCCAATGTCTCTGCTGCTCTCTCTGGAGTTGTTCCCGCGTAGAGCGAGATCACACCTTCGGCCTTTCGAGCTCGATATCCGGCATTCACGCTGTAGCAGAGGGATCGCCTTTGACGAACCTCCGTAAAGAGCCTGCCACTTGTCGAACCCCCAAGAATTCGTGTTGCCAGTCGTTCCAACGCCGTATTTGAATCGTCAGCAGCAGGTGCCTGCCAGGCCATACCTATATGTACCTGAGAGGACTCCCTTTCAACATGTCCCCGGCCACCCTGACGTTCATCAGTCCGAATTGGTGCCTCTCGGGAACCAGACCATCCTTTGAGATGCTTCTCCAGAGTCTGAATGACCAGATCCGCATCAAATTTGCCTGCCAGACCGAGAATACTGCCTTGAGGTACGAAACCAGTACTCCATTCCTCTCTCAATTCCTCCTCGGTAACCGATTCGATCACATCGACATGGCCATATCCGGTCCGATTGAATGGTTCGGGATTGTGCCTGCGTCTGACATGAAGCATGACTTCCTGTTGAGCATCGTCTTCAAGTGATTCAATTGCTTGCATGGAAAGACTTTGGCAAGCTGAAATTGACTCCTGGGGCAAATTTGGTCGGCGAATCACATCCGACAGAAGTTCCAACGACATTTCCAGATGTTGTCCCAGAACAGATCCGACCAACCATGCATGTGATTCGGACACTCCGCAGTTTCGCTCAAGACCGATTCGATCCATGTCTTCACTGAGTTGACGACTGTCTCGCGATCCCGCGCCTCTGAGAAGTAATTCCGACAAAACCGTACTGACACCTGTTCTATGAGGGTTTTCATGGGCTGTTCCAGAAGGAACCAACCAGTGAATCGAGCATGATGCAACGGAATCAACTGGCTCAAGAAGAACAGTCAGACCGCAGTCGAGCGTGTGTGTTTGAATCATGACGAACTCCAATCGACAGCATGTATTGCAGTGCGAGAATAACGAATTGAAACCAGTTAACGCATCTTAGATCGAGTTGATCAACGCTTTCTTGTACCCAAAAAGGTGTTGATTGAATAATAAAATGTGTAAAGAGTCTTTCATGCGCAGCCCGATACGGGTACAACACTCGGATAGCGTTCCGTCCAAGGGCCAAGTTGCGCCCACATTACTCCGACAATGTCGCGGACTTTAGGAGGTCACCAACATGGCCAAGAAACGCGCCACGAAGAAGAAGG
>CESO01039575.1_pt1 | contig 10120 bp, 13 predicted proteins | sample 356341 | NCBI WGS metagenome assembly CESO01 (sample SAMEA2621812, study PRJEB7988) | marine metagenome | biome: marine biome (ENVO:00000447); feature: deep chlorophyll maximum layer (ENVO:xxxxxxxx); material: "saline water (ENVO:00002010), including plankton (ENVO:xxxxxxxx)" | depth 35 m
TAGGCATGAGTCACTTCTAGCTTTGCGTGACAAAGACGTGACATCAGCGTGACAAAACGTCGACCGGTTCGGTATCCGTCATCGCAAAGCACTGCCTTGGTTGGGTTCTTGCGTGATGATCAGACATGAGCCACTTTCAATTCTCAATTGACTCATGGGGAGTTGAAGGGTTGCATCGCTCTCCCAGAACACAGCTCATCGGCTCCTGGTATGCCCACTTGAGGTGGGTTTGATTGTCATTTGATGGCGCTCAGGCACCGTTGACGTGCAGAGTGTGTGGATGAATCAGCCAAGTATTCAAAAACTTCGATCACTCCGACTCGATGCTTTAGCCCGTGATGACCGGGCCGTGGCTGACCTCAACGCTCGAATCTCAAACTCTCCCGATTATCTGGTGGAGGAGCTCATGAACAAGCATGGGTGGCCTGCCCACGAGGCACTTTGCGCTGTCCAGCAACTTCAAGAAAAAGTCCTTCGCAATATCTCCGAGCAAGCTGCCGCCTGAGCCGGCACTGTGCACATGATGTGCCGGTCATGCGCTGACGTGCAGACGACTGATGGGATCAGGGCACCAGCAAAACAACAACAGCTGTTTGGTTCGGTGCATGGGGACCAGACGAGGTTGCTCGTCTTAGCGCAGAGGAGGTTTAGAACAGGCCAAGGTTGGGGTGATCTAGGCCTTTTCACCAGTGTTATTCAGAACTTGCGCGGATAGGGGGGATTCCCAGCCAGTTCAACGTTGATTTCCTTGCAGATATTCATCCATGCTCCAAGTCCAAAGTTCACGCCGTTTGGACCATCGATGAAGTCCTGGAACTGCTGAGCAGTGATGCCTTCACGCACTTCCCAGATGCAGAACGCAGGTCCTTCTGAACCAACTGGGCAGAAACAGTGGTTATAGAAACCAGCCTTCAAGTTATTGGCGACAGAATCATCCCAGCCTCCGCCAGGAGCCATTGCTTTCTGAGCTGCCTCCCACCATTGCTGGGCTTTCCCAGCTCGAAACTCATGGTGAACGTGGAAGAACTTAGAAGCCATCAATCGATGCCGAGCGCTATTCGATCATCGCGTGATGGAACAGCTGCCCCTGTATCCGAAGCTTCGCAATACAGTTTTTATCTCTGAACAGATGAGCTGGCAGTTCGCAATGAATCCAGCAGGACCGAGAGGTACCCTTTCTTTTGTTTCTTAACCAGCCAACGCCAACTCGCTCGATGGGGAGAATTGCATGCTGTTGCGCTTAGTAGAAAGACCTCAGTGATTTTCGGCAAAAATCTCCCTCTCGGTATTGCCACCTCATTTTTTCTAGTTTGATCTGCTTATTTTGAAATTAGTTTGTTTTCGCGAATATAAATGATTGCACTCAGGCGTATCAAAAGCAAATCAAGGTCAAAAAGCGCTCACTTGTTTTGACCTCAATTGAAATTTGCTACAGAGTTTTTGATTCTCGCTGGTGACTCATTGCCTGATGACTGAGTTGAGACGATGTTTGCCCCTCGGCCTCAGCTCTGTTGAACCTGTGTATTTGGACCTGCAAGTTTGCAACTGGGGCCAATTGGGCAGGCCAAAGCACGAAATGGCTTGTGATGCCCCTCACGAATTAACTCACCAATGGGTTCGGCGTGGGCAGTGTGGATTTCCATTGGAATTATGCCTTTTCAAGAGTTCTAGAAATGTCTCGAGAACAGTCAAGCATCGATAATAATTTCTCCTCATATCGCAGCGAGCTGGCAGCTCCTAGTCCCAATTACAGGCTTTTCAGTTGTTGTCAGCATCTGTTGTACAGCGATAGGCATGCTGGGACTGGGCCCAGAGCTGCTTCCATTGGGTTGAGTTGGTGATTTGCACCTGCTTGATGCCCTGAGTTGTGAATGTCACCAAGGGCTGTTCAGGCCGAGTGGTTCGATCTGTTCGCAAGCCACTCTTCATCGTCGTTTTTGCCCTACATCGTCTCTCCTATGGCTAGCTGTCGTGCTCAATCAGCATTGAGTGTGTGCTCCAATGCACACCGGCTCGAGCCAAACTACGAGAACAATGGTCTTGAATTGACCTACTCCATCACTGCTCTCAGTGAATATCCTTTCTGTACTCGTTCTGCTTTCCAACCATCAATGATTGAAACCACTGTTCTCGATTTCAAGCTCAGCAAGAGCTTTGAAGAATACAGAGCCTATATGGAAGAACCTGAACAGCAGGCAATGTTTTCAGAAATGGGTGTCAAGATTTTCTATCTTGGTGTTTCTCACGGGAACCCCAATAGGGCAACCGTGATGTTTCAGGGGCAAGAAAATGTTCTATATAACATCTTTATGAACCCACGAACCAAGGCTATTGTTGAGGCCTCTGGACATGTTTATGAGGGGACGGTAATAACTCGTTGGTTGGCTCAATAGGTGTTCCTGAGCGGGCTATGCGCCATGAGCTGGCTCATGGATAATGCTTGGTAGGCCATCAAATTTCCATCTCCCATCACTCGATCGATTAGTGCACCGTTACCAAGATCTAATCATGTTAGTCAATAGGTCTGCTGGTGATTAATATCAATGCCTGGATGGTTATCGGATTCCTGCTGGCAGCTTTTTCAGTTGTTTACAACGATTCTCTGCAAACACTGGGGACATATATTTCTTCAAATCGACAGCGAACGCCCAAAAATGTTCAAATGCTTTTTGTTTGTAGTATAACTATTGGCGTACTTTTCTTGGGTTGGTTTCTTCATCAAGGCGAACCTGATTGGGGGCGTCTTCAGTCATTCCCAGTGCCAGAAACTTTCACCTGGGCCTATTTGATTCCCCCGATTGCAGTTCTAGCACTAACCGCATGGGGCGCACCTGTGAGTACTTCATTTCTGGTGCTTTCTTCTTTCGTTCCTGAAAATATCGGAAGGCTTTTAGGGAGTTCAATTTCCGGATATGCCATGGCGTTCTTGCTTGGACTTGCTGTCTGGGGTTTAGGAGTATGGCTTTTGGAACGATTGATTTCTCAGCACAATCAGGATTTAAAAGTGATTAGCATAAATTGGTTTGCTATCCAGTGGTTTTCGACCGGGTTTTTGTGGAGCATGTGGCTGCTACAGGACATGGCAAATATTTTTGTTTATCTGCCTCGTCATCTTAATTTCATTTCCATGTGCTTATGCATTCTGACTCTTTGTGTGGGCCTCTGCATGCTCATCTTGACTGGAGGTGGTCCAATTCAGAGTGTGTTGCGATCGAAAACCAATACATCAGATTTGCGATCAGCCACTGTGATCGACGTTGTGTTTGGCTTTTGTTTGCTTTATGAGGCGGTTTTCAGCAGCTTTCCCTTAAGCACAACCTGGGTCTTTCTTGGGTTGCTTGCAGGTCGAGAGTTAGCCCTACGGATCAGAGAGATGGAACTAGAAACTGTTTTTACCTATCAGACGGATGGAAGCCTGATGAGGGTGATCGGCAGTGATCTTGGCAAAGCTTCTGTGGGATTGATTCTGAGTTTGCTTATCGCGCTCGGAATACAACCCTTGATCATGTGGAGCACCTTGTCAGTGGGGCCTTACTGAACTGTCTTGTTGATTTTGTAAATACTCAGCACAAGGCAGGCAGTTGAAAAACTCACAAACAAAACCAGCAGATTGGAACTCGTCATGATGATAGGCTAAGTATAAATACCTTAGGCGTTTAACCCTTCGGCTGCGAGTGGGTTTCTTGCTTGAGTTACAAAAGTCAGCTGGAGTATCCTGTTTGTCTTGTTATGCCGTCGTTCCTTAAGGTTTGAGCCACGCAGTTCCAGAGTGATGCAATCAATCGCCGAGTCGGCTTGCTTAATTGCTTATTTCCCATAACTGGCAATAGTTTCATCAAACATTGAACTTTAAATATCGGTTTCGACCAAACCATGAGTCAGCGCAAATACAGCAGCTTGAGTTCTGTCTCTAACTCCTAGCTTTTGGATCGTCGAGCTGACATGACTTTTGATTGTTTCTGAAGACAAAATTAACGATTCTGCGATCTCAGAATTTTTCATGCCCTTGATAATGCAGCGGAGAACTTCACGCTCACGCTCAGATAGTGGATCGATCAACTCAGGTGGTTGCTTGATGATTGCTGTGGCTGCTGCGCGAACTGATTTCGGATAATAGACACCATCATTGTTTGTGGTTGTGAGTGCATTAATGAAGTCACCGTGGCCCGATCCCACAGATGAGATGAACATGACTCCATCCGCACCAGCAGCCATCGCTTCATGGACAACCTCAGTTGTTTCTCTAGCTAGAAAAATAAGTGCTTTAATTTTGGGATTGTGTATTTTGACTTTTTCGACAAGGCGGATACCATATCCAGTTTCAAGATCTTCGCTTGTGATTAAGATATCTGGATTAAACTTTAATTGTAAGTCTAGACCCTCATCCTCAGTAGTTGCTCCACCAATCAGTGATTGAAGAATTGGTGTGCAAAGGCATAATGAAGACAGGGTTAATCTGTTTTTACTACATACCAATACTTTTTTTTGACTTAAAAGTGCCTGACATTGATCTACCGCTTGCCTAAGCGGATATTCGTTTGGGTCGATGAGCACGCGCTGAGCGTTAGCTATTTAACACGATAGTGTGTTGGTGAACTTTATGCAATTTGGTTTGGTTTTATTTTTCTTTACTCGAAGCATGGCTTCATGACCTGCCTAAGATCTTGCTGTTTTCGCTTTGCGATTGCTTATGGGCATTTCGGCGATTACTCAATCTGTATTGTTTTGATGTAAAGATAGCGAAAGATAAAGTCTGTGAGCATCACAGACTTGTTGCACTCGTTTATTTGTCACTATCAAGATAGTTTGCAAATTTGCGGATTATTTCGATGCAGAACTGTCGATCGATTCCGTGTACTGCCTTCCAGTTTTCGTACATCACACCTAGGTCTTCCCAGGCATTGTCATAGACTATTTTTGGGTAATCTGTCTGATCTGAGTTTTTCATCAGTAAATTCCTCTGCAGAGTCAATGTGATCTTAAAGCTTTAATATTAGTCTTGAATGTGTTACTAATCTGGGCTTTGCACTTTTCGTGTGTGTTGCAGCATTAGGGTTGAAATTTCCATTAGTCGAATATTAATCGCCTTGATCTTAGCGTTCTGTTCCTATGATTTGAGGCTTTGCTTGCTGATTTATCGGTGAGCTATGTCAGGCTTAATGTTAATGTTTATTCGACCGTCAGTTGTTTATCTGAATTGGGGGCAGAACAAATGATGATACGTTTGGCTATTGTTCAGAAGTTGTTGTAGACCATTCCTGATGACACAAATAGAAAACCTGCAATGAAAATGCCTGTGTAGATCAGTATGGTTCGCTTGTTCATGCGAGTACTTACAAACTATAGCCATCCCTAGCAACGCTTAATTTCCGACCCGTGTGTTGTGCAGCACCAGTGACATTGAAGAACAAGCCTTAGGATCAGTTGTGTTTTTGAAACGATGCAAAAAATACTGGCTCTGATCATCAGCCTATTTCAAAGGCTTACCACTGTTTTGAAGGGAGGCGACAGATGGTTCTTGGTTATTGATGAGGTGATTGTTGCTCAGGAAGACTTAGTAAACCTGGAAAAGCAATTTGAGCAGAGGAGAGATCAAGCGGCTCTGCAAGATTATTTTAATCGTCGCTACGAATTCCAAAGCTCTTTTTCATCTGACTGTTTGACAATCCCAGAGATTTGGGCAACCTTGAATCCAATTTCTTTGCTTAAGTTTCTCAGATACGCTCTAAGTGATGTTGTCTGATTGATTAAAAATAGAGTAATCCTTTTATTCTAAGTCCCTGCTTCCGATACATGTTAAATCAAGCTACTCTGCAGATGCAGAGGTTCTTAGATTAATTGAGGATCTATTTGTTTTCTCCTTCTATATCGTCTTACAGGATTTTAAACGTGGTCTGAGTTGGAACCCGCTTTTTGCTTAAAACCCGAGGCACGTAAAAACGTCCTTCGTATGAATTCATGAAGTTCTATAATGACTGCAATTGCATGCTTCATCATCAGCGACCTTTCTCCTAAGCGCATTCCTGCACGAACTCTTCGACGTGGATACATCAGTGAGTTTCTCGGTATGGCTAAAACCGTGCAACCACAGGGCTTCGCACCGCAAGAGATCGATGATTTAGATGGTTTCGACTACATGAAGGTTGCGTCAAGGATCAAAAAGTAACTATAAATTAGTACTTAGTCGATAAGTTTTGCCTTTTGCTTGCAATTTTCTGTCATTAATAGTGCTTTAAACCGACCTTGGTTGCAGGTTTAGTCTCGTATTGATCATAAGATGCACCTCATCTGCACATCTGATCATTGCCCGATTCGTCGATCTCTTTACGATGATTAAATTCTAATTGCTGCTTTATGCACTTTGCCGCCTCTTCTGATGATAATATTGATTTTATTTGGGATCAAATTGTCAAAAGCATGAGTGATGATTTGGCTAAACTTGTTTGTCCTAATTCTTCTAGCTTTATTACAACCAACGACGGCCTTGAATGTATGGTTCGCAGTGCCAGTGGAGATTTATTGGCCAATTGCTATTCAGAAGATGATCGCATGGGAGGCAGGCGCTGGACCATCGATCCTGTCATGCCAATCAACAGTTAGATGCTTACAAGTTCAGTAGCTTTTGAGATCTACTCACTAGCTTCTGATTCATCGAAATGGTTTGAAATTGATTGATCTTTGTTTTCATTGTTGCGCTTTGTTTTGATCAAGCCTCGTTATATAGTGCTCAGTAAATCTAAATAATTGACGTAAAGATCTTAATATAAGATATTTGGTTGGGATGCATTAGTGTGTTCATTGCTTGTATCGTTAGTCAAGTTTATTCAGTTATGTGATGCTTCACAATTCAGTCCCCTTTTATATGGGCAGATTTAAGCAATGTCAGCAGTCTGAGCAGGATCTTTGCTCCTTTCTTTCTCGTCTAAAAGAGGATCAGAGTCTTCAGCAAAAAGTCAGTACGGCCAATAATGAAGATCATGTGATTGCAATTGCCCTTGCTGAGGGCTTCGTTCTTGATAAGGAAAAATTTTGGTTATATGAATCAAAAGATTTCAAGAGATACGTTGAGCGACGTGGCTTCTATTCAAAGCATTAATCCACGATTACTGATGTCTTTTGGAAAATTTATTTGACATACTCAGTATCATCTCCATAGTTCTGAATTAATGTGCCTATTTCACGCTGCTTAATCCCCTGCGTTGCGCAAAGCAAGTGATTCAATCGATACAAGCCTTGGGTAATTAGCGTTTGCCGATTTTCCTTATATGCATCAGTGTGCAAACGATATTCAATTTGTTATGGACTCTCTGAAAAGCAGGTTTTTTTCAATATTTTTAGTCCTCTTCCTGTCTTTTTCCCTACTCGTCCCTTCTGTTGAAGCGCTTAATCTCGAGTTAAGTCAGCTTAACCTTGTCAAATGTGATACAGCTGATCCGGCGTCTAAGCAGCCCAAGGGCTACCGTTCTGGATGTTATATCTTGGACGGAGAGATTAAGAGCACTGCTAAAAGTTTGATCAAGGATGTCGATGTTTTTGCTTTTATCTATGATGCATCTGGTGAAGAAGTACTGCCAAATCGTCCTAGAATTGGTTCAATTAATAATGTACCAATTGGCACCAGTCAATTCTCGGTGCGCGTACCCATTCCATCATTTGCAGTTCCTCCATTTACGATAAAAAAAGCAAAGGCTAAAATAGCAATACCAGTTCCAACAATCTCTAAAGACTCCTCTGAGGAGGACATCCTTCCACTTGAGCGTAGTATAGAGGGTTGATAGATAATAAAGATCTTGAATCATGTGTTTATAACTCTCTTTGCTTTGATTCTAGTCTTTTTATCTATAGTGTTGATTTTTCACCCGGTTTTAACCTTTTGGTTTTTTCATTTGCTGAACTGGCAGGTATCAAACCTGGGACTTACGCCGCGCACTCAGTGAGTGTTTTTACCTAATATGAGTCCATTGCGTAAATGATGTGTTCGTCGCTCTAGGCCTGTTTCTTGCCTTTGGGGTTGGTTTGTTTGTTCTGTCATTGTTTGAGTGATCCTGTTTTGGTGCTTTGAATTTCTGCAAACATAATTAGAGTTTGCATCGTCTTTCTAATTCGTTAAGACCTCTTTTTGCGTTGATATGACTGTTTATCAAAAAAATATTGTTTAGCGGACACATATCTCAGATGTTCTCTGAGCTGTGGCGGTTACGTTTTAGCTGTCGGCATCTGATTGCCGGTCTCTACATCAAAGCCCCTTCAAGTACTGTATTTTTCTTAGTATCTGTGCGACCCATTTGAGTCAATCATTTTTTATGACTTTTTTGATGCATTGGTCTTTTAAGACCGGATACCACGAAATTGCCGCCAAGAAATTTCTTTCGTCTGGAGCGCCTTTTCCAGCATGTCAATCTTGGAAGCGTTTTCATGGTCCAGGCTCAGTTGAAGGTTGGATCCTCGTTGAGGCTGATAACGCTGATGCATGTTATGAACATGCTGCTGAATGGGCCGAATATCTTAATTGGGAAGTCACACCAGTTCTTACTGATGACCAAGCTGGTCCTCTGATCGCTAAAGCTTATAGCTGATTGCTTAGATGTTGCCAATGGTTCTTTCCTTCGGTGAGAACCATTGCTTTTTCGTAATCTTATAACTATGATTTATATTTTTTGTGATTGATTCTCTATATGAGCATCTGCGTTCAAATCGGTTTTAGGTCTAGGTGTTATATCGGTGACTGAGGCTTCGTTCTTTTTCCATTCGATTGCTTTAGTTCAGCGTTTAATTTGAATATCTCATCCGATCTGCAAGTTTGTGATGTTGAACGATTGAATAGTTTTTTTAATTATCTCTGTTTTGTAGCATCTCACTTGCTTGCTTGAACTTGATGATTCGCCGCTCTGTTAAAAATGTCGAGATCTTTGCAGCTCCTTCTACCACAATTAGATTGCGACTTGGATAATCGCTGCTCTATCAGTCTTAATGGCTGCCTTGAGTATGATGCAGGTGGGCACCGGCATCTGGATTTAGGAGTTGTCGGGCTGACAACTCCTCAATCCTCTACCTTCTACGCGATGGCTTCGCTTAGCTATTTTTTTCAGCAATTCCCTATATAGTTAATCTTGAATCTTGATTAATGCGTTTTGCTCAGTTCATCTTCTGAGAATTAAGGCCGAGGTAAATTCCGTGGATTAATCACAAAGCATTTGATATCTCTCATGATTGACTTAGGTGATACGAATAAATGTTCTGAAATTGTTTTGTAAGACCACCCTTGTTGCCTTAGTGCCATCGCAATTCTTACGCGTTTGCGTCGCCAACCCTCACTCGGTCCTAATCTTCGCGATATCTGATTCGATGAACTCACTGACATGTGGCGATTATCAGTGAATTGATTATCCGCTTTGGCGCGATCCTTCTATGTTAGTAATGATTGATGCGTAGGTAGATTTTGAATGCTGTTCTTTTGATCTAATTGTAGAAATTTCTTTTTCGACGCTTTGACCTTGTTTCTAGGGTATTTTTGATTCATGAGCTTCTTTGGTGATCTTTTTTGTTGCTTACCTATAGGCTGATCTTATAGTCTGCATTTACGTCGGCTTTACTCTGCTTCTATTATCACTAATTAATGTTTGATATTCGCGAGTCGTTTCGTAATTTGTTTTTTCCGTCTGCATCATCTTAATCCTGCATTTGGTTTGATTTTGTATTGTTCGGGCGAGTTTTTGCGTTGATATTCTTCCTTTGGCTTGACTTTTTATTCTCGCTTGTTTTTTATTTGCCTTAAGATTTAATACTTGATTGTTTTTAATTGATTGAGTGTGTCGCTGCATCTTTGGCTTGGCTTGAAAGCCAGGCCCTGGCTGTCTTTGAGGGTTTGACAGCCTTTGAATTGTTCCTCTTTACAGCGCTTTTTGTTTTCCATCGGGCAATATTGACTTTTCACAAGGTTTGCTGTGGTTTCATGACGCTTCTTCGGTTTCGTTGACATACGCTACGAGAGTTAGTTACAAAAGAAATTCACCCCTGCCTCATAAATTTTTACCTTGAAAACTATTGTTAACGGATGATTAGAGCAAATTGCCTTGTTATTAGGTTGTGATTGCCTTTCATTTTCCCAATGCAATCGTAT
>CESO01008890.1_pt1 | contig 10106 bp, 10 predicted proteins | sample 356341 | NCBI WGS metagenome assembly CESO01 (sample SAMEA2621812, study PRJEB7988) | marine metagenome | biome: marine biome (ENVO:00000447); feature: deep chlorophyll maximum layer (ENVO:xxxxxxxx); material: "saline water (ENVO:00002010), including plankton (ENVO:xxxxxxxx)" | depth 35 m
CTGATGGCGATGGCGGCGATGATCGAGATGATCGAAATCGCGCCTGTCACCAGGAAGTTTTCAGTGCCCATCCAGGTCAGCATGCCGAACATGGCGAGGACCGCCATCATGGTGTGTCCAGCGAACATGTTCGCGAAGAGACGAACGGCTAGAGCGGCAGGCTTGATGAGCATGCCGGCCACTTCAAGTGGAATCATCATCGGCATCAACGCCAGAGGAGCCCCGCCGGTCAGATGGGACAGATATCCCTTGACGCCCAGTGAACGGAAGCCCTGATACTGGATGGCCATGAAGGCGACACAGGCCAATCCAAGCGTGACACCCAGGTTGGCTGTCGCTGTTCCTCCGAAGACGGCCCAGACCTTCTGTCCTTCGACAGGAGGACCGACGGCATGCTGCACATCGAGGAATGGGATCAGACCCATCAAGTTGCAGGTCAGGATGAAGAAGAAGAGCGAAAGCAGGAGAGGAGCGAATTTTCGCGTCTCTTCCTTGAGCGTTGGACGAATCGTGTTCTCCACGAGAAAGAGTGTGAAGACCTCCACCAACTGGGCGACTCGCCCCTTGGTGAGGTATCGATACATTCCTTCGCCTTCGTCGCCTGTCGAGATCGACTTGGCGGCACGAAGAAGAACAAGCAGTGCGATGATTGCAGCCACAGTGAGTGTGACCACATGGATCGTGAATGTTTCCCCGGCAAAGATCACGGTGTCTTCAAGACCTGTAATCGGTCTGTCCAGCACGTGATGGGTCGGGTTGGATGAAGCCAGAAACGGAAGCATGGTCTGTGTAATTCCGGGGAAACTAGCTGTTTGTCGTAGTCGTCTTGACGGGTGACAAACTGGTTAGGAAACGGGCAATAACGACGGTCTCAAGTACCAGGATCGTTGCGATGGGGAGGAAAGCGGAAATCACCATTGCTTTCGGGGCCATCAGAGCCGCGGAGTATAGCAATAGCGACAGTCCGGTGATGAGTATCAGGCGGACCAGAGATGAACCCAGAAGGATCATCGCCCAGGTTCCGACTGCTCTTGGGGTCCAGGGGGTGATCGCGAGAGTGCAGGCAACTGCCACACAGATGACCAGAGCGATTTCCAGAAGTCCCGGAAGTATCAGATCTGGCCCAAATCCGCCGATAATAAGGCCTAGTACCCATAATCCAGCGGCAACCGCTCCGGCAAGAACCTGTCCAATGACGATTTTTTTGGTCGGGAGGGGGGTTACTGGCTGATGAGCAGTGGCTGTGGATGTATTCATGGCTTGTTTTCCAAACGTGATTCCTTCCTTATAGAGGAAGATTTGTGCTGGTTGGTGAGCCTTCGGCTCTCCTTCAAGGCACTGCGAACGAAGCTGGTAATCCCAACAGCGATGCCAACAAGCCCCCCGATGAGCAGAAAAATCCGATCCGTGCCGAAATACCAGTCCACACCCCATCCAATCAGGGTGGCCGCGGCCACTTCGGAGACAGACTGCCAGATCAGGCTGGCTGCCCGCATGGAATGGCCAATGTCTGGCTGGGTCCCGGGGGGCATTGGGCGGGGTGATGGCATTGGTGATTCGGCTCCGGCTGAATTCGGGAACGGTTACAGCCTAACGAGGCGGGAAGATTGACGCGAAATGTTCGCAGACGGTGTTGAAGGAGCTAATATGAAGCATCATGTCCTCCTCAGAACACAAATTCATAGATGTCAATCCCAAGGCCTTCAACTCGGCCGAACGCCTCTTTCTGCCCGCTGTCTTCAAGGGCCTGGGAACGACCCTCCGGCATTGCCTTGGAAACATGGGCCGTGATGGCAAGAACAAGAAGAACATCCATGTCGTCCAGTATCCCGAGGAGAAGCGTGACGATCGTGATGTGCTCGAAGGGGGTCAGTACAAGAAGACCTTTCGAGGCGTCCATCGGTTGAATCGCGACGAGGATGGACGAGTCCGATGCGTGGCATGCTTCATGTGCGCGACGGCCTGTCCGGCCAACTGCATTCACATCGTCGGCGAGGAATCCCCTTGGGAGGATCGTGAGAAGTATCCCAAGCAGTTCGATATCGACGAGCTCAGATGCATCTTCTGCGGAATGTGTGAAGAGGCATGCCCAGTGGATGCAATCGAATTGACACCTCGATACGAGGTGGTCGGACTCACTCGGAACGAGATGGTCTTCGACAAGGCCAAGCTTCTCGAGGTCTATGATCAGACGGTCGATGAAAAGCCCATGTGATCAACGGATCAGCGGCCCGTCCAGAATCGTGGCTGGAAGAGTGCGAAGACCGCGAACAGCTCGAGTCTTCCGACCAGCATCAGAAAACACATGAACAGCTTGCTGCCGTCTGAGAACCAAGCATAATCCTCGATGGCGCCCACCTGATTCAAGCCTGGCCCAACCGTGCAGAGCGTCGCCAGACTGGCAGTCGCGGACGTCACGAATCCACATTGGTCCTGCTCGAGAATCTGGATGATGATCGCACCCAGGGCGAACAGCAGCACGATTGTGAACGTGTAGGTCACGGCGCCGATCATCTGTTCGGGCTCCAATGCCTGCTTGGAAATCCGAATGGGACGAACGACGGCCGGATTGGTGACGCGGGTGAGCTGATGCCAGATGACACGTAGCGTGATCCATATCCGAACGACCTTGATGCCGCCCGCGGTCGACCCGGCGCAGCCGCCTATGAACATGACGGCGATGATCACCGACTTGGCCACGAATGGCCACACGTTGTAATCGACCGTGGTGAAGCCGGTGGTGCTCTGCTGGGAAACGACCGTGAAAACACCTTCCAAAGTGGCGTTTCCGGCCGTTATGGTTGCCTGTGTGTCGTCGATGTAGAACATCGTGCCGCCATTGACCAGAAGGCTGGCTACCACGATGCCGCATCCGATGAAGAGGATTGAAAGGTAGACGCGAAGTTCGGTGTCAGCCCAGAGCTTCTTCCATTGACGACGCATGATCATGTGAAGCACGCCGAAGTTCGTGCCCGCGAGCACCATGAAGACGATGACGATTATCTGGATTCCAACCGTCTCGGGACCTGCCATGCTTCGGCCTCGAGTCGAGAAACCACCTGTCGCAAGAGTCGTGAAGGTGTGACAGAAGGAATCGAACACGCCCATGCCGGCAATCAGCAGACAGATGACCTGCAGTGCGGTCAGGACCAGATACATCGTCCAGAGTCGTCTGGCCGTATCTCTCATCGTCGGCCTGACGCCCTCGGCATCGGGCCCGGGCGCCTCGAAGCGAAACATCCGCTTGGCAGTAACACCCGTGTTGGGAAGCAGCGCGACGAGCAGGACGAGAATGCCCAGACCACCAAGCCACTGTGAAAGCGATCTCCAGAAGAGAAGGGTCGACGGAAGCGCCTCGATGTCGAGCAGTACCGTGGCGCCGGTGGTGCTCAGTCCGCTCATCGACTCGAAGTAGCAGTCGATGAGTGATCGGAAGGGATGATTGGCCGGGGATGCATCGTCGATGTGGGCCCAGAACAGATAGGGGAGTGCCACGAACACGGCCCCGACGATCCAGGAAGCCGAGACGAGCAGCAGGGCGTCGCGTCTACCGAGCCGCTGACCGGATTCGACTCCTTCGACCTGCCCTCTGATCAAGGTACGACGGATGTCCCTGGGCCCCAGAGTGAGCAACCAGGTGGTCAGTCCGATGATCAGGGCACAGCCACTGCTCAGAAGCAGCGCCTTTTCGGCGTAGTCCTCATCGAGTCCCTCTTCAAATGGAACCAGAAGAGCCCATCCCCCGATAGCCAGGAGAATGAGACCCATGAGTGTGATGACCTTGCTGAGTTGTCCCAGGACTACTCTTGAATTCATAGTTCAATCATCCCGCATCGAAGATCTTGCGGAGTTGTTTTTCCTGCCCTTTTTCGCAGGCCACCAGTATGTGTCTTCCAGCGGTCAGCACATCATCGGCTACGGGCACATGTCCCTGTTCTGATTCATCCTCGACGACAGCGACGATGAGATTCATGTCGGGTTTGATCTGGCGAAGACTCTGATCAGCCAGTGTGGATTTCTTGCCTATGCGTATTCGAACCAGTTCGAGCCCTGACGAGTCCTCTCCGAGGGCTGCGACTCTCTCGAACGGTGAATTCGATATGAAGTGAATGATGTCCTCCATGGCGGAGGTCCAGGGATTGAATGCCTTGGTCACACCGAGTTGTTCAAGAAGCGGTTCAAGTTGACCCCGGTGGGTCATCGTGAGAATCATGGGAATACCCGCTTTTCGTGCAATGGCGCTGCCCAGCATGTTCTCATCGTCATCACCCATGGCCAGGAAGGCGTCCATCTTGTCGAGTCCCTGATCCTCGAAGATCGATGGTGCGGTCAGGTCCGCATTGATGACGGTGACCCAATCGAGCTTTTCGGCCAGTTCGGTCGAGCGTTCCGGATCCGCTTCGAACAGATGGATTATCGAGGAGCGGTTCCTGAGCGATCTGCACAGCCAGACCGAAGCAGCTGAACCTCCGAAGACGGCGATCTTGAGCTGTCGACCGTGATGGGCGGTGAAGACCCCGTCGAGATCGTCGAAGTGATCGACATCGACCACGACGGTGACGCGATCCCCGATCTTGAATCGGGTATCGGCTGTCGGCAATCTCCATTTGTCATCCCGGCAGATGGCGACCACGCGTGACGCCTTGGGCATGGAGATGTCCCGTAGCTTCATGCCTGTTGCCGAGCCCTTTGCATCCACCGGAAACGCCTGTATTTCAACGGTTCCTCGGGCTACTCGCGATACGGCCAGCGCTGCTGGATTGGCCAGTCGCGCAGCCATCGCTCTGGCCGTCGCCCGGTCCGGAGAGAAGAGTCTGTCAACCGAGAACAAGGTTGCGTAGTCCATCGATTCGCTGCCGAGGTAGAGGGAATGATCCACTCTTGCGAGTGTTCTTCCGGCGCCCAGGGAAGCCGCCACGGTTGTACAGACGAGGTTGACTTCGTCGATTCCGGTAACGGCAATGACGGCATCGGCCTGAGCTGCACCGGCTGCTCGAAGAGATTGTGCAGAGCTGGCGACTCCATTGAGCGTTCTGATATCGAGGTGCTCCTCCAGATAGCTCAACCGCTTGGCATCCGTATCGATGACCGTCACGTTGTCACCGCGTTTGGCGAGGACTTCAGCAGCCTCCGAGCCGATCTCACCACCGCCGCAGATAATTATGTCCATGGAGATGTTCGCCTCTTTGTGATCGTCGGAATACTCATCTCTGTCGAGGCACCAGTCTACTCAAATGACAATTCGAACCCGTGTTGAGTCCGGGCATTCGATGTTGTCTCAGATCAACACTGTTCATTTTAGACATCGTCTTGTGGGGTGTTGCTGCCCCGTGAAGCGGCTTCATGGCCTTGGCGCGGTATTTGTATGTCTTAAGGCAGCTTGGAAGGGAGACTAGTCATGAATGGTAAGCCAATGAGACATCTGGGCCTAGTAATGAAGAGTGGCGGTGTGGGGGTCCTGGTATGTCTGTTCTCTGGTTGCAGCAGCCCCGAGTCGATTGCCCGTGCTCCACGGAAGATGGACCAGGCGGTGCCCACCTCCTCGCTGGTCATGCCCTCTGCCCGGACTCTGGAGGTCCTTGGTCCGCAGGGGCTCATATCCGATGAAATGCATGTGATGAATACACGCAAGGACATGCTCCTGGGAGCGGATCTGCCGCCAGTGGCCGTACCGGTCAACTTGTCCCAGGTCTATATTCGTGACCAGCAGTGGATTTTGAATGGTCGACCGTGGGAAAACTACATGCAGACGACGAGATCACTCCAGCTGAAAAGCCGGTAGAGCCATAAGGGGAGAAATTTCAGCTGTTTGCCTGATTTTGGTGTCTCCAGTGGCCTTGACGGCCTGTCCTCAGATCTCCATACTGGAAACGTGGAGTTTCCTGGGGGGAAATGAATCAGATGGGGTCCTTGGACCAGACTCATTCCCTTGGGCATTTCACTTGTTGAACTGATTGGCTTCCGACGGACTAGTCCAGAGGAAACTTTGATCACAGTTCAGGGGAATTACGGCTGTCTTCTGGCAGCTGCTCAAATCTTGGGAGAGGCATGGTCATGAATGAAGCTGAGAAGACAACCACCACCAAGAAAGACCTCATTGACCGCATCGCCGAGGAAACGAACCAGAAACGCACCGTCGTGAAGATGACTGTGCAGAGTTTCCTCGACAACGTCATCAAGGAACTTGGGGACGGTCGCCGTCTCGAGTTTCGTGACTTCGGTGTCTTCGAGATACGAGAGCGAGCCGCAAGAGTCGCTCAGAACCCCAGAACACTGGAACGTGTGCCGGTCCCGGCCAAGAAGACAGTCAAGTTCAAGATCGGTCGTCTGATGCGTGAAGCACTCGACACGGTCGAACTGGAATCCTAGATCCCAGCCCTTCATCCCAATCCTGGTAGCGGATCCATGCCATCCGAACGCCGTGATTCTGTCCACAACTCACCAAGGTCCGAAATGTGCCTGTGTGGTTCGGGGTGGCCGTGGATATCCTCCATCAGTTCGCCCTGGCGAAAACTTCAACTGAGTACTCGTATTGAATGTCAGGGTGTGTATTGTGGAGAGAGCTCCCAACCGGAGCAATGGTCAATCGCGTGAGCAGAATTCAAGAACATAAGAAGGTTTCAGGTAAGGAACACCAGTCGTTCGGCTCATTGCTGGACAAGGGGCCGCCTGTCGCCATTGAAGCCGAGGCAAGTCTGCTTGGCTCGATTCTCATCGATCCTGAAGTCTGTGGAGAAGTGCTCCAGATCGTCCGCTCACCGGAGGATTTCTTTCGCCAGCAGCATGGCGAGGTCTATCGAGTCATCTGCGAGCTCTATGACCGTCACAACACCTTGGACATCGTTCAGCTTCAGCAGCTTCTGAAGGACAGAGACGCTCTGAAGCCCATTGGCGGAGTGGATTTCCTGGTCGAGCTTGCCGAATGCGTGCCGGATGCGGCCAGTGCCATGCACTACGCTCGACTGGTTCGCGAGAAGGCGATGATCCGACAGTTGATCGGCGCTGCTGGGGAGATTCTTCGCGATGCCCATGATCGGCCCGAATCAGCCTCCGCGCTTCTGGATGATGCGGAGCGAAAGATCTTCAGGATTGCCGAGCAGTCTGAAAGTCGGCAGATACTCGGGTTGGCGGAACTGATCACCGAGGCCATTCAACTCATCGAACAACAGGAAGGCCAGTCCCTCACGGGAACGGCCTCCGGGTACACCGATCTGGATGAGATGACCGGCGGCATGCAGCCCGGCGAGCTGCTGATCCTGGCGGCCAGACCATCCATGGGCAAGACCGCTCTGGCATTGAACATCGCGGAGAACATCGCCATCCGCAGTGAACCCGTCGGCATGTTCAGTCTTGAGATGTCGTCAAATCAGATCGTCCAACGTCTTCTTTCCGCACGAAGTGGTGTCAGCGGTCGAAATCTTCGACGCAATGCGCTGAAGGATCGTGATTTCCAGGCACTGTTCGCGGCTTGCGATGAACTCCGAAACGCTCCGATCTACATCGACGATACGCCGGGACTCACGCTCATGCAGCTGAGAGCCAAGGCTCGTCGAATGAAGCAGAAGTACGACATCAAGGCATTGTTCATCGACTATCTCCAGCTCATGACCAGTGGAAACAGATCGGAATCCCGCCAGCAGGAGGTTTCCGAATTGAGTCGAGGCGTCAAGGCGCTTGCCAGGGAACTCAGCATCCCGATCATCGCATTGAGTCAGTTGAATCGCGCCGCCGAGCAGAGGGAAGGTCATCGTCCACGGATGAGCGACCTCCGGGAATCTGGTTCGATCGAACAGGATGCCGACGTCGTGATGATGTTGCACCGCGAGGAATACTTCCATCGCGATGAGGAATGGATCGAAGCCAATCCCGACAAGAAGGGGCTTGCCGAACTGATCCTCACCAAACAGCGAAATGGACCGACCGGTACCGTGAAGCTGGCCTGGAACGATTCGACAACGAGATTCCGGGACTACTCCCACAGGCCTGAACCATCGGGGATGGTGGAGGGTGGATCAGATCTGCCGATCTGATTCCGTGACTCGCTGATTCATCTCATGATGCTGAACGTGATGGCGGCGGCCCAGACGACCAGAAGCAGTACGCCCTCGGGTCTGGCGATGCGTCGGCCAGTGATCGCCAATGGAAGAAGGCACAGCGTCAGGCCGGCCATGATGAACAGGTCGATCATGCCTCCGGATTCCGGAAGGATCACCGGGGAAACGATGCTTGTGGTGCCCAGAACCAGTGAGAGATTGAAGATGTTGGATCCGATCACTGTTCCAATAGCCAGACTGGGCACACCTTTTCGAGCGGCCACCACGGAGGTCACGATTTCAGGAAGACTCGTGGCGACGGCAACGATCGAGAGCCCGATGACGGCTTCCGAGAGGCCCATCCATCGAGCGAGACTCACGGCGCCCATTTCAGTCGAACGTCCGCCGGCGATCAGGAGCACGAGTCCTCCGAGGACGAGAAGAACGCTTGGAAGAAGATCCCTCGAGGGGATCTCGTCGACGTCCTCGTTCTCATCCTTGATTCGTTGATCTCTCTGCCAGAGCAGGATCGTCAATGGGACGCAGCAAAGAAGAAGTATGCCCGACCAGCGTTGATAGCTGGGACTGTTTTCCGGGCTATCACCCATCCATGGAAGTGCCACGGCGATCAGCGTCAGCAAGATCAACCAGGGAATCCCACCCAGTTTCAAGGTGGCACGGGGGATGGGTATTGGTGCGACCAGGGCGGTTAGGCCAAGAACCAACGCGATATTGGCGATGTTGGAACCGATCACATTGCCGAAAGCGAGACCGGTTTCACCGCCTGCGGCCGCGATGACGTTCAAGGCCAGCTCCGGGGCACTGGTGCCAAGTGCGACGATCGTCAGGCCTATCATCAGTGTTGACATGCCCAGCCGCTTGGCCACGGAGACGGCTCCGCTGACGAGGAGATGCCCTCCGAAGACAAGTCCCACGACCCCCACAGCAACCAGCACCGAGGCCAGTTGCCAGGAGATTGTCGAATCGTCAGAAGTATCCAGAAGCGCAATCATGTGATTTGGCCGATTGTAAGGGACGGACTATTCAGAGACCTCGAACCGTACCTTGTTCCGATAGTACAGACGTAATGGAGTGATTCAGCCCAATCATGACTGCCCCCTTGGACAGAGAACGCCTGAGCATAGTGCTCCACGCTGCTATCGGTGGTGATGAGGCTGCATGGTCAAGGATTGTCAATGACTTTTCTCCGCAGGTCTTCAGGGTTGTCCTGGCTCAATGTCGAGATCCGGAGCTGGCTGAAGAGGTTACCCAGTCGACCTTCTGCACCGTGGTCAACAAGCTTTCGGACTACACGGAGTTGGGTAAATTCGAATCATGGCTCTTCCGAATTGCCTTGAATCGTCTTCGAGATGAAATGAGGCGACGTTCTCGACAGGCTCTACCCATGGCTGATGACACGCTTCGGGCCGTGGCGCCTGCTCAGGAGGTGTCTGTTTCTGCAACCGAAGGGCAGGAGGTTCTGAAAGGGCTTCATCTGGCCATGTCGGAACTTCCTGAGCCGGAACAGCAGGTGCTTCATCTGAGACATGTGGCTCAAATGAGTTTCAAGGCCATCGCGGATGTCCTTGATGAACCGATGGGAACCGTTTTAGCCAGGCATTTTCGGGCCATCAAGCGGTTGAGAGAGCGTTTAGGCTCACCTGATGGGAGAGATCTGAGGGAATGATTTTTCATCCAAATAATTTGGAATCAGTGCAATTTGTCCGGCTTGAAGCCGTTCTAGGAGTGGCAACATGATGTTCTCTTCACGAAATCAACCCGATATCCGACCTGATGGACCCGATCCACTGGGCTCAGAGTATGGTCCTGCCGACCGTGACCTCGACATGGCAATCGGGGAGTCATTGCGGCAATTGCCTGTCCCTGAAGGGCTTGCATCGAGAATTACGCAAGTTTCCCTGGAGCAGCATCGCCTGCAGGCTCGAATGAGCCTGTCAACGGCGAGGCCTTCGTTGATGATCAAGCGCATGGCGCTGGCGGCCTGTGTCGGGATCGTTTTTCTGGCCGCCTTCTGGCTTACCGGGCCAGGACTCTCTCCGACCACGACCACGA
>CESO01119277.1_pt1 | contig 10104 bp, 9 predicted proteins | sample 356341 | NCBI WGS metagenome assembly CESO01 (sample SAMEA2621812, study PRJEB7988) | marine metagenome | biome: marine biome (ENVO:00000447); feature: deep chlorophyll maximum layer (ENVO:xxxxxxxx); material: "saline water (ENVO:00002010), including plankton (ENVO:xxxxxxxx)" | depth 35 m
CCCAAAGAGTTTTTATTTCCATTTTTCTCTGGCTTAAACATTCGTTCATCTTTCAAATTATCCCCTCTGAGTGCAAGTACATTTTGAATACCTAAAAAATCCAAATCTATTAGTGCATTCTCCGTTTCATCTTTGGTAAAACCGCCACAAATTAGGTGAGGTACGGCCTCCACTTGATATTTATTCATTATCGCCGCACAAATGGCAACTGTGCCAGGTCGTTTACGGATACTTACCTTATCGTAACCTCCTTCTTTCCTCGGTCGTTCTATAAATTCCTCGCGATGATAAGTAACATCCACAAATGCAGGTTTGAATTCCATCAATGGATCAATAGCTAAATATAATGATTCGATACTCTTTCCTTTGAGTGGTGGTAGTACCTCAAAAGAGAATAATGTTCTATCGGGCTTTAAATATTCTGTTAATTTCATGATTTAAAAAGTCACGTTTAATACTTTAACTTCTTTGTTTCTTCTAATAGTAACCATTGTCTGGTCATTTTTGTTGTAAGATGACAACGCTTTCATGTAATCTTGAATATTTGCAATCGTAAAGTCTCCCATCCCAATAATAATATCTCCTTTTAGCATCCCTGCTTTAGAACCTGGTCTTTCAGGTTTAACGCCATCCACACGCATCCCCTCTCCATCAAATATGTAGTCAGGCATGATTCCTAAAGTTACTTTAAAATTCATCCGAGAAGGTTCATCTTTTGTGGTTTCAGTAAAAGAAAATTCTCCATATTCGTTTGCTTTCTGAAGTATTTTGAGCATGTATGAAATCACAAATGCTTCTCCGCCATAATTAATGATAGAAGGATCGTCCGATGGTTTGTGATAATGCTGATGTTGTCCTGTAAAAAAATGTACTGCCGGAATATTTACCAAATAAAACGAAGTATGATCTGAAGCTCCTATTCCGCTTTCTGTTGTTTTGATTTTAGCAATTTTACGTGTAGGATACGATACCTCACTAATTGCTTTGTTCCATTCTGGAGAAGAACCCACGCCATTTATAATCAATGTTTTTTTAGTAGAATCCAAATGACCAATCATATCCATATTAATCATAAAATTCACGTTTTGCTTTTGCATCAAAGGGCTTTTCACAAAGTATTTTGAACCAATAAGTCCTTGTTCTTCGCCAGAAAAGGCAATAAAAAGATAATTATTATTCTTATATTTTTTTGGTTTTTTAACAATTGCCTGAGCAATCTCAAATAAACCCGCGACCCCACTCGCATTATCGTCTGCTCCATTATGAATGTCGCCGGGTATTTCTGCTAAAGATCCTCCTTTTTGTCCACGACCCAAATGATCATGGTGAGCTCCAACTACTACCGTTTGATCTGCTTGATTATCAATAAAACCCAACACGTTATTCGCTATTTTGGTAATCATTAATATATCGAGATTAAACCGAACAGGAGTTACATCCAAGTTATTCAAATCTTTTTTTACAAAAAAGATTGGAATCCCAGTATTATCGTGGGTTTTAGCTAATGTACCACTCGGCTGTAATTCCTCATTATCTGTGTAATAAACAACTGCTTTAGCTCCTTTTGATTTAGCATAAGTTGCTCTGTACTCAATCCCTGACCATGAGATGTATCGATTGTGCGGGTGAACTCCACCAGGGATATCCATCTTAATCAATACTACCTTGCCAGACACCTCTTTATCTTGATAGTCGTGATGCTTTAACCCTTCATCTTCAATGCCATAATTAACATTGACAGCTTCTCCATTATAAGATCCATTGTTGGATGAAGCACTTAGCGGATAAAACTCTTTGAATAACTTCAAAACATACTTATCCAACACCAAACTCGTATTTGATTTAGCCAACCTCAAATCTGGGGTAGACATATACTGATAATAGGAATCATTCTCTCCAGCAGGTTCAAGTCCTATACGCTCGTATTGTTTAGCGATGTATTCTGCTGATTTTTTATCGTTATCTGATGCACTAAGTCTTCCACCCAACTCATCACTAGCCAAGTAAGTAATGTGTTTTGTTATACGTTTAGAACGCTTCTTTTCTCCAAAATGAGGCTTTTGTGCCCAGACATTTAAAGAAATAACACAAGCCAATAGTGACAATAAAATTAATCTAATATTCATATTACGAAATAATGTTTCCTGTGGTTTTAATAATTACAACAACGATAAGGATTGCAAATATAATTTTAAGTCGTTTTCTCGAGGATTTTTGTCCTATTGAAACACCCAGAGGTGCAGCAAAAAGTAATCCTCCAACTAACGGTAAAAAGAGGATTGGGAGAAGATATCCAAAATGACTTCCTTCATAGCTGATCAAATCATAAGAACCATAAAGTAAAATCATAGGAATCATCATAACGGGGATAACTCCAATCGAAATCGAAGCCGATTTTTTGATACCCATTTTTAAGAATTGGGTAAAAAGGGGAATCATGATTACTCCGCCACCCAAACCAGACAACCCGGAAATAACTCCAGTTAGCAATCCAGTTAAAGCAAACTTAGACAAAGGAGGATTTGTCTCATCTGATACCGAAGTATTGCTTTTGTATAAAAACTTCACTAGCATTAATACCAATAAAAAGATAAAAAAGATACTGAAAGATGCTTTGTCATACCAAGATCCACTAGCAATAAGATAGGACAATAAAATACTGCTTGGTACAGCAGTCATGCATGTAAATAAAATTTCTTTTGGGAAAAATGCATTGAGTTTATATTGTTTATATGAACTTATTGCTCCGGCAAAAAAAGTTGCTGCAAAAGAATTTGCCAAGATATATTTTGATAGCTCTGGATCTTCATAACCAAGATAAATAAGTGCCGAACTCAATACAGGTACAAATACGATTCCACCACCAACACCCAATAAACCACTAATAAAGCCACCAATTACACCAAAAAATACGAGAATAAGAATTAATGAAATTTCCACTTTATTTAGGGTGTTAAGTATTGATTATATCCTATCGAATCTGTGAGGATTTCTTTGCATGAAGCCCAATCCATATCGTCATCAAATTGTACTTCAATATCTCCTCGTTGATAGTAATAACGACGAACAATTTCTTGCTGCAAAAGCTCTTTCAATTCTGATTTGTGATTTTCAGTATCTTTATTTTTAATGTTCTGCATTGTTAATTTTAGCTTCGTGAATTCAGAAGACAACATGTCGTAATATTTATCCTCTTTTGCCTGAGATTCTAAGCGATTAATATTTTTTTCAGTTCGAGTTACATAGTCGTAGTCTTTGTCTTGAATAAACAGACAAAAATCATTATACAAGCTATCCGACACCTCAAATTTAAATGGCGAAACAATACTGTCATGCTTGCTTCTAAAGCGAGTAGCATAATTAAATAGAATATGATTTTGGATAAGACTTAATGACAATTCGGAGAGTTTCGAGGGTTTAATCGCTGCATCTGGATGTATTCCTTCTCCGTCAATTACTATTCTACCATTTCTGGTTTTAAAAATACTTTTTGAACTATCTGCTACGGCTAATGCCTTTCCCTCTACTTTGTTGCTGTAATCCAATCGTTGAATCAAACGACCACTAGGTATATAATATTTTGAAGTAGTGATTTTCATCGAGGTGTTGTATGACAAGCCTTTGGTCATTTGCACCAACCCTTTACCGAATGAATTTTGACCAACTAAAACTGCCCGATCTAAATCTTGAAGAGCACCCGCAACAATCTCACTGGCCGATGCAGAATTTCTGTTGATTAAAACAACCATGGGAGTTTCTGTATCTACGGATGAGTTCATAGTCTTGAACGAACGATTATCTTCCGGATATTTTCCCCTTGTTTCGACAATTAGTTCTCCTCTTGGTATGAATACATTTACAATATTAATAGCTTCGTTGAGAAGCCCACCACCATTATTTCTGAGATCTAGAACCATTTTTTGGACACCTTGATTTTTAAATTTCAATACTGCATCTCTAACCTCTTTTCCGGCGTTGGGGGTAAAACTAACTAGCTTAATATACCCAATATCATCTATAACTCCTGAATAGGCTACATTTTTCAGTGTAATATTTTCTCGAGTAATTTCTTTTTTTATACTTCCTACTGAGAACCGATTAACTTCCACCAAAACCGATGTCCCCGATTGTCCTGTTAATAAATCGCGAATCACTGATTTTGATTTGTCTTTAACTGGTATTCCATCAATTGCAATAATTTCATCACCCGCCCGCAAACCTGCTTTCTGACATGGCCTGTCTTCCAAAGGTGAATCAATAAAAATTCGACCATTAATTCTTCGAGTTGATGCACCAATACCTGAATAAGTTCCTGAAACTTGATATCGATAATCCTCTGCTTGTGCCTCGCTATAAAAATTAGTATACGGATCCAGTGACTTTAACATACCATCAATGGCTGCTCTAATCAACTTTCCTGGCTTTACCTCATCTACATAAGTTGTATTAACTTCTTTGTAAACATCAGCGAAAATGGATATGTTTTTAGATATCTCAAAGTAATCACTTGCTTTAAATGCTACCAAGAAAAAAGCACAAATTACTGGGATGAGAATGTATTTTTTCAAAATAAAATTTTCGTTCTAACAAAGATAACTAAACAGTTGAGTTCGAGGAATAAGTCCTTAATCAAAATCCAATACGTTGAGTTTATCCGTATCAACTAGGGTACTGGATCGTAACCACTTTTTTTACTCCATGGATGGCAGCTTAGTATCCTTCTTAAAGCCAGATAAAAGCCATAAAATGGACCATGTTTTTTGATTGCCTCTACTGCATATGCACTACAAGTTGGCGAATAACAACATGTTGCGGGTAAAAAAGGAGATATTATTTTCTGATAAATCCAAATAGGAAGTAACAAGACAAATGAAAGTACTTTACTTAATTCTTTTAATAAATTCATCAATTGACAAAGTTAATTTTTTTTCAAGTAAGTGATGATCGGGCAATTCCTTGCCTAGATAAATAACACCAATGGCATATTGGTCATCATTTTTTATAGACTGATAAATACGTTGTTTTTGTAATCTATAGATGTTTGTAATTTGACGTTTAATTCGATTACGATCTACGGCTTTTTTAAACTTTCGTTTACCCACGGATACAAAAAACTGGCACGAGTATGGAGTCTTTAATTCTTTTTTTAAGTAAACAAATAAAAGCGGAGGGTTGAAAATCGACGAACCTTTTTTATTAAAAATAGAATCAATCGTATCCTTGTGCGAAAGCTTTTCTTCTTTATGAAATGTATTGGATATCCCCATTTTATTGATTTGGGGGAGAAATATTAATGCTTATGACGAGGTTCGTCAGAAACACTTAGCTTCTTACGTCCTTTTTTACGACGAGCAGCTAAAACTTTTCTGCCATTTTTAGTAGCCATTCGTTCTCTGAAACCGTGTTTGTTTCTTCTTTTTCGTCTGCTTGGTTGAAATGTCCGCTTACTCATTTTGTATTGTAATAATGACTTGTCGTCTGTTTATTCTTATTTAAAAGGCTTGCAAAGGTAGTGTTTTTTCAAATAATTCGTAACACTTATGTTACTTTTTTAGTGGATTCAACCTATTTCAGTTTAAAAGCACCCTTTTAGCTGGCCATAAAATCCTCAATATCTGAAATTTCAATGGGCATTTCTACCTCATCCATCATATCTACAGGACCATTTTCGGTAATCAGTATTTGATTCTCAATTCTAACCCCTATCCCTTCATCTTGGATGTAGATCCCAGGCTCACAACTAAATGTCATTCCTAATTGCATAGGTTCATATCGCATCCCGCTATCATGTACATCTATTCCTAAGAAGTGAGAAGTACCGTGCATGAAATATTTTTTCAATGCTGGCCATGAAGGATCTTGATTTTTTATATCTTCATTAGTTAGCAGACCTAGTCCTATTAATTCATCTTCCATCAAACCTTCAACCTCTTTCTGATAGTCCATAAGCAGAGTTCCAGGCACCAATTTCTCTCGAGCTTGTTTCATCACTCGAAGGGTTGCATTATAGACATCTGCTTGTCTTGGCGAAAATTTACCATTAGCTGGCAAACAGCGGGTCATATCACTGGCATAATTTGCGTAATCTACACCACAATCTATGAGTACCAAATCCCCATCTTTAACTTGCTTATTATTTTCAATATAGTGCAATGTGCAAGCGGATTCACCACTTGCTACAATAGGTTCAAACGAAAATCCATTGGCTCTATTTCGAGTAAACTCGTGTATCAATTCAGCCTCAATCTCGTGTTCCCAGACACCCGGCTTGGTAAATTTTATAACACGCTCCAATCCTAACTTTGAAATTCCAACTGATTCTCGCATAACCTCTAGTTCAAAAGCTGTTTTTACACTACGTAATCGCTGTAAAATTGTTCCCGCTCGTTTATAGGAATGCAATGGATATAATTGTTGCAATTCTTTTGCGAAATCAAGGACTTTACTTGGACTCTTTGGCGAAAACCGATCATTCTCATTCAATGGTAGATAAATGTTATCTGCCATATTAATAATTGGCCTCAATTGCTGCATGTAGTTACCATTCCAATAAATTGAATTTATTCCGCTTGTTGCTGAAGCATCCCTCTTTGTATATTTATAACCATCCCAAATTGCAATTTTTTCATTGGTCTCTACCAAAAAAAGACACGCTCTATACTCGGGGATTGGACAGTCTGGATATAACACCAAAATACTATCTTCTTGATCTATTCCACACAACCAAAAAATATCTGAGTTTTGCTTGAATTTATAAGTCATATCACCATTCCAACTGTATTGATAATTGCTATGGAAAATGGCAATACTATTGGGTTCCATTTGAGAAATAAATCGGTTTCGGTTTTCGACAAACAGTTGCGAGTTGAGTGATTTGTACTTCATGATATGGTTGCAAAATTACGTATTTGCGGTAATAAGCAGGTCATCCTCACTCCAATCTATTCTTTATCACCTTGTATTGAACTTCAAATTAATAAATTTGTGCATAATCATTCATTATGTTAAAATCAACTAGAGAACTACTTAAAAGTCTAAACGTCAACCCAGAAAATGGGAGTATTTGCACCGGGATCCAATGGGTTACATCTACCAATACCGAAACTATAAACGTACACTCTCCTGTGGACGGATCAGAACTGGGAAAGGTCATTTATGCCAGTGAAAGCGATTACGAAACCGTAATTTTAAAAGCACAAAAAGCGGCAGAATATTGGAAAACAGTGCCTGCCCCTGAACGAGGATCTATTGTAAGGCAATATGGTATAAAACTACGAGCTCATAAGAAAGAGTTGGGAAAACTAGTGAGTCTGGAAATGGGTAAGAGTTATCAAGAAGGTCTTGGCGAGGTTCAAGAGATGATTGATATCTGTGACTTTGCAGTTGGGTTATCACGGCAATTATATGGACTTACAATGCACAGCGAACGTCCAAATCATCGGATGTATGAACAATGGCATCCCATTGGTATTGTTGGCATTATCTCCGCATTTAATTTCCCGGTAGCTGTATGGGCCTGGAATAGTATGATTGCCACTGTTTGTGGGGATGTTTGTGTATGGAAACCCAGCGAAAAAACACCATTAACCGCGATAGCCTGTCATCGACTTTTAGAAAGTGTAATTACGGAAAATAAATTGCCCGAGGGTATTTTTAACTTGGTTATTGGAAATTATAAAATTGGAGAAAGTTTAGCAAAAGATAAACGAATTCCGATGGTTAGTGCCACTGGAAGTACACGGATGGGTAAAAAAGTAAGCGAGGTAGTCGGTGCTCGTTTAGGGAGTTCTCTCTTGGAGCTTGGAGGTAATAATGCAGTTATAATATCCGAACATGCCAACCTAGACAATGCACTTATAGCTGCAGTTTTTGGTTGTGTAGGAACGGCCGGACAACGATGTACAAGTACACGAAGACTTCTTATTCACGAATCTATTTTTGAAACATTCAAAACCAAATTAGTCAATGCTTATGGACAACTAAGCATTGGTAATCCGTTGGATGAAAATAATCACGTCGGACCATTGATTGATGAAGATGCTGTGAATGCGTTCATTAACGCTGTTGAAGCTGTAAAAAACGAGGGTGGAGAGGTATTGATAGGTGGCGAGGTTTTGTCGGGAGAGGGATATGAAAGTGGATGTTATGTAAAACCTTGCATTGCGACAGCTAAAAATCACTTTAATATTGTTCAAGAAGAAACATTCGGACCAATTGTTTATTTAATTCCATATCAAACGCTTGATGAAGCCATTCAACTTCAAAATGACGTAAAACAAGGATTAAGCTCAGCCATATTTACCGATAATATTCAAGAAGCTGAACAATTTTTGAGTGCTGCAGGGAGTGATTGTGGTATTGCTAATGTCAATATTGGTACAAGTGGAGCGGAAATAGGTGGTGCATTTGGAGGAGAAAAAGAAACTGGCGGTGGAAGAGAAAGTGGTTCTGATGCATGGAAAAAATATATGCGACGCCAAACTAACACTATCAATTACGGGATTGATTTACCGCTTGCACAAGGTATAAAATTTGACTTATAATGATTAAAAATATCCTTTTCAAAGCCCTTGTTTTTGTACTTTTATTCAGCATTAATAATTTACATGCACAGGACTTTGGTGCACAACTATTTTTGGGAGCAAATTTTAGTCAAGTAGATGGGGACCAATTTGGAGGATATAAAAAACTTGGAGCAAATGCTGGCATTCAAATCAATAGACCAATAAATTCGGAGTGGGAATCTGCATTCGAAATTAAATACAGTATGAAAGGGTCAAAAAAAGTGATTGACCCTGAGGGACCTCCAATACCTACTCTCGACTTAAACTACCATTACATTGAGATTCCTCTCATCGTAAAATACCTCGGTTTTGGGAAAGTAGAACCTTATGGAGGGCTTTCTATTGGAGTAAATATTTTTAATGAACGAAATGATAATGGATTTAAAACAGAAGAACCCGAGCTCAGGAAAACAGAGATTGGTTTTCATTTGGGAGGATCCTATGCGTTAAACGACAGGGCAAGTGTTGACCTTCGCCACTCTTATTCACTATTTTCTATTCGAGATTATCCCGTAATAGGTAACCCTCCGTCGTTATGGGGTAGAGTTGGGTGGTTTAACCGACTATTTACAATAGGAATATCCTACAACCTAAAAGATTAAATCTAAAGAAGTGAATCCTCACGCTTAATATGAAGATCACGTTGAGGGAACGGTATTGTGACATTATTTGCTCGGAACGATTCCTCTATTTGATATCTTAAATCACTCATAATGTGGTCTATAGGAAATAATTGATTGCTCCAAAATACCAATTCAAAATCGAGACTTGAATCTCCAAAATCTTTAAAAAATACAATAGGTGCAGGATTGGTTATCACCTTTGAATGTTTCCAAGCACACTCTTCCAAGATTTTTTTGACCAATTCTACATTGCTCCCATAAGCAACACCAACATTAATCTTGAATCGTGTAATCGTATCGCTAGTACTCCAATTAATTAATTTTTCACTTACCAATTGGTGATTGGGTATAATCATTGAAATACCATCTCGCGTAGTGACTTTAGATGTTCTTAATCCGATTAGCGTTACTCTAGCTACAACACCATCAACTTCTACAATATCATTAACACGTATGGTAGGCTCAACTAATAAAATAAAACCCGAAACAAGGTCATTAGCGACTTGCTGCAAACCTAGACCAACACCAAGAAGAAGCGGTGTTAATGCTAAGAAACCTGTCCAATTAACATGAAAAGCCACCAATGCAATGATTATGAAAACAAGTGTTAATACATATTTTGTAATTCGAATAATGGCAAACTCTCTGCCACTATCCAATCTTCCTGATTTAACAGCAGACTTTGCTAATTTTTTAATCCACTTGTAAGTAAACCAAATGATAAACCACGAAATTAAAATATATAAAAGGCTTGTTAAAGTAACCGATCCTTGATCTCCAATCTTAAATAATTCTGTTTTAAGAAATTCTTTCATTATTTACTTCATGTAAGTTTTGTTAAAGACAAGTGCAAAGTAATCATCTCCAAGTTCTAATTATACATATTTATAGCAAAAATGATTGATTTTTCTGCTTTT
>CESO01326168.1_pt1 | contig 10095 bp, 10 predicted proteins | sample 356341 | NCBI WGS metagenome assembly CESO01 (sample SAMEA2621812, study PRJEB7988) | marine metagenome | biome: marine biome (ENVO:00000447); feature: deep chlorophyll maximum layer (ENVO:xxxxxxxx); material: "saline water (ENVO:00002010), including plankton (ENVO:xxxxxxxx)" | depth 35 m
GGTCTTCTATTGTTCTCCGGATGGATGAGAATATGTCGCAGATTTCTGAACGCCTGCTGGTGCAGGCACACCTTGATGCCAAGGCTCCAGCACTGCTGAGCGACGCAGAAAAGGCGGATTACAAAGCCCGTATCGCGGCCTCTCTCAAAGCGCACAACGCGGTGCTGGTAGCGCATTACTATACCGACCCGATACTGCAGGAGCTGGCTGAAGAGACCGGTGGCTGCGTATCTGACTCCCTTGAGATGGCGCGCTTCGGTCGAGATCATCCCGCCAGCACCTTGTTGGTTGCGGGTGTTCGCTTTATGGGTGAGACCGCTAAAATCCTCAGTCCGGAGAAGCGCGTGCTGATGCCGACGCTCGAGGCGACCTGCTCGCTGGATATCGGTTGCCCGATTGATGAGTTTTCCGCGTTTTGTGATCAGCATCCAGATCGCACTGTGGTGGTCTATGCCAATACCTCGGCGGCGGTCAAAGCGCGCGCAGATTGGGTCGTGACGTCCAGTTGCGCACTACCAATCGTTGAGCATTTGATGGATAAGGGTGAGAAGATTCTCTGGGCCCCCGATCAACACCTGGGTAACTATATTCAGCGCGAAACTGGCGCAGACATGCTGCTGTGGGAAGGTTCTTGCATCGTGCATGAGGAGTTCAAGGCCAAAGCGCTGGAAGACTTGCTCAAGGTTCATCCAGAGGCCGCAGTGCTGGTGCATCCGGAGTCGCCGCAGTCAGTCGTCGAATTAGCGGATGTGGTCGGCTCTACCAGTCAGTTGATCAAGGCGACTCAGGAGTTGCCTAACCCCACCTTCATCGTCGCGACCGATCGCGGTATTTTTTACAAGATGCAGCAGGCTGCGCCTGACCGCTTGTTGATTGATGCCCCTACTGCGGGTAATGGCGCGGCCTGCCGCAGCTGCGCGCACTGCCCATGGATGGCAATGAACACGCTGCCCCGGGTACTGCAAAGCCTGGAGCAGGGCACTGATGAGATTCTGGTGGATGCTCAGCTGATACCACGTGCAGTCAAGCCCCTTGATCGCATGCTCGACTTCACCCGTTTAGCCAATATGGCGGTAAAGGGTAACGCCTGAACGCTAGCGGCGACTGAGTGTGCTCAGTCGCCGCGGTGTCTTCTGGCTGACAAGGTTGATCCATTTAGCGGATCTATGTCTTAAAGCGATTCAATCTGCCTGCGCTGGCGCGCCAGTTCGTCCTGGCGTGCGCGTATACGTGAGCTCATGACAAAACTGCCGTTGGCGCGCTTGAGCGCAAGATCAAGCTGCTCGCCGGCCTGGTCGGTATCGCCTGTCAGCATAAAGTACTCGGCCCGAGCCAAATGAACGCCCAGAATATTGCCCGCCAATCCGCGGATCTCTGCAGCCAGGTACCAGACATCGGGATCGTCGCTGCGTTGGCTCGCCAAGCGGTTGATGGCTTGCTCGGCCTCGGCGTAGTTCTGCTGCTTGAGTAGTAAGTCGGCCTCAATAAATTGCAGCGGATAGTTGCCAGGATAGTTGCGCAACAGCTCTCGCGTGCGAGTGAGGGCTGATGCTAGTCGGCCACGGTTATTATCGATTTCGACCTGGGCCAGAGCAACGGTAAGATTGTGCGGCTCTTTCTCCAGTAACGGTGCCAGGGTTTCTTCTGCCTGGTCATGCTGGCCGCCACGGGTTAGCGCTAGCGCTAGGCCATAGCGCGCAGCGTCATGGTTGCCGTCGTGTTCATCCAGCAGTATGCGAAAGCGTTTCGCTGAGAGCCCCGGGCTACTCTCGTAATGAATCTGCACGCGTGCGCGCATCATCTGGTACTCGACTGTATCGTCTTCACCGCCACTGGGTAGCTGCGCTGCACGGTTACGCGTATCAGCCATACGCGACTGGCTAACCGGGTGTGTCAGCAAGAACTCGGGCGGAGTGGAGTCGAAGCGGCTCAGTTGTGCCAGGCGCTCAAACATATTGGGCATCGCCAGCGGATCGTAGCCAGCGGCGACCAGGTTGGTCAGGCCAATACGGTCAGCTTCTTGCTCATTTTGTCGCGAGAAGCGGCGCTGCTCCTGAATCGCGGCGGCCTGGGTCGAGGCCAGCGCCGCAAAGCCGGCGTCACCGCCACCCGCAGCGGCCAGTATTATGCTGGCGAGCATGGCTGTCATGAAGGGTACTTGCATCTTTTGTTGCTGCTCCAGGCCACGCGCGAAATGCCGTTGTGACAAGTGAGCCAGTTCGTGGGCCATTACCGAGGCAAATTCAGCTTCAGTCTGCGCGTGCAAGAACAACCCGGCGTTTACGCCGACAACGCCGCCGGGTGCGGCGAAGGCGTTTAGTTGTGGACTGTCGATCATGACAAAGGCCAGCCGCCGATCAGCTAGCTGACTGGTTTCTGCCAGCGCGTAGACGCGGCTTTCAACGAAGCTCTTGAGCTGCGGATCTTCCAGTGTCGGTACCGCGCCGCGCAGCATCGTCAGCCAGGTGCGGCCTAGTTGGTATTCCTGCTCGCGTGACATCATGGAAGAGCTGGTGTCTCCCAAGGTGGGCAGGTTATAACCGTCGTCGGACTGCGCAGGCAGTGCAGGCAGCACCAGAGCAGCGCCGAGCAAAGCACTTGATAGCCAGCGTGCAGCGGGTGTTCTTGTCGTTGTCATATTTTGCTTCATACCCATGAGTACAAGTTGTCTGTCGGCGTGCTGACAAGGCTATACTGTGGCCCATTCGTTCTGGAGTGTATGCATGGTCTCTGAGTCACAAAACCTGCCTTTCGATTGTTATCTTGATGCGCGAGGTCTTAGCTGCCCTTTGCCCTTGCTGAAAGCCAAGCAGGCGCTTAACAGCATACTATCAGGACAGACTCTACATGTGGTGGCTACGGATGCCGGTTCGCAGCGTGACTTTCAGCGCTTTGCCGAACTCTCTGGTCACCAGCTATTGGCCGCCCGCGAATTGGACGGCGAATTCCTTTATTGGTTGCGCAAAGCAGAATAATTACCATGTTAAAAGTGTTTCAAGGTTGGGTTCAGCGCTACTTTTCTGATGAAGAGGCTGTGGTGCTGGCTGTTGTACTGGCGTTGGGTTTCGCCATCATCATCACCTTTGGGGACAAGCTCGCGCCGTTGCTGACGGGGGTGGTGCTCGCTTACTTGCTGCAGGGGCTGGTCACGCGTCTGCAACGCTGGCATTTCCCGCACTGGGTCGCGGTGTGGTTGGTATTCCTGGTCTTTCTCGGCGCCCTGGCTGCGCTGTTGGGCGTTATTCTGCCGCTGGTTTGGCGGCAAATGTTGAATCTGTTCAATGAAGCGCCGCGCATGATTGGTGAGTGGCAGGACCAGCTTATGCATTTGCCCGAGCTCTACCCCTCTATCGTGACTGAAACCCAGATTGAGCGCCTGATCTCGTCGGTCAATGGCGAGGTGGGGCAATTTGGCCAATGGGTACTGTCGCAGTCGCTGTCCAGCCTGCCTTTTGTTATCACCATGCTGGTGTACCTGGTACTGGTGCCGATTCTGGTGTTTTTCTTTCTCAAGGATAGCCAGCAACTGACCGGTTGGTTGGTGCGCCATTTACCCCGCGAGCGACGGCTGATGAAGCTCGTCTGGCAGGAAATGAATGAGCAAATCGGTAACTATATACGTGGCAAGGCGGTTGAGATTCTTATCGTGGGGGTCGTGACCTACATCTCGTTCGCCATTTTGGGCGTTAACTACGCAGCCCTGTTGGCCGTTCTGGTGGGGTTGTCGGTGCTGGTGCCCTATATAGGCGCTACGGTGGTGACTATTCCCGTTGCCATGATTGGCCTGTTTCAGTGGGGCTTGAGCAACGAGTTTATGGTGCTGATGGTGGTGTATGGCGTGATCCAGATGCTCGATGGCAACGTGCTGGTGCCGGTACTGTTTTCCGAGGCAGTTAATCTTCACCCGGTCGCTATCATCGCCGCAGTGCTTATCTTTGGCGGGTTGTGGGGCTTCTGGGGCGTGTTCTTTGCTATTCCGCTGGCCACCTTGTTCAAGGCTGTGCTCTACGCTTGGCCGCGTGGTCTGGAAGCCGCCAGCGATACCTCGGACGCCTCGGTTACCCCGCAATAAGCATTGCAGGGTAACCAGGCGGTTACTCAATCAAGCGCCTGCACGGCCGCCAGTACGTCGGCCACGTGCCCGGGCACCTTGACCTTGCGCCACTCCTGCCGCAGCACGCCCTTGGCATCGATCAGGAAGGTGCTGCGTTCAATACCTTCGTACTCCTTGCCATAGAGCTTTTTGAGTTTGATTACGTCAAACAGCTTGCACAGCTCTTCTTCCGGGTCGCTGATCAGCTCAAAGGGAAACTCATGCTTGGCCTTGAAGTTGGCGTGGGTGCGCAGGCTATCGCGCGAAACGCCATAGATTACTGCGCCAGCGTCGCGGAATGCGGCAAACTGATCACGGAAGTCCTGGCCTTCGGTCGTGCAGCCGGGCGTGTTGTCCTTGGGGTAGAAGTAGATCACCGCCTTGCTGCCCGCCAGGCTCTCGGGGCTGACGGTCTGCTCGTTGGTCGCTTTGGCTGTAAACGCGGGGAGTGGCTTGTTGAGTTCGATGGTCATAGTTGCCTCGTCAGGTTCAGTGCAAAGGGCGCCAGGGTTCGATCACGGCATCAAGATTGAGTTCGTCACAGAAATCCAGGAACTGCTCTCGCAGCCAGCTAAGCTGCGTTCTCGCGGGTATGGCAATGGTCAGCGTGAGGTTGATCATCGCTGTCCCGGTATGCTGCGCCAGGTAGGTAAAGCTTTGCAGGTCTTCAATGTCAATGCTGAGCTGCTGGAAGAAAGTGCAGAGTTCGCCGACCAGCTCCGGTCGTTGCGCTGCAGTGACAAAGACATTGTAGGGCAGGGCCTGCGGGCGCTCCTCAATGCTCTGGCTGCGGCTCATCGACAGCACAAAGTGTTCGCGCTTGGCGAGCGGCGGCAACAGGGTTTCGAGTCTGGCCAGCGCGTCCCAATTGCCACTGACCTGAAGCAACAGCACTGCGCACGTGCCATGTCGGCTCATGCGGCTGTTGACTATGCTGCAGCGCTGTTCCGTGCACAGACGGGTCAGCATGCTGGCTAGCGCCGTCGTTTCCTGACCCATCACGTTGATGACCAGATACTGATCGCGTTGACTGGGGGTGCTGGACATGATGATCCTCAAAAAAAGGGGTAACGAGTGCCGGTTGGCACACGAAAACGCAGCGGCTATTGTCACAGCCTGCTCCCGGCGGTTCAACTGCCAGTTTTAGCGGCCAACAGGTGCTATTTGAGTGTGGGCGTCCCTTGTGCTGGCTGCACGGCGAAAGTACCATTGTCGTTTAATGTTTCAAGTGGAGCAGTTGCATGATTTCAGGCAGCCTGGTGGCGCTGGTAACACCGATGGATTCCCGCGGGAATCTTGATTGGGAGGCACTTGAGCGCCTGATTAACTTTCATCTGGAAAATGGCACCGATGGCATTGTTGCCGTGGGCACCTCTGGCGAGTCCGCCACCCTGGATATGGGTGAGCACAAGGAAGCCATTCGGCGCGTGGTACAGCAGGTTGCTGGCCGTATTCCGGTTATTGCCGGTACCGGTGCCAACTCCACCCGCGAAGCGGTCGAGCTGACTGAAGCTGCCCGCAGCGTCGGAGCCGATGCGGCGCTATTGGTAACGCCTTACTACAACAAGCCAACGCAAGAAGGTTTGTATCTGCATTACAAGCATATCGCTGAAACCGTCGCCATTCCGCAGATTCTGTACAACGTTCCAGGCCGTACCGCATGCGATATGTTGCCGGAAACCGTTGAGCGTCTAGCGGATATCAGCAATATCGTCGGTATCAAAGAGGCTACGGGTGACTTGCAGCGCGCAGCGGAAGTGATCCAGCGCGTAGGCGACCGCATGGCAGTCTATTCCGGTGACGATGCTACCGCCGCAGAACTTATCCTGTTGGGCGGCAAAGGCAATATTTCGGTCACTGCCAACGTTGCACCGCGCGCCATGCACGAGCTGTGTGCGGCCGCCTTGCGTGGTGATCATGATGCAGCACGCAGCATGAACGATGCCTTGATGCCGCTGCATAAAACACTGTTTATCGAGTCCAACCCCATTCCGGTGAAGTGGGCGCTGTTGGAAATGGGGCTGATCGCCGACGGTATTCGTTTGCCGCTAACCCCGCTTAGCTCACGTTGTCACGATACGGTTCATGAAGCCCTGCGTCAGTGCGGCTTGCTTTGATCAAACCGGAAACCTGTTTACCAAGGAAACGTTTATGAAGCCTGTGCTTAGCGCACTGACTATAGGTGTACTGGCCAGCCTCAGCGGCTGTGGTTATCTGATGGGCGATGAAGGTTATTTCCGCGATCGCGGCAGTGACTACCAGGACGCGCAAGTGCAACCACGCATGACGGTGCCAGCGGATCTGCAGAGCAAGCCGATTGGTGACTTGTTGCCAGTTCCAGGGCAGATTTCTGCCACAGGGGTTTCCGCGAAGGATTATGAAACCCCACGCCCTCAGCCCATGCTGGCAAGCGCTGATACTGCCGCCTTTTCCTTGCAGCAGGATGGTCGCGACCGCTGGTTGTTGGCGCAATTGCCGGCGACTGACGTATGGCCTTTGCTAGAGCGTTTCTGGGCAGATTATCAAGTGCCAATGGCGCAGCATGACCGCGCGCTGAGCCAGTTTTCGACTGACTGGATGGATTTCTCCAAGGGAGCCTACAGTCCACTGGTTCGTCGCTTGCTGCCAACGCTGGAAGAAGGGCGTCGTATCGATGGCGAAGAGCAGCGTTTTCGCATCCGTCTTGAGCCTGGCGTCAATGCCGGTTCCAGCGAAGTGCGAGTCATTCATCAAAGCCGCGATATCGGCGATGATGACAGCGAGTGGCCAAGCCGGTCCGATATCTCTGGCTTCGAGCGCGGCCTGTTGGCCGAGCTGGAAACCTACCTCAACCAGAGCATAGCCAATCGCAACAGTGGCCAGGGCTCCAGTCTTGCCAACATCGGTCCGATCCAGACCTCCCTTGAGCAGGACGGCGCAGGCAACAGCGTGCTGGCGATGAGCACTGACTTTAATCGTGCCTGGGTTGAAGTCGGTGACTCTCTCTCGCGTGCCGATGTGTTGGTAACCGACTTTAACCGCAGCTCCGGTGTGTACTACGTCGACCTGGATCAGACGCGTAGCGACAAGGAAGAACCTGGTTTCTTCTCTGGCTGGTTTGGCGGCGACGACGAAGACGAGAAAGACGAGAGCGCGGCGGCGAGCCAGATCCAGGTGCGCCTGACGCCAGTCTCTAATCGTATTGAAGTGACAGTAGACGCTGGCATCGAAAAGGCCGCTGATGGCACTGTCGCCCGCGACTTGCTGCAGAAGATCCGGGATAACCTGAACGAAGGGCCCTGAGCTAGTGCGCTACTGTTCCCTTGGTAGTGGTAGTAAGGGTAACGGTACGCTGATCGAGCAGGGCAACACCCGGCTGCTGGTAGATTGCGGCTTCAGTCTGCGCTCCACCGAGCAGCGCCTGCGTCAGGCAGGTATCGGTGGTGATCAGCTGACGGCGATACTGGTGACGCACGAGCACTCTGATCATATTCAGGGTGTAGCAAAGCTGGCACGTCGTTTCGATCTGCCCGTCTACCTGACGCCCGGCACGGGTTACGCCTTGCGTCAGGAAGGCCTGGATTTGCGCTGGATTGATCTGCACAGTCCGCTGTTGATAGGCGACCTGGAAGTCAGCCCGGTCGCGGTGCCCCATGATGCGCGCGAGCCTTGTCAGTTTGTGTTTGATAATGGCCGCGAGCGTTTAGGAGTGCTGACTGACACTGGCAGCATTACACCCTGGATCGTAGAGCAATACGCCAGGCTGGATGCGCTCTTTCTGGAAGCCAACTATGACCCGCACATGCTGGCGTACGGTCCCTATCCTGGCTTTCTTAAGGCGCGAGTTGGCGGAGAACTGGGGCATTTGAGTAATCAGCAGGCTGCCAGCCTGCTGGGCATGATTGATCTGGAGCAGTTGCAGCACATTGCCGTTGCCCACATCAGTGAAAAAAACAACCGGCCAGAACTGGCGCGTGACGCATTAACTGATGCGTTAGCGGGTTGGTCTGGCGAATTGCTGCTGGCAGAGCAGAATCAGGGCCTGCCTTGGCAGACGATTTCGGGATTATCCCATCACCATTGCGCGCAAAGCGGGAGCCGATAATGGAAAAACGTACTGAACTGTATCGCGGTAAGGCCAAATCGGTTTACACCACAGATGATCCGGACCGGCTGATCCTGCTGTTCCGTAACGACACCTCCGCTTTTGATGGGAAAAAGATCGAACAGCTCGATCGTAAAGGCATGGTTAACAACCGCTTTAATGCCTTCATCATGCAAAAACTGCAGGACGCCGGTATTCCTACCCAGTTCGATCGCCTGGTGTCCGATACCGAGTGTCTGGTCAAAAAGCTCGACATGATTCCGGTCGAATGCGTAGTGCGAAACTACGCGGCCGGTAGCCTGGTCAAGCGCCTGGGTGTTGAAGAGGGCATGGCGCTAACGCCGCCGACCTTTGAGTTGTTTCTGAAGGACGACGCCAAGGGTGACCCCTTCATTAACCAGTCGCACGTCGTCACCTTCGGTTGGGCCACCGCCGAGCAGCTCACGCGCATGCAGGAGCTGACCCTGCAGGTCAACGACGTACTCAAAGCCATGTTTGATGACGCTGGCCTGATGCTGGTCGACTTCAAACTGGAGTTCGGTCTGTTCAAGGGTGAAATCGTGCTGGGCGACGAGTTCAGTCCCGACGGCTGCCGTCTGTGGGACAAAGAAACCCGCAAGAAAATGGATAAGGACCGCTTCCGTCAGGGCCTGGGCGGCGTGATCGAAGCCTACGAAGAAGTCGCCAAGCGTCTGGGCGTCGAACTTCCCTGAACGCGCCGGCAGCTTCCGTCAAACAGGCGAAAGCTGCTACCATGCGCACCGACTTGGAGAGTTGCCGGAGTGGTCGAACGGGACGGATTCGAAATCCGTTGAACTGGCAACAGTTCCCAGGGTTCGAATCCCTGACTCTCCGCCATACTTGTAATTAAATCAATAGCTTGCGAGCGATTTTGGTTTATTGCCAACAAAAGCCCCAACATACCAGCAACGGTTGTTGGGGCTTTTTTGCGTCTGGTCTACTACAGATGTGATTATTCTTGCGACGATGTTAAATGTCGACCTCGAAGCGCAGAGCACAATCGGATCCCGGTTCAACGCACACCTCTTCGGTTCCTGGCTCCGCTGCAGATCACCTGTGTCGAAGACGGACGACCACCTTTACTCGGGTCCTTTTCCAGTTTTAAAGGAGGTAACCAGTCTCTCTGCCTCTCCAATGCTTCCACCAAAATAACGATAGTGCGTTTGTAGTCCACAGTAGTAGCAGCGCTGTACCCGGCCAATCCTTCATTCCTGACGTATTGCAGGTGTTTGAGTTTGATTTGGTCAGGTCGCTGAACCTCAGGAAATTTTTCACTTATTATCCTGCATATTTTGTTCAGGCGACCGATGACTTTTCTCTGGGATATCTCAGAGGATTTGCCTTCAAAACGCAGGCGCCTTAACACCAGGCTGATATTCATCAATATCCACCCACATAGCAGCTAGATATTTGGGCCCTGCCATGGCCTAGAACCCGGGCTACTTCTTCCCTGGCTTTTCTATCGAGCTCTCGAGGAACATGACGGCCGGTCATGGGTTGTATGCCTGTGGCAGATTCATAAACGTCTGCAGCAAACGCCGCGCGCAATTCTCGATAGCTGATAATGTCGAAAGAACGAAGCACGCGACGACACCTATTTAGCTCTCGTTGATAAAATAGCTTTACCGTTTCTGCCTCCTCCAGCAGACATCGAGACCCGATTGGGCGAGACCGCAATGCGAACTCTAGCGACTCTATCCGTTCAGGCGTCGCTGATACCCAACGGTCAGTGCTTTTACGGCCTCCTTTGCAGCCTTCCAGGATGCAGGCGCCACCAGTCATCAAAATCTCACGATGCATTCGGTGGAGATCTTGTAAGGTTGCCTCCTGAGCGCGCATGCCCCAATGGCGAGCCAACAAAACTACCGCTGCGCCTCGCCTATCTCCTTGGTCTAAC
>CESO01131382.1_pt1 | contig 10087 bp, 8 predicted proteins | sample 356341 | NCBI WGS metagenome assembly CESO01 (sample SAMEA2621812, study PRJEB7988) | marine metagenome | biome: marine biome (ENVO:00000447); feature: deep chlorophyll maximum layer (ENVO:xxxxxxxx); material: "saline water (ENVO:00002010), including plankton (ENVO:xxxxxxxx)" | depth 35 m
GGTACGCGTGATAGCACCGGATAGAAATTGTAGTGGTGCGAGTAATTCACTGACATTACACAATCCGTTGCGTCTGCAACAGCTCGATAATGGCTTCTACTCGCTCAATGGCACGCCAACTGACTGTGTCCACATTGGCACTAACTCACCGTTTGCCGAAGAGGTTGACCTCGTGGTATCAGGCATTAACGATGGGCCTAATATGGGTGACGATGTGTTTTATTCCGGTACTGTGGCAGCCGCGATGGAGGGGCGCTTTAAAGGACTACCAGCAATTGCCGTATCGATGGGCGGACGCGGGCATGACTACTACGATACAGCAGCGCAAGTGGTGGCCGAGTTGGTTGAAAGCATGGAGTCTAAGCCCCTCCAACTGGATACCGTGCTCAATGTTAATGTTCCTTATGGGCCTTATAATGACATTAAAGGCACACGAGTAACTCGGTTAGGCCGCCGACACCGCGCGGAGACCATGGTGCGTGATCGCGATCCTTTTGGTCGTGAAATCTTCTGGTATGGACCTATAGGTCATCATTTAGATGACGCGCCCGACACTGACTTTGCTGCGATTCATGACGGCTATGTGTCGATTACGCCATTAAGTTTAGACATGACCGCTAAGCGTCATCAAGACACGTTAGATCAATGGTTAGCGGAACGGGACGATGCTCAATAAAAATCACTCAGGGATGGCTAAGCGGCTGGTGCAAACCTTGACTCAGGCCGGTATTACTAACCAACGCGTGCTCGAAGTGATTCAAACGACGCCGCGAGAGCGGTTTATGCCCGAATCGCTTGCGCACAAAGCGTACGAAAATACCGCATTACCCATTGGCAATGGACAAACCATATCGCAGCCCTTGATGGTTGCAACAATGACACAGTTGCTCATCCAGCACCACTGTCAGCATGTGTTAGAAATCGGCACTGGGTCGGGTTATCAGACTGCGATATTGGCACAGTTAGTCGACCAAGTGTTCAGTGTTGAGCGTATCGCTCAATTGCAATATCAAGCAAAGCGTCGGTTACGTAGTCTTGATATTCATAATGTTGCGATGCGCCACGGCGACGGTTGGGAAGGCTGGAAAAGTAAAGCGCCATTCGACGGTATTATTGTCACCGCAGCCGCCAGTGAATTACCTCATGCATTACTCGAGCAGCTTGCTGATGGCGGTGTGTTGATTATTCCGGTCGGCGAGTCGAAGCAAAGCCTGACTGTAGTCAGGCGTTTTGGTGATGAGTATGAACAGCAACGCATTGGTGATGTGCGATTTGTTCCTCTAGTGAAAGGAGCCGTTCAGTGAAGCTTTTTTCAAGGATGTACGATGCGGTGTTACGCTGGTCGCAACACGCACATGCGCAATGGATTTTGGCTGCGCTGAGTTTTTCTGAGGCGATTTTCTTTCCTATCCCGCCCGATGTCATGCTAGCGCCCATGGCGATGACACAACCTAAACGGGCCTTTCGATTTGCAGGTATAACGACACTCACTTCGGTACTGGGTGGCTGTGTTGGGTTTGTGCTCGGTATGTGGGCCTATGACGCGGCAGTCCTGCCATTTGTTGAATTAATGGGGTATCAGGATAAATTAGCAACCATCGTGAGTTGGTTCGAACATTATGGTATCTGGGTTGTTTTTCTCGCGGGTTTTTCACCTATTCCCTATAAACTATTTACGGTGAGCGCTGGCATGCTGAGTATGGCGTTTTTGCCTTTTTTGCTCGCCTCCGCAGTCAGTCGGGGGCTGCGGTTCTACTTAGTGGCTTGGTTACTTCGTTGGGGTGGTCCCGCTATGGCGATTAAATTGCGGACCTATGTTGATCGTATTGGCTGGGCTACCGTTATTATTGCGGTTCTTGTAGTCTTGGTAATTAAATTCGTTTCATAAGGACAGGTTATCGATGGCTCCGCATAGGGTGTTGGCTTTGAGTATTGTTGGCGCTACTTTGCTTGTCGCAGGCTGCTCGTCGCGTTCGACACCAGCCCCTGTTGAGACGCTTTATACGGGTAAAACATATCAAGATTACGAAGCCGATAGCCTTGCTCAGGCAAATCAATATCAAGTCCAAAGTGGCGAGACGCTCTATTCAATTGCTTTCCGTGCCAGTATGGATGTGAACAGACTGGCACGCATCAATGGACTCGCTGAACCCTACACCATCTTCCCAGGACAAACATTACGCTTAAAAGCCGCGACTCAAAAAACTACAAGTTCTAAAAAACCGTCTTCAGAGAAGCAAAAAGATATAAGTCAAACCGTTGCCAAGCCCAATACGAAAGAGTATGTTCAAAATACATACAGCAAAAAAACGATTGAAAAACAAAAGTCTAAAACAAATGTTAAAGAGCGTGTGACGGCTAAGCCAAATAAAAAGACAGCTCAAGTGGTCGCCACACGTCCAAGCTCGATGTCCGTAAGCAATAAGGACATCCAATGGCGTTGGCCCGTCAGTAACGATGTTATTCGTGACTTTTCGTTAGCTGAACGAGGTAATAAAGGACTTGATTTTGCAGGTCAAAAGGGTGATGTAGTAAATGCCGCTGCTGCTGGAAAAGTGGTGTATGTAGGAAACGGCCTTCGTGGTTACGGTAACTTAATCATTTTGAAACATAACGATGATTTTATTACTGCCTACGCACACAATGAAAAAATTCTAGTAAATGAGCAACAGTGGGTCGATGTCGGACAGCCAATTGCAGAAATGGGTGATTCAGGAACCACGCGCGTTATGTTGCACTTTGAAGTGCGTTATCGCGGCAAGTCAGTCAACCCGAGACACTACCTACCGAAATAGGTAAGTAAGCTGCTCGGCCTTGACTGATACACGTTGAGGTCTGTATGCAGAGTAGTGCAAGGGGAACGTCATGAGTAGTAAGCTTAAAAGCGAAGTTGAAGATGACATGAAAGAATCAGATGTGTTGGAGGACGAGGAAATTGAGTCCGAAGCATTATCTGATGAGGTGCGTGATAGCTCGGAAGAGGAACAAGCGCTTGAAGAAGTGTTGGTTCATTCTGGTCAATACCAACGCAAGATGGATGCCACACAAATTTATCTCAGTGAGATAGGTTTCTCCCCTTTATTAACCGCAGAGCAAGAAATATTTTACTCTAGGCGCGCCCTCAAAGGCGATGCGGCCGCCCGCAAGCGAATGATTGAAAGTAATTTACGCTTAGTTGTTAAAATCGCACGGCGCTATTGCAACCGAGGCTTGGCACTTCTGGATTTGGTTGAAGAGGGCAACCTTGGGCTTATTCGTGCCGTCGAAAAATTCGACCCCGAGCGAGGTTTTCGTTTTTCAACCTACGCTACATGGTGGATCCGACAAACCATTGAGCGCGCGATAATGAACCAGACGCGGACGATTCGGTTGCCCATCCATGTGGTTAAAGAACTCAATGTGTATTTACGCGCAGCGCGCGAACTCGCTCATAAGCTTGATCATGAGCCGACCGCAGAGGATATCGCAGCCAGTTTAAATAAGCCGGTCGAAGATATCACTAAAATGTTGAGACTGAATGAACGTGTGACGTCGGTTGATACTCCGATCGGTGGTGAAAATGATAAAGCACTGCTTGATATTCTGACCGATGAGGCTGATGAGGGTCCAGAAGGCGTGTTACAAGACGGTGACTTAAAAGAACGCATTACCGAGTGGCTTGAAGCCCTTAATCCGAAGCAAAAAGAAGTGTTGGCGCGTCGTTTTGGGCTACTTGGTTATGAGCCTTCCACACTGGAGGATGTCGGTCACGAAATTGGTTTAACGCGGGAGCGTGTGCGCCAGATACAGGTGGAAGCTTTACGGAAGTTACGCGACTTCCTGCGTCAGCAAGGACTGACGCTAGAAGCCTTATTTACCGCGCGTTAAATCTTTTTACGTTTTTCATTCAGCCAAATAAGCGCTTGCATTGGAGTCATTTGATCCAAGTTAAGCGCTTCAAGCTCTTCCCGTAATGGGTCTTGAGTTGGCTTAGCAGGTGTTGTCTCCGGTAGCGGCATTTCCATTTGCTGACTCTTAGGCTCGGTTTCTAGCTGCGCTAACTTTTGTTTAGCCCGTTCAATCACAACATCAGGCACACCTGCTAGTTTTGCCACCTGCAATCCAAAACTGCGATTCGCTGCGCCCTCGCTCACGCTATGCAGAAATACAATGTGATCATTGTGTTCTTGCGCCTCGACGTGAATATTACAGCTGTTGTCCAGCCGTTCGGCAAGCTCAGTGAGCTCAAAATAATGAGTTGCGAACAGGGTGAGGCAGTCGAGTTTTGATGCGAGTTGTTCAGCCACTGACCAAGCTAACGATAAACCATCGTATGTTGATGTGCCACGACCTATCTCGTCCATCAGCACCAAACTATCCGATGTGGCGTTGTGTAAAATATTAGCGGTCTCTGTCATCTCGACCATAAACGTCGAGCGACCTGATGCGATGTCGTCCGATGCGCCAATGCGTGTAAATATACGATCAACATAACCAATTTCAGCCGCTTGGGCGGGTACAAAGCAACCCATGTGGGCCAAAATCACGATCAGTGCGGCTTGACGCATATAGGTCGATTTACCGCCCATATTAGGGCCCGTGATCATCAGTAGGCGACGACGATGCGACATGGTCAAATCGTTGGGGATAAAAGGTTCATCACTCAAACGCTCAATCACAGGGTGACGCGCTTGAGTTAAGTTCAGCACACCGCTTTGCTGAACGAGAGTAGGGCGACAATAGTTTTGCTCAACGGCGAGGGTGGTAAACGCACACAGGGTGTCGAGTTCGGCAATGGCTGAGGCGGTTTGTTGTAGCGCCTCAACAAATGGCAAACACTGATCGAAAAGCGCATCATATAACGCTTTTTCACGCGCCAACGATTTTGCCTGTGCCGTTAGCACTTTGTCCTCATGTGCTTTTAATTCAGGAATAATATAGCGTTCAGCGTTTTTTAATGTTTGCCGGCGCTGATACTCAGCAGGGACTTGATGACCATCACTTTTTGAGGTCTCTATAAAGTATCCATGTACTTTGTTGTAGCCAACTTTTAACGAGCTAATGCCCGTTTTTTCACGCTCACGGCGCTCAAGAGCGGTTAAGTAATCCGTAGCGCCAGTAGCAAGATCACGCAGTTCATCAAGCTCGGCATCGTAACCCGGTGCGATAACACCGCCGTCGCGAATAAGAACAGGAGGTTGTTCAATGATTGCTCGGGTTAATACGTCCAATAACTCGTCAAAAGGCGCTATTCGCTCATTGAGGTAATTAAGTGCGTTAGCGGTGCAGTCTCGTTTAAGCTCTGGTAGCCGTGCCAAACTATCGCGCAGTCTTGCAAAGTCACGTGGTCGCGCACTTCGCAAGCCAATACGTGCAACTATACGTTCAATATCGGTAATCGTTTTAAGTTGTTCGCGTAAGTTTAGATAGCGATCCTCAGCGTGTAGTGCAGTAACAGCATCGTAACGCTGGTTTAATATCGCGTGATCGCGAAGCGGTCGCTGCAGCCAACGTTGGAAGTTACGGCTTCCCATTGCACATACGGTTTCGTCCAGTACCGCTGTGAGGTGTGTCGACTCGCCTTGAGTACTTTGATTCAACTCGAGATTTCGGCGCGTGGCGGCATCTAGAATAATCGCGTCATCGGTCGGTTCGCGCATGATCGCGCGAATATGGGGTAACGCAGCGCGTTGGGTATCTTGTACATAATGCATGACGGCGCCGGCACTGCCGAGTATTGGATCTTGCTCACTAAAGCCAAATCCCTCAAGGTGACGCGTTGCAAATTGTTGCGTGAGTAGTTTAAAAGCGGTATCTGTATCAAACTCCCAAGGTGAGCGCTTTCGACAACGACAGTGCGCAAGTGGGAGTTGGGTTAAGTTCATGCCCTCGGGATACAGTAGTTCAGCCGGCTGCAAACGTTGTAATTCAGCCGCCAACTGCTCGCGAGATTGTGGTTGACTAAGCCAAAAACGACCACTGCTTAATTCTAATGTAGCAAGCGAAAAGCCCGCTTTGATCTCACAAATGGCTGAAAGCAGATTTTGTTGCTTATCGTTGAGTAACGATTCATCCGTAATGGTGCCCGGAGTTAAAATACGTACAACTTTACGCTCAACAGGGCCTTTACTGGTGGCAGGGTCGCCGATTTGTTCACAAATAGCAACGGACTCGCCGCGGGTGACTAACCGAGCTAAATAGTTTTCAACCGCATGGTAAGGGACACCGGCCATTGGGATTGGCTCGCCATTGCTGGCGCCACGCTTAGTTAATGAAATATCGAGTAGTTGCGCAGCTCGCTTGGCATCATCATAGAACAGTTCGTAAAAATCCCCCATCCGATAAAACAGCAACATATCGGGGTGTTCTGCTTTGATTCTTAAGTACTGTTGCATCATCGGCGTGTGCGCCTGAATGCTCTGTTCAGAGGTCGGTGAGACTGGCATACTATTGTTATCTTTATTCAACGAGGACTGCGTCTATGGTAACAAGTGGCGGAAACTGGGCGCAACTGATTAAACACGCAAATGCGTTAGCAGAACAGTTAAATCAGCGTCAGCAAAACTTGGCTACAGCAGAATCGTGTACCGGCGGTGGAATAGGCTATCTTCTCACAGAAATTGCGGGGAGTTCTAACTGGTTTAATGGCGGTCTTATCACCTACACTAACGCGCTAAAACAGAGTCTGCTTGGCGTGTCGAGTGAGATACTTGAGCAACAGGGGGCAGTGTCGCGCCCCTGCGTCGAGCAGATGGCCCGTGGTGCGATGGCGCAATGCCAGAGTGATTGGGCGATTGCCGTTAGCGGCATTGCGGGACCTGGCGGTGGCACCGATGAAAAGCCCGTGGGGCTTGTCTGGATGGCGATCAGTAATGAAACCTGTTGCGATAGCTATCAACAAGTGTTTGCTGGGGACCGCAGTGAAGTGCGGTTAGCGACGATAGACTTCGTACTGAAGCGACTAATAGAAAAATTGAAGAAATAAACTTGATACTGTTAATTTATACAGTATACTCACAGGTGTTAACGAAACAAATTGGAGCATAGCATGAGCAACGATCGTTCAAAAGCACTGGACGCCGCCCTAAGCCAAATCGAACGTCAGTTTGGTAAAGGTTCTATTATGCGTTTGGGTGACAACCAAACGATGGACATCGCATCGGTATCAACTGGTTCGCTAGGCCTAGATGTCGCCTTAGGTATCGGTGGTTTGCCATTTGGACGAGTAGTTGAAATCTACGGTCCAGAATCGAGTGGTAAAACAACGCTGACTTTACAGGTCATCGCCGAAGCGCAAAAAGCAGGTAAAACGTGTGCGTTTGTCGACGCAGAGCATGCATTAGATCCGATTTACGCAGAGGCGCTTGGCGTACGTGTAGATGACTTGTTGGTTTCTCAACCGGATACAGGTGAGCAAGCGTTAGAAATTTGTGACATGTTAGTCCGCTCAGGTGCCGTTGATGTGGTGATTGTCGACTCAGTTGCAGCGTTGACACCTAAGGCAGAGATTGAGGGCGAAATGGGCGATAGCCACGTTGGCTTGCAAGCCCGTTTGATGTCGCAAGCACTGCGTAAGCTGACCTCTAATATCAAAAAGTCGAACAGCTTATGTATCTTTATTAACCAAATACGTATGAAGATTGGCGTGATGTTTGGTAACCCTGAAACCACAACCGGTGGTAATGCATTGAAGTTTTACTCTTCTGTGCGTTTAGATATCCGTCGTACAGGTGCGCTTAAAGAAGGCGACGAAGTGGTCGGTAATGAAACACGTGTTAAAGTCGTCAAAAACAAGGTAGCGCCACCGTTTAAAGAAGCCAACTTCCAGATTATGTATGGTCGTGGCATCTCTAAAGAAGGCGAGTTGGTGGACTTAGGTGTGAAGCATAAGCTTGTCGATAAAGCGGGTGCTTGGTATAGCTATAAAGGCGATAAAATTGGTCAAGGTAAAGCGAATGCGATGAAGTTCTTGCAAGAGAACCCCGCGATTGCTGAAGAGATCGAGGCTCAGTTACGTGAACTCTTACTCGTTAAGCCGGCTAAGAAAAATAAAGAGGAAGCGCCTGCTGCCGACGCAAAAGATAAAGGCAAGGCAAAAGCTAAAGCCGATACCGATGATGATCTGTCATTGAGCTAATTGTTGCAGGTTAAGAAAAAAAGCGCCTAAAGGGCGCTTTTTTTGTATCGGTGTATCCACTTCCGTAGTCGCTATATACGCGGCGGTTGAACGGAAAACAAGTCCTGATGCAGTTTAGCCGCGTAAGCGTCGGTCATTCCAGAAAGATAGTCAGAAATGACACGTGCCGCATTTAGACCTTGTCGCTTAGCTGTTTGGTAACGCGAAGCGGTATTTTCAGGCAATAAGCGCTCAGGCTCTACGGACAGTGCATCGAACAGCTCCATTACAATTTGCTGGCCTTTAAACTCCTGAACTTGCATCTCAGGTTTTCTTATTACGAACGTAAAAATGAAGTGCTTTAAAGCATTCAACAGCTGCTGTTCGGTTTCCGCGAGCTGCGCTTTATAGGCTAGCAAGTCAGATTCAAACTGTTCATCCTGAGACACTAATCGAGTCGAGGTAAGTATGCGATTGACCAAACTACCGATGGCCGCTTTGCGTTCATAATGATGACTTGAGAACAAATGGTCAGTCAGTTCCACTGCATCAAAGTCGGCCAACGAAGACGCGAGCTCTTGTAGTTTGGGGAACATTTGCTCTAACCATAACTCACGGTTTATCAAACCAACGACAATCGCGTCCTCAAGATCATGCACACCATATGCGATATCGTCCGCAATCTCCATAATGGACGCATCCACGCTTTTAAATGCACTGCGACCATGACGATCGGTGGTTGGCATTTCGCTAAATTGGCCAAAGCGAGCGCGATCGCTTTCAGAAAGCGGGTCAAGCAACCAATCTAATGCGGCTGTATCATCATCGTAGAGCGCTTTTGCGGGTAGCCATTGACGGGTCGGTAGATGACGGAAATGAGTGACATCATCGGGTAAAATCTCGCGTCGCGCCGACGACATCAACACTGGATACTTGAGCAAACCAAGCAGCGTACGACGACTTAAATTCATACCCGCGTTGGGAGTATATGCTTCAATTTGAGTGACAATCCTAAATGTCTGTCCGTTACCCTCAAACCCGCCATGATGACGCATCATATAGTTAAGTGCGATTTCGCCACCGTGTCCAAACGGTGGGTGACCGATATCGTGAGCAAGACAAAGGGATTCGATTAATGACTTGGATAAACCCAATGTTTTACTGATTTGCGGCTGCTGCTGGCTTAAATGAGCCACTAAACTCGAGCCGATCTGACTCGCCTCTAATGAGTGTGTCAATCGCGTGCGCGGGAAGTCGTGCATGCCGATATACATCACTTGGGTTTTTGCTTGTAGTCGACGAAATGCAGCTGAGTGAAGAATACGCGCCTTATCGCGTTGAAAGGCCGAGCGTGTATCGCCGTGGCGGTGTGGAGTCGGAGCGTAGCGTGATAGCCATTCCGATGAGCGCATGTTGATGTCCTTAATAGTTACTGCCTCCCGATTTCTCGAGCCCAAGCTTGAGCCTGTTGATAATAGAGTACGAGCGTCTTTGACTCTACTCTCAACCGTTCCGCAATCAATTCAAGTTTAGCCCAGTCTGTTGTTTCTAGAGCTTCACAAGCTTTTAAGAAAAAGCTGAGCGGTCCTTTGCCTTCGATAAGCGGACGTTTAATTTCAGCCGCAATTGCGACGCCTGAGAGGATGGCGTTCAAATCGTTATCCATCATGGCATCTAACTTTGATAACAAACCAGTAAGGAACGCACTTGCAGCGTCTGCACCGTAGTTTTTATTGTGTAGCGCCAACTGCTCCATAAATCGAGCGCGAACGAACGACAGCTTGATGAGCTCATCAGGTTTCCCCTCGGCGAGGGTTGCTGTGGCTATTAAAGCGGTAAACTTACGTAGTTCAGCCTGACCGAGCCTAACAATGGCTTGCTGAATTGAGTGTATTTCTGATTGGCGTTTAAAAAATGCTGAGTTAACAAACCTGAGCAGCTTATAGGTCAAGCCAACATCTTGCTCTATTAAATCAGCGATAGCATCAACCT
>CESO01326165.1_pt1 | contig 10076 bp, 9 predicted proteins | sample 356341 | NCBI WGS metagenome assembly CESO01 (sample SAMEA2621812, study PRJEB7988) | marine metagenome | biome: marine biome (ENVO:00000447); feature: deep chlorophyll maximum layer (ENVO:xxxxxxxx); material: "saline water (ENVO:00002010), including plankton (ENVO:xxxxxxxx)" | depth 35 m
CCCCCGAGTATGTTCCCAAAAAAAAGGGCCAAGTACATACAACAAAACCTCAGCAAGAAAAAACAGAAGCTTTCTCCCCTCCTAAAATCAAAATCGAAAAAGCAGGTCTGGGAAATAGTGTTTCCAGTTTGTCCCTCTCCAGTATAGGACTGAAAAAAGAAGCGGAAAGGAAATCATCCTCAAAAAAAATTAAAGTCAACGACGCTCAGGAAAGCTTTAGCCAAGAAACACTATTAGTACTTTGGAAGGCCTATACCAAAGAAAAAAACAATCTGGGAGAAAACAACATTGCTGCCATACTGGAAATGATCCAACCCGAACTGCAAGCAGATCACAAAATCGTATTGAAAACCTCGAGTTCACTCAGTAAAGTTGAATTGACGAAGGAATTGACTCCCCTCCTTGCCCACCTGAATCAGGCGTTAAATAACTATAAAATCACTTTTGAAATTAAGGTAGAAGCTCGAAAAAGTGAAGAATATGTTTACGGAGTAAAAGATAAATACGAATACCTAAAAAAAATAAATCCCGATATCGAAGTCCTGAAAAAAGAATTTGATTTGGATCTTTAAAATACTGCCATGCTTGGACTCAAACTTCCTACCGATCCCCGTTGGGTAAACATAGTTGAAAAAAACATACACGAAATATTAACCGACCATGCTTTTTGCGAACAAAAGGCGGCCAGTACCGCCATTTCTTTAATAGTCAGATACCCTGAGGAAAGTGAACTTGTTGAAGCCATGATCGCATTGGCCCAAGAGGAATTGAGTCATTTCGAAATAGTTCACCAACTCTTGCGTGAAAGAGGCTGGGTCTTGGGCAGAGAACGCAAAGACGAATACGTAAGGGATTTACAGCAGTTTTTCCCCAAAGGAGGGAGCAGAAATGATCAATTGGTTCATCAATTGCTTTATGCAGCCCTAATTGAAGCAAGAAGCTGTGAACGTTTCAGACTGCTGTCGGAGTCAATAGCAGATAAATCACTCCAAAGATTTTACAGAAAACTTATGATTAGTGAGGCCCATCACTATACCCTATTCCTCAAACTGGCCCGTCAGTATGGTAAAAACGAAAAAGCAGTCAATGAAAAATGGGACGCTTTATTGGATTTTGAAGCCCAAATAATGAAACAATTGGGTAAAAAGGAAACCATGCACGGTTAGCGCTTTTTTTTGCGATGCTTGTGCATATACTTGATCATTCCATCTGACAATCCAAACTTGGGAACGTAGATTTTTTGTCCCCCACTCCACTCCAGTGCTTTGAGATAGATTCTTGCAGCAGGAATGATCACATCAGCACGATCGGGGTTGAGCTCAAACTTTACAATTCGCTCCTCATAATTAAGTGATTCCAATTCTAAAAAAATCTGATTGAGCTTGATGACTGACAAAGGCTTTCCTTCCTTAATGTTGGATAATTTAAAAAGCTTATTGATGTTTCCACCAGATCCCATTAAGGTGATTTTGCGATAGGGTTTGGCATTTTTGATAATCCAATTTCTAATGGCCTCCCAGACCCTGTCATCCACCAGATTGTTGATCAGCCTTACGGATCCAATTTTGAATGACTTGTAGCAAACACGTTTTCCCTCATTGATAAAAGTGAATTCGGTACTTCCTCCACCGACGTCCACAAAAAGAAAGGTTTTTTGGGTATTTAAAAAATCTGATATCTTACTGTTAGAAATGATTTCAGCCTCTTTTCTTCCATCAATGATTTGAATTTTAATACCTGATTTTTTCTTTACCTGTTCAACGACATCCGAACTGTTGTTGGCTTCTCTGAGCGCAGAGGTAGCATAGGCCTGATATTGAGAAACGCCATGAACTTTCATCAATAGCTTAAAAGCTTTCATGGCGTTGATCATACGTTGGAGACTTTTTTTGGATATTTCTCCCAAGGTAAAAGAGTCCTCCCCTAAACGAATTGGAGCCCGAACCAAAGCATTTTTCTGAAAGTGAACTCCTTCTTTGGTCTCAATCACATTAGAAATTAATACACGCATGGCATTGGAACCAATGTCAATGGCAGCAAATTTTTTAATTTTCAAAATACTACGGAGTTAATTTATTTTTAAAGTAAGCGTAAGTCGTCCATTGGGAGCGTTGTGCTGTCGCGCCAGAACTAGATTTTACCATTTTATTTTGCGGATTTTGATTTACAATTCTAGCCTTGGTATTGTCGTTCCAAGAAAGGTTGAAAGTATCCAATATTTGCTGTTGTAATTCTTTGTCATAGATTGGACAGGCCACTTCAACCCTGTTCTCAATATTTCGGGTCATAAAGTCGGCAGAGGACAAGTATATTTTCTTCTCCCCGGCATTTTCAAAAATAAGTAAACGAGGGTGCTCCAAAAACTTATCTACCACACTCACCACAGTGATATTTTCACTTAATCCCTTTATTCCGGGAACCAAGCAACAAATACCCCTGACAATCATTTTGATCTTAACCCCAGCTTGACTGGCCTCGTATAACTTATCAACCAGTGGATAATTGGTAATATTATTGATTTTTAGCGAGATACCTGAAGGAAGACCGTTTTTTTGATTTTGAATTTCGATGTCAATTAGTTTGGATATGATAGAAGCTGTATAGTGTGGAGAAACTATCAGGTGCTTGTACTTCTTGATTTTATAACTCACCTCAAGAAAGTTAAAGATTTTGTTGACCTCTTTGAGTATTTTTTGATTGGAGGTAAATAGGGTATAATCAGTATAGATCTTTGCTGTAGATTCATTGAAGTTTCCGGTGCTGACAAAACCGTACCGTCGATTTTTCTTTTCGTGCTCTCTTTCGATAACACATATTTTGGAATGGACTTTTAGCCCAGGAATTCCAAAAATCAATTGTACACCAGCTGCCTCTAGCTGTTCTGCAAAATTGATGTTGTTTTCTTCATCAAAGCGCGCCTGGAGTTCGATTTGAACCAATACTTTTTTACCATTTTTTGCAGCGTTGATCAAGGCACTGGCAATATGGGAAGCCTTTGACAATCGGTAGATGGTAATTTTAATCGATTTTACCTTGGGGTCTAATGCTGCTTCCCTCAAAAACTTAATGACATAGGAAAAGTCCTGATAGGGTGCATAGAGTAGATAATCTTTTTGATCAATAGCATCCAACATATTTTCTTCCAAACTTAGTCCCGGTAGGGGAAGTGGAGGTAAAGAGGAATACAACAAATCCTGTCGATCCAAACTTGGGAAGTCCATGTAATCCCTTCGTTGGTGATACTTTCCTCCGGGAATGAGACTATCGGTTGAATCAATATTGAGTTTTTCCATTACAAAGCGAAGGGTTTGTTCCGGAATTTCTTTGTCATAAACTAGTCTAACAGGATCACTAATCATTCGATCTTTTACACTAAGGGTTATTTTTTCAACATAACTGATGGATACATCTTCCTCTAAATCCAGTTCTGCATCACGGGTGATTTTTACCATATGGGCCTTAATACTCTTGTAGTTGAAAAAACTAAAGATCATGTCAAAGTGATAACGAATCAAATCGTCAAGCATCATTATGTATTGCTTCCCATCATCATCCTTTGGCAACACCACAAACCTTTTGGTATCTTTTGGCATCTCTATCAAGGCGTAAATATTTTGAACTTCAGCAGTCTTACTCAAGTCCATAGTCACAATCAGAAAGGCCTTGTTGGTAGATAAATCTTGACTCCTGTTCTGAGATAAAATGATGGTAACCAATGCAGGGTTTACATTCTGTATAAAATAATTTTTCAGGAACTCCTCCTGCTCGGGTTTTACCTCATTTTGATCTATAAAGAAGATGTTTTCCCTTTCCATCTCTTTGTAAATCCCATTGAGAATTTTTAGGCTATCATCCTGAATATCAATCACTTTATTTGTGATTTCCTTAAGCAATGCCTCTGCACTTCTCCCCGCAAAAACTCTTTTACCCGTTTTACTGGATTGGGCAATTCTTTTTACTGTGGCATACCTGACTTGAAAAAACTCATCCAAATTATTAGAAAAAATTCCCAAAAAACGAAGGCGTTCCAATAGCGGTACATTTTCATCATTGGCCTCCTGTAAAACGCGAGCGTTAAAGTCGAGCCAACTGATTTCTCTATTGATGTATATGGGAATTCTACTCATACACTTTTAAACATTATTTTTTTTCTGACCCAAGAAAAACTCACCTTTATATAGATTACTCCACTGATCTCCATCGAAAGTAATCTGTACACATCCGGCAGTTCTAAGGTGATTGATGCCTGCATCAGAAAAATGATTGATCACCTCAGTAAAAGCAGGGTTGTGTCCAACCAAAATGACTTTGTTCCAGCGATCGTCCAGAGTATACACATAATCAATCACACTAAAGCCTGAAAAAGTATAAAGTTGTTTGTCAATCTTTAATTGTTCCAGTGGAAGATTCAATTCGTGAATTGTGATCATGGCGGAGTGTAAGGCACGGATGGCCGGACTGGAAATGATGATGTCTGCCTTTATAAAAAAATCCTCTTTTTGATGAGAAATAATTTTGATTCGCTCTATACCTTCCGGGGAGAGTGGTCTGTTGATGTCGTCAACGCTGTAGGTTCTGTTGGATTTGGCATGCCTTAGGATGATGAGTTCTTTCATGGATTCAGGGAGCTAATCGTTTTACTTTCCAATTAATACCGTCCGAATAACAACATATCCTGTCATGTAAGCGATTGGGCCGACCTTGCCAAAATTCAATTTCTTGGGGTCTTACCAATATGCCTCCCCAATGGGCGGGTCGGGGTATTTCTTTATTTTGAAACTTTTTCTCTAAGATAAGTTCAAGGTCTTCCAAAAATTTTCGATCGGGAATAACCTCACTTTGTGGAGAGACATGCGCTCCAAGTTTGCTTCCTCTTGGGCGTGAATCAAAATATTGATCAGATTTTTCGGCAGCTAATTTTTCGGCTTCTCCTTTAATAATAATTTGTCGCTCCAAACACGGCCAATAAAATGACAATCCAACTTTGGGATGTCTTAACAGAGATTTTCCCTTTTCACTTTTATAGTTGGTAAAAAACACAAAACCTTCATCAGAAAAATCTTTGAGCAATACCACCCTAGCACGAGGAAAACCGTCATCGCCAAGGGTGGTGAGGTTCATGGCATTTGGTTCATCGATCGCATCGGCCTCTTTGGCCTCATAAAACCATGTTTGAAAAAGCTGTAAAGGATTCTCCTTAACATTATGCAGGTCTAGGGTTCCCTTTCCGTATGATTTCCGCAAATCGGCCAATTTAGATCTTATCTCACTTCTGCTCATTGAGCAAATTTACGATTTATCCCTCAGACTAAATGTCAAATGTTTTACCATCTGCTGCCAATTCAACCTTATCAAAAAATGGAGAGGCCTCTGCAATAAAATTATTTTTTTCACGGTAACGCGATGAAAAATGTCCCAAAACCAAACGATTAACTTGGGCCAATTGGGCAATTTTTGCGGCCTGTTCAGCAGTACTGTGTTTGGTCTTTACGGCCAAATTTTCGTGAGCATTCAAAAAAGTAGCCTCGTGGTAGAGCAAATCCACTTCTTTGATCAATGGTACGATGGATTCATTGTAGGCCGTATCACTGCAAAATGCATAACGTTTAATAGGGTTTGGATCCAGGGTGACAGTTTTGTTTTTGAGTAATGTACCGTCATCCAAAACAAAATCTTTACCCAGCTTGAGGTTCTGAAAATCGTAGTGAGGAATGTTGAAGTTTTTTATTTTTTCTTTGTCCAACCTTCTTAAACCTGGCTTTTCCTCAAACAAAAACCCATTGGTATAGACACGATGGTCGAGTGGGATGGTATGAATCTTAAGTGAATCGTCTTCAAAAATGATTTCTGATTCTTTTTTTTCCAATTCGTGAAAAAATAAATTGTAATCCGTCCATGAATTGGCCAGTTTGAGCTGGAGTGTAAGAACTTCCTTTATCCCTTTCGGGCCATAAATGTGTAGATCGGCTGCTCTGCCAAGCAGTCTGAATGTACTGACCAGGCCCACCAAACCGTAAAAGTGATCCCCGTGTAGGTGGGAAATAAAAATATGTTTAATTCTGGATAACTTAATTTTCTGTTGCCGCAGTTGAATCTGAGTACCTTCCCCACAGTCAATTAAAAAAAGGTGATCTTTGGCCTCCAAAACTTGTGAAGTCGTATGGGCGTTTTTTAGTGGTGTTGCAGAATGGCAGCCTAAAATATTAAGTTTCATAACGATAACCTGAGGTCTCTTTGAATTTGTTCCATCTGAATATAATCCACAGCCTCGATCAGCGTGGGGACAATGTTTAAAGGTTCAATATCAGAGACGGATGGGGCCACTTTTAAGACAATAACCAGACAAAACCCCTTAGAGACAATGTCTCGATTGATTTGGTTTAGTGAAAACACCAAAGATTCGTCTGTTATTTCCAAGGAGGATAAATCAATAAGTATATCTGAGGAATAGTCTGAAGACAAAATTACAGAGCAAAAAGAGTTTTTTTCTTTGTTATCAGGCTTTAGGTATAAATGAGTGGACCTCTTTTCTAAGATCATGTGGACGGTATATTGAGTTTGGCAACCAGCAGGTAGATAATGGCCATTCTAATGGCAACTCCATTTTCAACTTGGTTTAAAATGATGGCATTTTTGGAGTCGGCCACGTCGGAGGTAATTTCCACCCCTCTGTTAATCGGGCCAGGATGTAACAAAACGATTTCCTTTTTGAGACTAGACAGTTTTTGGGCGTTAAGTCCGTAAAGTTGGGCATATTCTCGGGTAGAAGGAAAATAATTTAAATCCATTCTTTCATTTTGAACCCTGAGCATATTTACAGCATCACACCATTTAAGGCTTTGTATCAGATCTGTACTTACTGTTACCCCCAGTGCTTCTATGTGTTTAGGAATCAATGATTTTGGGCCACAGAGCTTTACATCGGCGCCCAGCATTTTCAAGGCATAAATATTTGACAAGGCCACTCTGGAGTGAAGTATGTCTCCCACAATGGCAATCTTTTTCCCCCTCAGTTCACCCAGTTTTTCTTTGATTGAATAGGCATCCAAAAGAGCTTGGGAGGGGTGTTCGTGTGTACCGTCTCCGGCATTGATGATACAAGCATCTACATTTTTGGAAAGAAATAACGCTGCTCCCGGATTGGGATGCCGCATCACCACCACATCTACTTTCATCGCCAAAATATTGTTGACCGTGTCAATCAAGGTCTCCCCTTTTTTGACAGAGGATTGAGTGGCAGAGAAGTTGATCACGTCTGCGCTTAATCTCTTTTCAGCCAACTCAAAAGAAAGCTTAGTTCGGGTACTGTTTTCGAAAAATAAATTTGCAATAGTGATGTCTCTAAGACTGGGTACTTTTTTAATAGGTCGGTTAATGACTTCTTTAAAATGATCTGCTGTTTTGAAAATCAACTGAATATCTACCTCCTTCAAATATTTTATGCCCAACAAATGATCGACACTTAGCTGTTCCATAGGCTATCTTTTTTCAATGAAAACGGTATCTTCTTCTGATTGTTCTTTCCATTGCACCCTAACCTTGTCTCCTTCCAAGGCATCGACTTGGACCCCTGTATAATCAGGCTGAATGGGCAGGTCGCGACTGAATCTACGATCGATCAACACCAAGAGTTGAATGTCATTAGGGCGACCGTAATGATCCAAAGCGGTCAATGCAGCCCTAATACTTCTTCCCGTATAGAGAACATCATCAATGATCACCACAGATTTACCCTCTATGGTCAATTCCATCTCGGAGGATGAAGGCGAAAGGGTTTTGTCAAATCGTCTGAAATCATCTCTAAAAAAGGTAATGTCTAGTTTACCGTAAATGACCTTTTTGAGTCCATAATCATTTTGCAAAAGTTCCACCAAACGTTGAAGCAAGTGGATGCCTCTGGGTTGTAAACCCACCAACACTACTTGGTCAAAATCATTGAATTTTTCTATCAACTGACTGGCCAGTCGTTTGAGAATGATATCTATTTTTTTATGCGACAGCAGTACTCTTAGAGACATTAGAAGCTTTTTGATAGCACAAAAGTATCATTTTTTAATGAATCCATATAACAAAAAAACCCTTCCAAGAGAAGGGTTTAGACTTTAAGAATAATAATTTATACTAGCTGTTATCTTTCATTTTTTGCTTTAAGTTGGCCAAAGCGTCTAAATCACCCAAGGTGGTTTTTTCAGAATTGCTCTCTTTGACTTTCTTTGCAGCCTTATTGTAATTGAGCTTTTCTTGCTCTTTAAACAAATTGGTATGAGAAGCAACAACGCGCTTAAACTCCTTGTTGAATTCAATGATTTTAAAATCAGCTACTTCGCCTTTGGTCAGTTTAGAACCATCTTCTTTTTCCATGTGCCTTTGCGGAACAAATGCAATCACATCTTCGTTGAATTTAATGGTTGCTCCCTTGTCGACGATCTCAGTAATGGCTGTTTTGTGAGTAGAGTCCAAGGCAAACTCATCAGCATATTTATCCCAAGGGTTCTCTTGGGTTTGCTTGTGACCAAGGCTTAGTTTTCTACCCTCAACGTCAAGTTCCAATACAACAACATCGATCTCGTCAGCCAGGGTCAATAGTTCTGATGGATGCTTTACTTTCTTGGTCCAAGACAAGTCGGAGATATAAACCAATCCGTCTACTCCTTCTTCCAGTTCAATAAACACACCGAAATTAGTAAAATTTCTGACAATTCCTTTGTGTTTTGAACCTACAGGGTATTTGGTGGTGATATCAGTCCATGGGTCAGGAGTAAGTTGTTTGATTCCCAATGACATTTTTCGGGTTTCGCGATCCAAACTAAGTAAAACAGCATCTACCTCATCTCCTACTTTTACGAAATCTTGTGCAGACCTCAAGTGAGTTGACCATGACATTTCAGAAACGTGAACCAATCCTTCTACGCCTTCTTCTATTTCGACAAAAGCACCATAATCAGCAATTACGACAACTTTTCCTTTGACCTTGTCACCTTCTTTAAGCTCATCACTCAAACGATCCCATGGGTGGGCACTCAATTGTTTCAAGCCCAATTGAATTCTTGACTTATCGTCATCAAAGTCTAGGATTACAACATTCAATTTTTGATCCAATTCCAATAATTCGTTGGGGTGGTTGATTCGGCTCCAAGACAAATCTGTAATGTGAACCAATCCATCGACTCCTCCTAGGTCGACAAATACACCATAGGAAGTAATGTTTTTGACAGTTCCCTCCAGAACTTGTCCTTTTTCCAACTGACCAATAATCTCTTTCTTTTGTTCTTCGAGATCGGCCTCGATCAAAGCTTTGTGAGATACGACTACATTTTTGAATTCATGGTTGATTTTAACCACTTTAAATTCCATTGTTTTATCTACATACTGATCGTAGTCTCTGATGGGCTTAACGTCAATTTGAGAACCGGGTAGGAAAGCTTCGATTCCAAAAATATCTACGATCATTCCCCCTTTAGTTCGACATTTAACAAAACCGTTGACAATTTCGCCATTGTCGTGGGCATTGTTAACTCGATCCCATGCCTTAATGACTCGGGCTTTTCTATGTGATAGAATTAATTGTCCGGTTTTGTCCTCGCGGGTATCAACAATTACTTCAACTTTATCTCCCACTTTGAGGTGAGGATTGTATCTGAATTCGTTGAGAGAAATTACCCCCTCTGATTTGGCGTTGATATCGATAATGGCCTCACGATCTGTCAGGTGAACAATTGTTCCATCCAATACGTCTTCATCGGCAGTATCAACAAAGTTTTCAGCGACCAACAACTCAAACTCTTTTAACTGTTCATCTTCGATTACATCAATTCCTTCTTGGTAATTGTGCCAATTAAAGTTATCTAAAAACTCATCTTTCTCACCAGCTGCTTTGGCTTTTAGTATTCCAGGAGTTGCTTTATCTTTTGGAGAAGCAATAGCGACCCCTTGGGCAACAGTTTCCTCGACAACTTCAGTCTTTTTTACGGCAGATTTTTTTGTCGCTCGAGCCTTCTTGGTAGCTTTATTCTTTATGGCAGAAGCGGTTGTTTTTTTAGCAGCAGTTGTTTTCTTGGCAGATGTAGTTTTCTTGG
>CESO01127742.1_pt1 | contig 10069 bp, 3 predicted proteins | sample 356341 | NCBI WGS metagenome assembly CESO01 (sample SAMEA2621812, study PRJEB7988) | marine metagenome | biome: marine biome (ENVO:00000447); feature: deep chlorophyll maximum layer (ENVO:xxxxxxxx); material: "saline water (ENVO:00002010), including plankton (ENVO:xxxxxxxx)" | depth 35 m
TAGATATGTTAGAATATCCATACATTCAAAGAGCACCATGACTCTACCTACCAACGGCAACAAACTGACTGAAAAAGAAGAAAAGAGTATGAAGATTGCTATTGAAGAAGGTAGTATCACTGCTATTCATCCTGAGAGAATGGAAGCACTTGCAGAGATGTTGGTAGAAAAACTTAAAAAAGATGCTCCCGAAATCCAGAAGATGAAGGGAGCAGGGTTACATTGGAGAACTAATAATCCTCTTAATGATTAAGAGGTTGGTTTATTAGCAATTAGATGTGCCTTGTAAGCATCTTTAACTGATTGTGTCCATACAGCATTGCAGATTGCTTGAACATCAGCATCTTCTCCACTGATGTCTGTATCTACTAGTTCATCACTCTCATTAAGTGAACCACACACTAGTGCGTGACGATGGAATGAACGTGCAATTTCTACACCGTCTTTTTCAACAATGTCTGCTCTACGTACTTGTACTACTTTGAATGTACCAACGACTTCAATTTTGTCGTTTTCAAATCTTTCAGTAAGTGCCATTAGGATTGTCCTCCGAACTAAACAGGTTTAGGCGTATTATTTATCAACCAGCAACATATGAGACGCAGAAGGTAAATCTTTGATTGTTTCCTATCATGTTGTTAGTTGTGTTAATCTTACCTGCACCATTAACAACAAGAAATCTAGTACTCACCGTGTTGGCAGCTTGTAAAAATAATTTAGTGTCTGCTCCACTATCACTATAACCAGATGCCCAAGTATAACCATGAAGTTGAACATAGTAAAAGAAGTTATTCGTGTCCCAAACTTGGGAGTATGGAAGATTTCCCACATAAATTGAACTTGCACTTGGGAAAGAACCATTTAGACCCAATGCACCCCATACAGTAACCTTTTCACCAATTTTAACATATTGACCATATCTCCAATTATATGCGGGTTCAGTTGTTCCAGTTCCAGCATACATTTTGGGGGTATAAGTTCCCTCTTCATAATCGTCAAGAGCGTTTGGATAAGTAGTATCACCATTGAAACAGAGTCCTCCTGTTCCAATAATTACCCGACCAGCTCCTTCATTTAATTTAAGAACACCACCACCACCATCACCGGAGTTAATAATCGAATTGCTTGAATTGTCACAGTATAGTCGCATTGACCGAGCTTGATCATTTGCGAGAATACCAATTCCAGATTCATCATTACCAGCACTTTGATTTACTTGGAAATCGCCATATATAACATTATTAAGAGCACCAACAGAAATTTTTCCATTTGAGTGAATACGCATTCTCTCATTTTGTCTATCCGCAAATATGAGAGAACTGCTACCGCCACCATAAACAAGTGCTGCTTCTCCTTCTAATTTGAGAACTGATTTACCAGAACCTGGATTATCGACCATAATATGAGCATCAGCATTCAAATAATATGTGCTAGAATGTGACAGATTTTCCTCTACGTGTAATCTACACTCTGGATTCACTCCGATGCCAACATCACCAGCAGAAGTTATACGAAGTCTTTCTGTACCGCCAGTTGTAGTAGTGTTTGCGGCAGTATAGAACGATAATTGTGTCGCGGCGTTTATTAAGGAACTACCGCCCCCCATATGGAGTTCACTGGCAGTTGCTCCAGATGTACATCTAATAATACCAATAGGTTCTTCTGCATTTACATAATGGGATCCACAAAATCTTCCATCTTTATTTGCATTATTTGCCCTGTTTCCGCTTCCATCACTACCACCCATTACAATAGAGTAATCATAGTTAGGAACATCAATACCAGCATATCCACATTTGGGAGTAGCAATCGCACCAGGACCAATTAATACCCGCCCAACAGAAGTTATACGAAGTCTTTCTTCAGGTTCAGTATTAGTATCAACACCTCTTGTAGCAAATACAAGATCATGTTTAACATATGAAGCCCAACTAGAAACTTTAACACCTATAAAAGCAGATGATAAAATATTGTCATTTGAACTAGTATTATAACCAAAACCAATACCAGAAAGGGTATTTAAACCATTAGTACCATTAATTCTTAATAGTGTAGCAGTATCATAACTACTAGTTGTACCTGTACCCTTACTTAAATGTAACAGAGATCTAGGAACATCCTCCCCGATGCCCACATTACCAGCAGAAATTACACGAAGTCTTTCTGATCCTCCAGCATTCATTACCAAATCATTGCCAGAGTTTCTACCATAAACTCCAGCACCATAATCATTCCAACCACTAAAGAATATACCAGCATTCTCACCTGTAAATGAGTCAGCACTTACATATGCGTTTCCGACTACAGATAACTTTGCTGTTGGATTACTATCATTGATACCAACATTACCATCAGAAGTTATACTAAGTCTTGTAGTAGCAGTTGCACTAGTGCCACCTGTATTAAAATTAATTACACCATTACGATTGATTACAATACCAGCAGATTCTTCGCCTGTATTATAACGAGTCTCTGACCCAGAACTATTAAAGTAGAAATTAGAACCAAGGCAAAGTAAAGTTCCAGCAGCATCATCAAATGTTGAAATTGCAGCGTCTGTTGTGACACTATGTTGATTTTCAAATCTAATTTGAGGACCAATACCAGCAGGTACATTTAATTCTCCACCAGAAGTTATACGAAGTCTTTCTGTTGTTGATCCATTAAATGACGCATTAGTTCCAATCGTAAAAGAAGTACCAGTTCCATCATAAAATCCCGCAAGAGTTACCCCTTGACTTGAAGCACCAGAACCAGCACCCATAACCATAGCAGCACCAGTTCCAGCACCAGATGAATTATTACCTAATCTAAGTAAGACTGTTTGGTTTCCATCATCATTATCACCCTTCACATTTAATAGTGCCTGAACAATTGAGGGATTGACACCAATGCTCAATCTTCCATCAGAAGTTATACGAATTCTTTCAGTAAGGGTCATCGCAGCACCAGCGCCGGATGAGTTTGCTGGTGCATTACTAAAATGAATATTTCCATCTGCTAGATAGATTCTGGCAGCATTTCCATTAGCAATATACTTTTCGGCAGAACCAGTATGGTAATAGTTTACTGCTATTCCACCTCTATCCTCATCACCACTACCTCTTCCAAATAAGGAAGCACCTTTTACTTGTAACCCTGTGAAATCTCCATTTGTTGCCCAAGCACTAGGTGTAACACCCAGTCCCATATGCCCATTAGCATCTATACGAACTCTTACATTATTATCAGTTCCAAGTATTAAAGTATTATCACCAACTCTTCCAATGTATGCAGAGTACTGATCAGCATGTGATGTACTAGAACCTGAACCGTATGAAAAACCAAGATAAGCATTATGAGATGAGGAAGAACTATTAATTAATAATCCAGCACTACCGTTTGCAGTGTTGATTACCATTCCATCAAGGAGACTGTAGTCAGTGCCAGTTGCACCTGCCACACCAATATTACCACCATCAGTAACAGTGAAGACTTCAGTAGCACCATCATAAAGATTTAAGATATCTCCTGTACCAGTTTGAGTAATAGCAGCAGCAACAGTAGTATTATTTGCTGATACTTCCAACTTATCAACACCAATCAAGTCTGTGTCTAATGTAGTAGTTGTACCATTAACCGTAAGGTCGCCAGTAACTGTTACATTTGCTGCCTGAACAGTACCAGAAGCAGTTGCATCGTTGAATACAATATCATCAGTACTCTTCAATACTGCGTTACCGGTTCTACCATAGAAACCAGTAACTCCACCACCGCCACCCGCTGTTGCACCAGCAAAACCAATATGTCTGACTTGAATCTCTACGGCACTACCAGGTGCTGATGCAAAGTCTAAGATATTTTCAGAGACATTATATGCCCTTGTAGCAGCATTATCGTCAGGATACTGTACAACACCATCAATCGTAACTAAGACGTTCTGATTGTTTGCTGGTGACTTAGAGAGAGTAAATGTAGAGGTGCTACCATCACCAGTGAAGTTATCTACTACATTATCTGAGATGTCAAAGGTTGCAAAGTTACTTGCAATCAGTCTTCCAAAGAATTGATCATCGACAGCAGGAGCAGCAGAAAATATAATCGTAGAGGTGGGATCTGTTGAGTACCCTGTTGTTGGTGATGTAGTATTATCGTGTGGTTCTTGTAAGACACCATTGATAGACAGCATCAACTGACCAGATGCTGTAATCCCTGCTCTATCTCCGTTATTGATTGTTGCTTTGAACTTTGTATTGACACCATCAAAAGCAACATTAAGTGTATGAGATGCCCCTACACCTACTCCTGTGAGATTAATTGCTGTTCCACTTGCAGCATTATTCGCACTACTCGCAAGTTTGAATGTATGCCTATCTTCTACAATAATGTAGTATACACCATCAGAAAGACCTGTGATAGCGGTTCCACCACCATCATTATATGTTACCCTCTGTCCGGTTACAAAGCGGTGCTCACGCGCTGTTATCGTGTCATTAGCAACAGAAACGACAGCAGCATCTGACCCATCAAAAGTCAGAGTATATGATGAGATTTCATCTAGTATTTTGAAACTATTTGCTTCACCAGTTGCAGGGCGCTGACCGATATAAGGCATTTTGCTACTACTATTTTTTAGTATTTATCAGAGTCCTGCGTCTGTTAAACGCTGTTCAATTACTTCGCGTTTTGCAATTTCTTCTTGAAGTGCCTTTACTAACATTGGAACAATATACTTATCGTTGACTCTTAGTGGTTTCTCAATAGTTTCTTCACCTAATACAATATCATCATTACCAAAAGGTTCTACTAATATTTCATCAACTGCAATTGAATTGGCATTACAGCGGCATCATTAAATTGCAATAACTCTAGTAAGACCTACATTAGATGTGGTGATTCTTATAGTTCCCACAATAAGAACATAATTACCTGTGGTAATCATTAAATCGGAAGTATTATTACTACCATTCTGCCAGAATATATTTGGTTGATAATTGCTATTATTACCTGAAGCATGTATACTGCTATTTTGGACGTATTCATAATTACTATTGCTGGATTTTCTTCTAAATGAAGCCATTTCAATACCTGAATAAAAAGCATTACCAGCATAATCATATAATGCCATATATTCAAAGATAGCCATTCCCATACTTGATTGTATTGGACTAGTGACGGTAGCTATAGTGGTAGTAGTTCCTGATGGAAGTTCAAAACTAAATTCAAGAAATTTTATGTTAGAACTACCTGGTGTATCTCTCCTAACAGCACCAGCAATGTGAAGATGTTCGGAAGGAGAAGTAACATTAATACCAACTCGACCAGCAGAAGTTATACGAAGTCTTTCTGTGTCAGAATTTGTGGTATAGAAAATGTGTCCAGCACCACCAGAACCAGAACTTTGTCTGTTCTTATACCGCATTGTGCCGTCTGTATTATGCTCAATGCTTGCGTAATCAGAACCGCTACCATCTCCATTTGCTGCACCATCAATGATTAGAGCGGCTGTTGCTCCACTTGTTGAACCAAGTAAAATACTACGATACCCACTACCAGCAGTTACTAAGTTGTAACCAGCAGAATTACTTGTTACTCCATGGAGGAACTGACCATCAGATTCTATACGAACTCTTTCTGTTGTTCCACCAGTAGCAAAACGAATATCACCAACACGATGTCTGATATTAACGTGATCTGGACGATATTGAATTTCTCCTAATTTAGTGCTCTTATCTGACTCATAGTATGACAATTCTCCAATATCATCTCCATTCCTACCAAAAATAGCAATAGCATTTGCATCATTTTGAGCAGCAACTTGTAATGAGTGAGATTGTGGTGTTGAAGTAAGTGCATTTTGACCTGATACTAATAGTTTACCAGCAGAAGTTATACGAAGTCTTTCTGATGTGCCTGTTCCGCCTGAATTGGTGCTAAATCGCAGTCCCGCTGGCATTGAATTGTTTGCAGGAGTTCCCTCAGCAACACATTCAATCAAACCACCTCTGATGAATTGATCTCCATCCCAACCTTTGAAGACAACATCACCGAGCCAATAACCAGCAGGGTGAACATTACCATTAGGTAACTTCTTCCTTATTTCAATACCACTATTAGAATTATAAGAACTATACTCTTCTATTACTAATTTCTTGTTAGCAAGTGTAGCTTTGCAATATGGAAAATCTTCACCTGTAAATGTTGCTGCACCATTAGCTGCTATACGGAATCTTTCTACACCATTAGTACCACCATCATTACAAATAACAAAGTCTGCTTGATTAACTGATCCTGGATATACAAAACCTATTGCATTATCTCCACTAGCAGTTCTAAACACTAATGAAGCAAAAGAATTTGTGGTAGTTGATTCATTATGAAGTCTTGCTACTCCATTAAGAATAAAATTACCTGGTGTATAAGTTGTATTATCTGAAATTTTTACATCTAATTGGTGTGCTGGTGATGACTGGTTGATACCAACTTTACCATTAGCAAGCACACGAATCACTTCTCCTCCATCAGCACGGAAGTATAAATTACCTCCTCCCATGTAGAATGATTCATCTGAAGTTAAAGAACTTCCGTTGTATATTCCAGAATAACCAGAGTCAGAGTATGTGTGGAGACGAGTGGCACTTGGACCAAATACAGCATGTCCCTGAACATCAAGTTTTTTCGTAGGGGCAGTGCTGTTAATACCAACATTACCAGCAGAAGTTATACGAAGTCTTTCTGATGGTGTAGCACTTCCATCGGATGTTGTGGAAAATACCAAACGACCTGGATAGTCGTTTGTTCCACCAGCACCATCGCTGTTTACATGTATTTGAGCGTAACGACTACCGTCATTTGCACCGAAATTAATTCCACCAAGTTGTGCTCCACTAGAAATACTAGCAGGTGCCTGTCCTCTTTGTAAACTGATTAAAGCATCGCCAGTCGGTACACCTGTATAACCTTCAACAACAAATAATGCACTTGAAGTAACAGCAGCAGTAGGTGCAGTATCCGTACCAACTAATATCCGACCACTTGAATCTATACGAAGTCTTTCTAAAGCATTATTACCATCATATACGTGGAAAAGTAAATCTGTTACACCAGTATTAACATTCTTGTTTAATGCTGAAATTCTAGCAGCATAAGCAGAAGGCGTTGATGAGTTAGTCCAATGACCAAACCATAAATCAGCACTTGAATTAGTAGCCCCGTTAGCATTATGGATAAAAATACCAGATGTGGTAGAAGAACTACCTTTAACATAAAGGCGTTCGGTGTTAGATGAAGTAGCCCCTGAAAGTAACACCCGACCACTTGAATCTATACGAAGTCTCTCACTACCACCTGTCTCTGCTGTAATAGTATCAGCGGCAGGGAATCTAATGGCAGTGTTGGTGTCACCAGTATGGATGATTTTGTCGGCAATTGATAAGTCACCAGATGCATTGATGCTGCCGGTATTGCCGCTTAATGAAATAGTACTGGATCCAGAGGAATTTCTTACATAGATATATCCACCGGTCGCATCTTCTTTATAAAGACCTACTAATTGTGTGTTTCCGTTTTTAACTTCAAGCGCATATCCATCTGCCGAGTCAATTGCAACTACACCAGTTGCACTGACATTACCACCATCAGCAACACTGAATACCTCAGTAGAACCATCATAAAGATTCAGAATATCTCCACTACCACTCTGGGTAATCGCTACACCAACTGTCGTATTATTTGCTGCTACTTCTAACTTATCGACTGACGTTATTTCTGTATCCAGGGTGGTAGTCGTTCCATCTACCTGGAAGTTTCCTAAAACTCTGAAAGTTTGTGCCGTTACAATGCCGGTAAATTTTGCATTGGTTGAATCCAATCCCGTAGAATGCAGGAAAGAATCACCGATAACATACCCAGTTCCAGGGGTGCTACCGATACCAGCGGGTCCAACTTTAGTTAACGCCATCTATATTATCAGATTTTTTATTATTTAGCGTTGGCAGTCTGGAATGGTGATTCAGCAAATGCCATGAAGATGTAAGTATTTGAGTTATAATTTGTTCCAGCATCTGCATTTCTTAATTTAAATCCATTTGATAGGAAATCAACATCAGTTCCATTTCCACTATTACCACTATCACTTGCATCTAAGAAAAGTGCAACTGGATTAGTTGGATTTCTTGAGGAATCTGTTAAATACCATCCTGCTGTACTCGTAGTCCTCTTTCTAATAATAAATGCAGGTTTAAATCCACAATATACAAAAGGACCATCAGTAGATTGATTTCCAACATAACTTCCAAACTTGCTGAAACCTTCTATTTCTGCCCAACAGTAAGCAATGTAATTATCTCCATTTCTATTTACATTATAACCATTAGATGAACCATTTTTAAGTGTAAATACGGAAGAACTTGTAAGTTCATGCCATCCATTACCAGTTGGAGTCCAAGCAGCAGTGTTAGAATCTAAAGCAAGATCATAGTTCGGTGCAAGTGAAACGTGAGAAGTGTGCCAAGCGGGATTTTGTGGATTAGATCTACTTTTTGTTATCACAACTGATGGAGTTTTTCCAAGTCCGTGTCCAACAGTTGAGTTAGTAGTATTGTTTCCAGTATAAGAAACAATACTAAATCCAGCAGTCCGATTAGCACTCACCTGTGATGTGATACTACCATCAGAGTTTGATACTGCGCGACCACCTGCTTTCCAACACCAGGCAACATAATTTTGTCCTGATGTATAATTAGCATCATTAGTACCATTACCTAGGTTGAATCCATCATTACTGAATGCTGATACACCTGCAATATCACTTTCTGCATTAGATAAATCTGGTTGAAGTCTCTTTGCTGGACCACGAACAGAATCATAAATGTTATGAGACAGAGAAGAGTCTCTATTTTTAATCCACACCATATCTGGTTGGAATCCAACTTTAGATACATTTAGACCAGCATTACCATCACCAGTATAAAGTACACACTTAAAGTGCTCACCAGGATCAGCAATTGCGGGAGCAGGTAAGTTATCCTCACATAATGCTAGGTAACCACTTGGTGGTTGGTATGCGAACTTACCTATTCCATTTGAATCTGTATACCCTTCACCAACTTCTGATACAACAACATCATTCAAGTGATATGTTGAACCAGTAAATCCAGTGAATGCAAATTGAGATCCTTGGAATATGAAAGCATATCTATTTCCCGCAGAAAGACCACTAGGAGCAACAGATCCATCTGTTGCTGTTAGATATAGTAAAGGAGATCCACCCTGAACACCTAAGTTTGCTGGACCGGAAACATAATCAAATGATACTATATATTTTTTCTTGGAGTCTATTGTTCCATCAGTTGCTTGTAAATATGCCCTGGCATATGCACCAGATGCTACAGATACCTGGAGATTTGTTCCATCTGATGAAATAGTCCAGTCAGTATGTGTTCCACTATTACTTGATTGGTGCCAGATACTGTTTGAATTGCTAGTATTAACTCGGTTTCTATTTACTGCATGTGTATCCGAAAATGATGGGTTCTGACCGAAGTTTGCCGTCATTCCTGATGAACCATACGATGAAAATACTGGAGTATAGTAGTGTCCATCGGTAAATCCTCTGGAAGAATTCCAGTTGGCATTAGCACCAGTTGAAGGATTTCCCGAACTCAACCATGATCCATTGATACCCAACCACATCTTCTTGGCATCCATATCAACAGCTAACATTACGACATCACCAACTGTCTGTGCTGCTGCATTGCCAGATGAGAATGCAGCACCGCTATTGTTTTCTCCATAAAATCTTCCATCACTCTGATATGTCATACCATAAAAGTATGCATCAGATATATCATGATGTTTAATTTCATTATCCATAATACCAAATATATGATAAGCTGTGGATACATTTATTCTTTTCTCCCAATACCACTTACCAGCGCGGAATCCATGAGTTGATCCTATAAATCCAGTCCAATTAGTAGTAGAGGATGTAAAACTTAAATTTCCATCTAATAATCCATATTTTGATCCTGCTGCAAGGGAATTTAAAGTAGCAAAGTTATTCTTACAAGTATCAGCAGTTGTTCTAAAT
>CESO01100218.1_pt1 | contig 10034 bp, 8 predicted proteins | sample 356341 | NCBI WGS metagenome assembly CESO01 (sample SAMEA2621812, study PRJEB7988) | marine metagenome | biome: marine biome (ENVO:00000447); feature: deep chlorophyll maximum layer (ENVO:xxxxxxxx); material: "saline water (ENVO:00002010), including plankton (ENVO:xxxxxxxx)" | depth 35 m
TAAGTGGGCAATTGCTGGCCGAAATGAAGAAAAAATCAATGCTGTTAAAGCTGAATTGTCATGCAGCGTCCCTCATATCATTCTCGATTCATCAAATATTCAAGATATTGAAGCTGCAATGAATAAGACCAAATTAATTTTAACTACAGTTGGTCCGTACCAGCTATATGGTAATGAAATTGTTGAAATGTGTGCCAAATATGGTGTTGACTACGTAGATTTAAGTGGAGAGCCAGGATGGATGTATGAAATGCAAAAACATTTAGATGCAGCGAAACAAAGTGGCGCAAGGATAGTTCACAGTTGTGGGTTTGATTCAATACCATCTGATTTGGGTGTCTTTTTTCTTCAAAATCTAGCTAAAGAAAAGTTTGGTAAACCAGTTTCACAAGTTAAATGTAGAGTGAGATCAATGAAAGGTGAATTTTCTGGTGGCACAGCCGCTTCATTACGAGCAACCTTAGGTAAATTAAAGAAAAACCCTGATTTTTTTAATGTTTTAATAGATCCCTTTTGTTTATGTGAAGGTTTCAAGGGGCCAGAACAACCCCGAGACAATAAGCCTTATCACGATGATATTACCGATGAGTGGGTTGCTCCATTTTTTATGGCTGCAATCAATACTAAAAATGTGCATCGCTCCAATCAGTTGCTTAATCATCCTTATGGAGAAGACTTTCTCTATGATGAAATGTTCTCAGCTGGACCTGGAGAAGAAGGACAAAAGAAAGCGGAAGCAATAGCAATGTACAACCCTATGCTTGGTGATAATGTCCCAAAACCTGGTGAGGGACCTTCAAAAGAACAGAGAGATTCAGGTAGCTACGATATGTTGTTTACCGGTGTAGATAATGGCGAAATAAAAATCAATGTCTCTGTTAAAGGTGAAGGGGATCCTGGCTATTCATCAACTTCAAAAATGATTACTGAAAGTGCTTTATGTCTTTTATCAGATTGTCCGGATCTAGCAGGAGGAATATACACAACTGCACCAGCAATGGGCCAAAAATTAATACATCGCTTAGAAGAGAATAATGTGATGTTCTTTAAAGAAGAAGACTAAATATTTTGCAGTAAAAGCCTAATTAATTAATAATAAAAATTAATAGATTTTTAATGTTTGAAAAAATTGAAAACATAATTGTATTAGTTTCAAGAGGCATCTTGATCGTTCTTGCTATATTCGCATTAATTTCTGGAGTTATATCTTTTTTTTACGGTTTAAATCTTACACTTCCGAAAATAGATGAACAAAATTTCAAACCTATCGCAAAAATTGAAAAATTTGATCAAGGATATATAACACTTAAAGAGCAATCTTCTGAAGAGATAGATGAGAGCAATGCAAGTAATTTAATACCAAGCGAAGAGATCGAATTAGCAAAAAAAATTCAGAGGAATTTGGCAAGAAATTTCAAAAATCAAAGTGATTCATCAAGATACATAACACTTAAAAATTCATACGAATTTAGACTGGATATTATGAATTTGAAAGAATTTCTTGGTATTGAATTGCAAGATAAGTATTTGCTTGAAATTCTTTTGGAATTATCTTCAGAAAGCGAAAATTCATATGTACTTGATAGAGTCATTCTTTATGATGATATTGATTCGATTTTAGACAATCTCCTAACACACTTAATGCTCGAAATTAGTCTCCAATACAATGATTTTATGAATGAAAAAATTGCTATTTCTCAGAGTGCAGAAAGAAACAAAAATTTAGGGTATAGCTTGATGCTTTATTCATCAATTGGAATAACTGTCTTTATTATAATTATCCTTTACATAATATTATTAAAAATTGAAATTAATATAAGAAAGATATCGGAAAAAATGAGTAACTAACTATGCATTCAATAATTACATTTTTAAAATTCTTTATTGTATTTTTTTCTTTATATGTAGCCCCAGATGAAAATAAAGATGATAGCTCCGAAAGTACAATTATTTTAGTTGAGAATCTGCCTTGTGTTTTGGAAGAGGAGAAGCTTCTTGATAAAGAAGTTGTACAAACGGTAAAAACAGAAAAAGATTTTTCAAAGAAACTTTTAGAAAGCCAATCAATTTGCAAGCCTAATCAGCCCTCATCAAATACTGCAGCTATATCAGCTGCATCAAATGACATTGAAAGCTATTTATCTAGTTCAGGATCTGAACAATCAAATGAGAATAGTCCAGATGATGAAAACAATATAGATGCTAATGAAAAATCTATTGACCTTTCTTCGAAAGATCCCAAGGTTAGATCTTGTATACAAAATCTAAATCTAAAAAGTGAAGTTGAGGAGAATATTATTGATGAGATTGGCAAAACTGATGACGAAAATATTAAGAAAATATTAATAAAAGAATTATCAAATATCTCTTCTCAAAGCGTTGAAGTTCTTGAAAATCAGTGCTTTAATTAATCCTATGTTTAAAAGAATTGCTGCTCTATTTGTTGTTTTATTTACTTACTCATGCGCATCAGTAAGTTCTATTCCTGATGTAAGCAAGGATGATCTTACAAGAGTCGGATTAAATATAAACACAGCACTTGATATAAATGTTGTGGAATTAGATCCAGGTATATTTGCGTCTCCTGAAAGGAATGAAACTGCAGGAATATGGCCAGAGTTAAGAAGAACAGAGTCAAGATTATTTGCTAACGAGTTGAAGAATAGCTTTGAAGAAACTCAAAGATTTGGAGATGTAAATATTGTCACATCAAGAAAATATCTGTCAGATATAGTTATCAATGGAAAGATCTTAGAGTCTAACGGTGAGGATTTGATATTAGAAATAACAGCTGCAGATTCAACCGGAAATAAATTTATTAACAAGAAAAAATATTCACACAGAACAAATGAATTCTTTTTTAGAGATTTGAGAAATAAAGGAAAAGATCCTTTTCATCCTCTCTATAATTCTATTGTATTAGACGTAATGAAGTATTTGCAAAAGCAAGATCTAAATAGAATCCAAAAAGTCACAGAATTAAGATTTGCCACTGACCTAAATTCCAGTTATTTCAAGGATTCACTCGTTAAAAATAGGAGGAATATATATGAGCCTAATTTTATTCCTGATGATAGTGACCCAACATTCATCAAAGCAAAAAATGTAAAGATCCAAGATAATATTTTCAAAAAAGAGATGCAGCAAACATATGGCGTTTTTTTAGATGGTCTTGAAGAAGGGTATGATGAGTGGAGAAAAGCAGCTTTTGCTGTATCTAAACAGCAAAGAGAAGCAGAGACATCAGCTAATGCAGCATTAGTAGCAGGTATTTTAATAGGAATTGCTGGAGCAGCAGCATCAGCAGACTCTTATAATAGCAATAATTATAGTTATGATTATGGACAAGATATTGCAGGTACAGTAGCAATGGCTGCTGGGGCTGCATTGATATACCAGTCTACCCAAGATAGGGCAGAAGCAAATAGGTTGTCTAATACAATTGATGAGGTTTCAAAATCTTTTGATGCAGAAGTTGCGCCAAAAGTTATTGAATTTGAAGGAATCACTCTGACTGTAGAAGGAAGCATATCTGATCAGTTTGAAGAATGGCAAAGGATAATTAAAACCTATTATGATAAATCTCTAAGTGAGGGTAGAGATATTGTCATCAAGTCCTAAATTCACAAACACTTCATTAGTAATAATCATTATTATCATAATGGTCGCTTGGTTTATTTTTATTCCAATCATAAATTCCCCTCAAGACAAGTTAACTGAAGATGAATTAGATTTTAATATAGTAATTGACTCTAACTTAATCCCAGATTGCTCGGTTGATAACCCTTTATGTCGTGATCAAATTGATGCCCTTTCAAAATTAGAAGAATATATCAAGACGCAGAATATCTTGATCAAATACCCAGTCTTTAATGGTAATTTTTTTGAGCAACAAAAAAAAATTATACAGAAATTAAAAAAAGAGGCGGATATGCAGTTTTTTGAAAATTATTTTTATGATGCTGCTCAAAAATATGTAGAAGCTAATTCAAAGCTGTTAGAAATTCTAAACTCTATAGAGTCAGATAAATCTGATATAGAACTAGAGCTTAACTCGCTATTTTCTGAAAAAAAATATAAGCAAATGTACCAAGTAATAGATCAATTAAAAGAATACTCTTTTGATGAAAGCCAGATTGAAGATTTTGTATACAAAAGTCAAAATGGAGCTGAATATGATAGAGATTTTTTTGAAGCTTTCAGAGCATTCAACTTAGAAAAGTATGAAGTGTCTCTCAAGCATATAAGTAATGCATTAACAATTTTTCCAAAAAATAAAAAAGCAATTAACCTCAAAGAGGAAATAGAAAAAAGCATCCTTGACCAAAAGACGTCAAATGCTGTTGCTGAAATTAAAAGTTTACTTTTTAAGTCAAATTTGACAATTGACGAGCTTAATAAAATTTTTGAAAAGGTAAAAAGGCTTAAATTATTAAATCAATCATTTAATGTAGAAGCATTCTATAAAGAAATTAATGATAGAAAAGATAATGTATTTTTTAAAAAATACAATGATGAAGCAGTTAATGCTTTCGAAGCAGAAAGATTTGAAAAAGCTATATCCTCTTTTAATCTAGCTAGCAAAATAAGAACACTTGAGCCTGAATCAAAGGAAAAACTCGATATTTCAAAAGATATTCTTGATTTATTAAAAGATTTTAATGACATTCTTTATGGAAATTACGATTTAAAAAAACAAAGTAATTTAGATTTATTAAAAAATAAAATATTAGAATCTGGAGAAATTAATATTTATAGTTTAAATCTTGCAGAAATTACAAAGGAAGCAGAAAGAGTATTATTGGAGAGAAATAAGTTTATAAAAATAAAATTCTTTTCAAATAAATCGCTTTTTATTGATATAGGAATATTGGAATTAGGAAATTTCAAAGAGAAAGAAGTAGAACTAAAGCCAGGATATTACGATATTTTAATTAAGAGAAGAGGCATGTCTAATTCTAGGCTAAGATTTGAAGTATCTAGTTTTTCGTTAACTCAAATTTTCAGAATTGCATGTTTAGAATCTATATGCACAATTAATGAGATCAAATAATGTTAATTAGGTTTTTAGCAGTCACAGTAATTGTCTTAGTTTTTTCAATATTCTCAATTAAATCTTCAAAACTTGATTTTGAAAGTGATTATCCAGAATTAAGAATAAAAGGAGATAGATCAATCATTATAAATGAAACAGTTTTCAGTTTATTTTCAGATAATTTTACCATCTCACTTGAAGCAGATGGTTATGAAGATAAGATTTTTAAAGGCAGGCACAGCTTAGGTATTAATAAAATCAAGCTTGCAAAGGAACCAATAAGAATTGGCTTTTCAGGGTTACAACAAACACCCTCATTAATATTTATAAATGGCTCTGAATATGAACTAGATGATGCTTTATTAAAAGAAGGAATGAATGAGGTTTATTTAGAATTTAAAAATTTTTTACCCCTTTCAACAAATATCCTAATTGATACAGAAGATTATTATTTATTGCAAAAAGAGCTTGTCCCTATATCTAAGAAAATAATTTTTTTGAATCTAACTAAAAGGGATAAGGTTTTTATAAACAATATGCCCAATATGTCTGAAAGAATAGCGATACTTGAGGACCGTATTAATAAGATATCAATATCTAGAGATGGTAAGACCATGTATGAACAAACATTAGTTGCAGATAATAATGATGATAAGGAGATTTTACTTGAGAGATATGTAAAGAAAACACCCATCAATCTGGCCCAAAAAAATGTAGATATATTTGTAAATGATAAATATATTGGTAATTCAGTTGAATATCTTTCTGATCTTTCAGTTGGTGATGTAATTACATTCACAAAGAAGAACTATTACTCAGACAAACAAAATTATGAAAAACAAGAATATTTCAATATAAACCTTAAGCCAAAATCAGGATCTCTTTTGATAAGAAATAAGCAAAATGCAATAGCAACAATATCTTCTAAAGAACTTAAAGCATTCAAGAGCCCAGCTAAACTTATGGTAGGTGATTATGAGATCATATTTAAAGCAAAAGGCTTTGCTTCTGAAACAAAAAAAATTAGGATCAACGAAAATAAACTTACCGAAGTATTCGTAGAGCTTCTTACTATTAAAGAAAAAGCAATTAAAGAGGCCAAAAAGAATTACGAAAATGTAGTTGGATTAAACCTAATCTTAAATAATCCTGGAAAGATAATTATTGGATCTGATACCTCTGAGTTTAGAAGAAACAAAAATGAGATTAAAAGAAAAGTATTAATTAAAAGGCACTTTTATTTAAGTGACACCTTGGTATCAAATAAGCAATTTAATCAAATTATGTCAAATACTCCTGGAGATAACTTGCCTGTTACGAATATTGATTGGATTCAGGCAGCAATCTTTTGTAATAAATTGAGCAAAAAAGAAGGATTTAAGCCATTTTATATAATAAAAAATTCTAAAATTATCGGATTTGATACCTCTTCAAAGGGCTATAGACTTCCAACAGAATCTGAGTGGGAATATGTAATTTCATTGCCAGATAAAGGTGGCAAAAAGCAAAAAATTTACCCCTGGGGAAATAGTGGAGAGCTCAAAGAGACAATAGCAAATTTATCTGATGAGGGTTCAGGAAAAGAAAATATAATTAAAAATTATACTGATGGTCATAAAAAGCTATCACCATCCAAAAGTTACCCTAAAACAGCTCTAGGGTATTACGATTTTCTAGGAAATGCTAAAGAGTGGACAAATGATTTTTATACTGAAGAAATATCTATTACTGATAATCAATTTATTGAAGATTATATTGGGCCAACTTTTGGGAAAACACATGTTATCAAGGGATCTAGTTACCTAAGTTTTAATCTTTCTGAATTAGGAATATCATATAGAGATGATTCAGAAAAGGGGCAAGAAGATTTAAGTTTCAGAGTAGCTAGATGGATATATTGAAAAAAAAATCAATCCTAAAATTGTTGATTCTTTTAAGCTTTATATTTCTTATAAGCTTCTTGACTTTTGGACAGGATAAAAGGTTTATTTCAATTGACAATAGGATTGATTTTCCAAGGGACATTTAAATGGGTCAAAGAGAGTTTAAAACAACAATTTTTCTTATTCTTGCAATTTTTTTTGTACATTCTTTTTATCTTTTTTTTATTACTCCCATTTCGAATGAAATTTTGTCAATTGCAGCAGAGAATAAAACTACGATACCAAGAAATATTTTTATAATTCTAAAAGATCTTGAACAAGAGATATGTTTAATACTATTTTTTTGGAGTGTAATGTATCTAATTGATAAACAATTGTCATATACAAAATTACTTAAACATAATGAGGAAAATATACCATCAAAATCAAATTTGAATAGAATTTTTGATATTGATCTAAGCTTGGTAAGGTATATTTCATGGGCAATACCATCAATTGGTTTTATTGGCACCGTTAGAGGTATTGGAGAAGCATTATCTAAAGCTTCAGATGCCTTGGCTGGCGATATATCAGGCATGACTGATAGTCTGGGTGTAGCTTTTAATTCAACATTTGTTGCTCTGTTTTTGTCAATATTTTTAGTTATGTTAATTAACTTGTCAGAGAATACGCAAGATAAGTTAATTTTGAAAATTAAAAATAACAATGAGACGTAATACAAGCTCATTTAATTTATCTTTTATAGATATAATTTCCTGCGGTTTGGGGGCAATTATTCTGTTGCTAATTCTGATAAAAGACTCCGATTTTTTTTCAAATAAAGAAATAAAAGACAACGTACTAGTTTTAGCAGATAACTCAGAACTAGAAACACAAATTGATGAATTAAAAGTTGAAAATACTGAATTAACAAATTTAATTTCAGCAAGAAAAAAAAAGATTACAGATTTAGAGGAACAAATCTCTGAGGGTCTAAAAAGTAAAAGAGAATTACAGAGAGAAATTTCTAGCTTAATAATTTCTGATGAAGTTGAAGAAAAGAAAAATTTTTTATCAAGCTGCAAATTAGACAAAGATAAAACTTTAGTATTATTAGATTCATCAGCCAGTATGCTTGCATATGAATTTATTGATGTTTTAACAGCAAAGTCATCGAGCGATGACATAAAGAAGAAAAGTGATAAGTTCAATACTGCAAAAAGAATAACAGAATGGCTTATTGAAGGTGCTGAAGATGAGGTCAGAATAGATGTTGCAACATTTTCAAGAGAAACAAATTTCTTAAGTGAAGGCTTAAAAAACAAAAAAGATATTGTAAATAATGCAGATTTCTTGAAGAAAATTGAAGAAATTGTGCCTGAAGGAGAAACAAACTTATATATGGCTTTAAGTAATCTAGATTTACAAAAATATAGGTCAATTTTCTTTATAACTGATGGGCTGCCAACAGCTGGAAACAAAAATTCATTTTTTCAAAATTTAAGAGGATGCAATTCTGGGAATCTTGTAACTAGTGACTGCCGCGAAAATTACTTCACAAATGCTATCAGTTATTTAGATGAAATTAACAAACGTATTCAAATTAATACTATTCTTCTCTACCTTGAAGGTGATCCAAGAGCATCTTTAAGGTACAGCATTGAATCTACAAGGACTAAAGGGTGCTTCATTACGATACCTAAGATATGGCCATGAGAAGAACAAGAGAAATATTCAGTTTAAGTTTTCTCGATATAATGGCCTGTTCATTCGGAGCAATACTTATGATTATTTTAATTAGTAATTTTAATGAATCTGAGGAACCTAACTTAGAAACCTTAAATGAATTTCGTAAAGCAGAAAAAGTTAAGGAAAATCAAGCTATTGAAGCAGGACTTAAGAGCACAATTAATGATCTTGAATATGAAAAATCAACTTTGCTAAAACAGTTATTCTCTATCAGAAAAAATATCGATACAAATGAAAATCTAGTTAAAAAAATTACAAATGATATTAAAAAAATTAAAAACCCAACCATTAATACAAGGATAGAAAAAGATGTATCAAATATTGGTGGACTAAAAGTTGATGCTGATTATGTAATTTTTATTATTGATGTTTCAGGCAGCATGATTGAATGTGGTCCATGGAGCAAAATTGTAAATGAAATAGATCAGTTATTAGACATTTTTCCAGATTTAAAAGGTTTCAATGTGCTTACTGATGGAGGAAAAAGAATTATAACTGGTGTTGATAAATGGGTAGATTTTAATAAAACTACTAAACTTCAATTAAAAAGTCTTGTTAAAACACCACCTTCAATTGGAAGTGCTTCAAATCCAATTATTGGATTGAAGAGTGCTATATCAAAATATGTAAATAAAGATAAAGTCAGTATTTTTATATTAGGCGATGATATCCTTACCTCAACTAGAATTGAGGATGAGTTCAAATCAATTGAAAAGTTATTAAATGGCAAAGAGGGGTTAGTTTCAATTAATGCTATTTCATTTCTTACACATTATAAATGCTCAAATTTAGCTGGTTTAGTTACTGAAGATCAAAACTATAGATTTATGAACCTTATGGAGAGTTTAACTTTTAAATATAATGGCAGCCTTATTCAATCTAAATAGTGATTTGGAATGAGTAGACATATAGACTTACATTTTAAAAAACCTATAATTTGTTCTTTGGGTCTGTAGCTCAGTTGGTTAGAGCGCACCCCTGATAAGGGTGAGGTCGCCGGTTCAAATCCAGCCAGACCCACCAATTGGGAGAGATATGAAAAAATTTGCATTAGTTTTTCTTACTTTGCTTAGTTTTTTTACTATTCCTCATGAAAATTGGACTCCAACAAAATTATCTGAAGAGATTGCACATGCACCTTCAGTCTTGCCAGACAGAGTAGTCTTAACCTGGAATAATAATCCAGCCACCACCCAAGCAGTTACATGGCGCACAGATACTTCAGTAATGGCAGGGCTTGCAGAAATAGCAATAGCTAATGCTAATGGTAGAGCATTAAAAACAACAGAATACAAAGCTAAAACAACTTTTTTTGAGAGTGATATCAATAAAGCTCATTACCATAACATCACTTTTAAAAATCTTGAGCCAAATACTCTTTATGCATA
>CESO01013979.1_pt1 | contig 10031 bp, 7 predicted proteins | sample 356341 | NCBI WGS metagenome assembly CESO01 (sample SAMEA2621812, study PRJEB7988) | marine metagenome | biome: marine biome (ENVO:00000447); feature: deep chlorophyll maximum layer (ENVO:xxxxxxxx); material: "saline water (ENVO:00002010), including plankton (ENVO:xxxxxxxx)" | depth 35 m
CGACGAATATTAAAAGCTATTGATTTTGAAATGAGCTCAAAGGGGCTATCAAAATCTGAAACACCAGATATTTTAATTGGATTTTCTACTAATGCCAAAGAAAAAATTTATGTTAATTCAATGAACTCATTCAGTTGGGGTTGGGGTTGGGGATTTAACCCATGGTTTTGGGGACCTAATAACAATACGCTAAGTACCCGGACAGAGGGAACCCTATACATAAATGTAATAGACGGAGTTAGCAAGCAGCTAATATGGCAAGGAAAAGGACGTGGTGGTATTCAGGAAAACATGAAAAATAGAGATGAAAGGATCTCTCTTTTTGTCCAAGAAATAATCAGCAATTATCCTCCTGTATTAATTGAAAGTCTTTAGTGAAAGCATACTTGTTTAGCAGTAGCTAAAGCTTCTGAAATTCCCTTAGGATTTTTTCCACCAGCTGAAGCATAAAAGGCTTGTCCACCTCCACCACCTTGGATGTATCTACCAAGATTTCTAACAATTTTTCCTGCATCTTTTTGTTGCTCATTTACCAATGATTTTGAAATGTAACAACTCAGCAAGGCTTTTCCTGACTTTTTTGAACCCAATATAATTATTGATTGATCTAAAGATCCTCCTAGGTCAAATGACAAATCTTTCATTCCTTGAGCATCAAGATCAACCTCTTCAGCAACAAAAGAAACTCCCTCTATTTCTGTAATTTTTGATTTTATTTCGTCTCGGAGCATCTTAGCTTTTAACTTAGTTAACTCCAAAATTTCTTTCTTTAAATGAGCGTTTTCTGATTGTAAAGACTTAATTGCTCTTACAGGATCTTGATTCTGTTTGAATAAACTATTTACATTTCCCAACAACTCACTTTGTTCTTCAAAATATGATTTTACTGCATCTCCTGTAATAGCTTCAATTCTTCTAATTCCTGAAGCAACAGCGCCTTCAGAAATAATTTTAAAATGCCATATGTCTGAAGTATTTTTTACATGGGTGCCTCCACATAATTCAAAAGATTTACCAAATTGAATTGTTCTAACAGAATCTCCATATTTTTCCCCAAAAAGTGCTATAGCTCCATTTTCTATAGCTTTTTGGTAAGGTGTATTACGGTTCTCTTCTAATTTAATATTCTCTTGAATTCTCGCATTGACAAACTGCTCAACTGCGGTTAACTCCTCTATACTTACTTTTAAAAAATGTGAAAAATCAAAACGGAACATCCCTGAATGAACCATGGATCCCTTTTGTTCAACATGAAGCCCTAAAACAGTCCTTAGTGCCTGATGCATAAGATGAGTCGCAGTGTGGTTAGAGGAGGTTCGGTTTCGTTGTTTTTCATCTACTACAGCTGTAAAGTTCCCATCTAAATTATCAGGAATTGATTTTGTTTGATGAAGGATAAGATTATTTTCTTTTCTTGTATTAAGGATGTAAAAAATATCCCCTTTTCCTGACTCCAAATAGCCTTTATCACCTACCTGACCTCCACCTTCAGGGTAAAAAGGTGTCAGATTAAATACCAACTCATAAAAATCACCTTCCTTGGATGAGTTCATTTTACGATATCGAGTAATTTTAACCTGAGTATTTAAATAATCATATCCTACAAATTCCTCAGCATCATCCTCTTTAATCACAACCCAGTCACCTACCTTTGAAGCGGCCGCCTCTCTTGAACGTGATTTTTGAAGTTCCATTGAGGCCTCAAAACCTTTTTTATCGACTGTAAACCCTCTTTCATTTGCAATCAACGACGTTAAATCAAATGGAAATCCAAAAGTATCATACAATTCAAAAGCTTTATTTCCTTCTATCTTTTTATTTTTGGAATTTTTAAGAATGCTTTCTAAAAGAATCAATCCTTGTTCTAATGTCTTGAGAAACGAATTTTCTTCTTCTCTAATTACGTTTAATGCCAATTGTTGCTCTTTTATAAGCTCTGGAAATACCTTACCCATTTGTTGACCCAAAGTCTCTACTAGCTTATGGATAAATGGTTCTTTTTTGTTTAAAAAAGTAAAACCATAGCGAATTGCTCTTCTTAAAATTCTTCTAATAACATATCCTGCTCCATTATTACTTGGTAGTTGACCGTCAGCAATAGCAAAATATACAGTCCTTAGGTGGTCGGCGATAACTCGTATTGCACGATTCGTATTTTCTGATTTACCATAAGTAAATTTGGTCAGTGTCTCAATCTCACGAATAAGAGGGGTAAATACATCAGTATCATAATTTGAATTTTTACCTTGTAATACCATACACAATCGCTCAAAGCCCATTCCTGTGTCAATATGCTGTTGAGGTAGTTTTTCAAGGCTCTCATCAGCTTTGCGATTGTACTCAATAAATACTAGATTCCAAATTTCAACCACATGGGGGTGGTCCATATTTATCAAATCTGCTCCAGGTACTTTATTTTTTTCTTTTTCTGTTCTAATATCTATGTGTATTTCAGAACAAGGACCACAGGGGCCTTGATCTCCCATTTCCCAAAAGTTATCTTTTTTACTTCCCAATAAAATTCGATCCTCAGGTATTATAGCTTTCCAAAACTCAAAAGCTTCACTGTCTTTTGGAATTTTTTCATCTGGTGCTCCTTCAAAAATTGTTACATAAAGAGTTGATGGGTCTATTTTATAAACCTCGGTAAGTAGTTCCCAAGCCCACTCTATAGCTTCTTTTTTGAAATAATCTCCAAAACTCCAATTACCAAGCATTTCAAAAAAGGTATGATGATAAGTATCTATGCCTACTTCTTCAAGATCATTATGTTTGCCTGAGACTCTCAAACATTTTTGAGTGTCTGAAACCCTTTTTGAGTTAGGCTTTGCATTTCCTAAGAAATATTCTTTAAAAGGATTCATCCCAGCATTTGTGAACATTAAAGTAGGATCATCTTTAATAACCATAGGAGCTGAAGGAACTACTGTGTGTCCTTTTGAAGCAAAAAAATCTAAAAATTGTTGCCTAACTAAACTGGATTTCATGCTTTTAATTCTATAAATTTAAAGTTGCTTATCTTAGCAAAAATAAATTTAATTACTTAACTCAAAATTGATAATTAAAATTTAATATTCAAATTGTTAATGCAAAAGAAAAGAAAATTTATAAAACTTTATGAGTAAAGTTAAATACTATTTCGATCCTGAGACACTTTCCTACCGGCCCATAGAAATAACAAATAAGAAGCGTTTATCAAATTTTATTTTATTCCTACTTGCTTCATTTGCTTTTGGATTGAGTTCTTTATTGATTTTTTTGAATATAAATTGGATTAATACCCCTTCTGAAATCAGTCAAAAAAGGGCCCTGGATAATTACGAACTCCAATTTAATATTTTTGACAAAAAACTAAAACAAATTGAAACTGTTATTGCCAATATAGAAGAACGTGACAACAATATATACCGAGTTTATTTTGAGGCAAGTCCAATTCCAGAAGAACAACGAAAAGCAGGTTTTGGTGGTGTAAATCGTTATAAAGATCTGGAGGGTTATGATAATTCAGAATTAATTATTAATACCGCAAAAAGACTTGACATTTTATCCAAACAAACCGTAGTTCAATCTAGATCTTTAGATGAAATTGAACGTTTAGCAGCAAATAAAGCGGAATTAATTGAAGCTATACCATCCATTCAGCCAGTAAAAAATCAAGACGTAACAAGAATGGCATCAGGTTATGGATATCGAATCGATCCATTCACAAAAAAAAGACGTTTTCACTATGGAATGGACTTTAGTGCTCGAAAAGGAACCCCAATATACGCAACGGGAAACGGAACAGTAAAGCGAGCAGATAACCGGTCATCTGGATTTGGGAAACATATTCGGATAGATCATGGTTTTGGGTATGTTAGTCTATATGCTCATTTAAGTAAATATAATGTCAGACGAGGTCAAAAAGTAAAACGAGGAGATATTATAGGTTTTGTTGGAAATACTGGGCGATCTCGAGGTCCTCATCTTCATTATGAGATTTTAAAAGACAATAAAAAAATAAACCCTTTGAATTTTTATTACGGAAATCTTTCTCAAAAAGAATTTAATGCCATACTGATTCAATCTAGACAAGAAAACCAATCCATGGATTAAAATGCATGTAAACCTCCCACAAAAAAGATATTACTCAATCGGTGAGGTTGCGAAAGCATTTAATGTTCAACCTTCTTTACTTCGATTTTGGGAAAAAGAGTTCAAAGAAATTCAACCCAAGAAAAAAAATAGTGGGACTCGGAAATATACCCCTGAAAATATATTAACTATTCAGTTTGTTTATCACCTAGTAAAAGAAAAAGGTATGACACTTGAGGGGGCCAAAAAGCAACTTCAAAAAAAGTCAAAAAAAGGTGCAAAAGAAACGCTTCTTTCAAGATTAGAAAACGTAAAAGCCTCACTTATTATGCTAAAAGAAAAAATGTAGTTTACTTTTTTCTAAAGAAAATCTGTATAGGTATTCCTTTAAAATCATATAGTGTTCGTAATTTATTTTCTAAAAATCTCCTGTAAGGGTCTTTAACGTATTGTGGGAGGTTACAGAAAAAAGCAAACTGTGGATAGGGAGTTGGCAGCTGAGTGCAGAATTTAATTTTGACAAACTTACCCTTATATGAAGGTGGGGGAAACTTCTCAATGATTGGGAGCATTTGATTGTTAAACTCTTTAGTGGGAATTCTTTTAGAGCGATTTTTATAGATATTTACTGCCGTTTCTACAGCTTTAAAAATTCGTTGCTTACTTAAAGAAGAGATAAATAAAATCGGAACATCTACAAACGGTTCAATTTCTTTTCGAATCGCAGTTTCATATATTTTAGATGCATTGGTATCTTTTTCAACTAAATCCCATTTATTAACTAATATTACGATCCCTTTATTATTTCGATGAGCGAGCCAAAAAATATTTTGTACTTGACCGTCAAATCCACGTGTAGCATCAATTAAAAGTAGACATACGTCCGAATTTTCTATTGACCTTACAGACCGCATTACCGAATAAAATTCAATATCCTCTTTAACTTTTGCTTTTCTTCGAATTCCTGCGGTATCAATAAGTTTAAAATCAAATCCAAAACGGTTGTATTTAGTATCAATACTATCTCGAGTCGTCCCAGCAATATTTGTAACAATGTAACGCTCCTCACCAATCAAGGCATTGATAAAGGATGATTTACCTGCATTAGGACGCCCAACTACAGCAAACCGAGGAAGTGGATCTATTTGCGAATTATCCAAATTTGGTAAGCTTTCAATCAGATCGTCTAACAATTCTCCACTACCGCTTCCATTTATGCTAGAGATAGGATATAACCGTTCAAATCCAAGAGAATAGAATTCCAAAGTATTATCCCTATGCAAGGCATTATCTACCTTATTTAGTGTAAGGAAAATTGGTTTTTGTGCTCTCCGAAGTAATTTTGCCATAGTTTCGTCCATACCTGTGACTCCGTCTTTAGCATCTACCATAAAAATGATAGCATCGGCTTCATCTATAGCTAAATTGACTTGTTTGTCAATTTCTTTTTGAAAAATATCATCACTTTTTTCAACATATCCTCCCGTATCTATTAGAGTAAAAATTTTTCCATTCCAATCAGATTTACCATAATGTCGATCTCGAGTCACCCCACTAATAGAGTCTACAATAGCCTCACGCTTTTGGATCATTCTATTGAAAAAAGTAGATTTTCCAACATTTGGTCTTCCCACAATGGCAACAATATTGTTCATAGAGTTTATTTGTCTGCAAAAGTACTTTATTATAAGAAAGGTATTCTTCCAAATCATTAAAGATTTTTGATTTATAACCAAAAACTAAAGCAGTTTTAAATAAAATTATCCTAGTTGCACAACAATCTATAAAGTTGTAAATTTGTTTTTCATATCGCGAGGTAGAGCAGTGGTAGCTCGTCGGGCTCATAACCCGAAGGTCGCAGGTTCGAGTCCTGCCCTCGCTACTAAAACAATAAAACGGTTATACTTTTATAAAGGTGTAGCCGTTTTTTAATTAAAAGACTTTCGCAAAAATAAAATGACAATTGACATAGTGTGAATTGTTTACTTTAATTATCTATTAAACAATTAAATCTTTATATTAAGATATAGATAATTTTTTTATAATTATGAGATTCCTAGTTTCAACGTTTTTTATTTTACTTATAGGATGTAATAAATCTAATTTAGACAATAATTCTAACCAAACTAATGGTTCTTTCAAAGACAATGGTATTAGTCTTTTTGCTGATGAAAATCCAAATAACGATGTGATGATGCAGGCATTTTGGTGGGATAGTTTCAACGATGTAAAAATATCTAATTATGCGTCTTACTATCAATACATGAATAATCTAGTGGTTGAGTTGTCTAATGCTAACATTGATGTTCTATGGTTTCCTCCTGTTAGCGAAGGAGATGGGATGGGATACCATCCGAGGAAACTGTTTGAATTTAATTCTTTACATGGAACAAAATCACAGCTAGAAGATTTACTATCAAATCTTAAATCTAAAGAAATGCATGCAATGGCGGATTTAGTTTTCAATCATCGAGTGGGAACTGATACTTGGACAGATTTTACTGATCCTTCATGGTCATGTGAATCGATTTGTATAGATGATGAAGGCTTAACAAATCCAGATGCTTTTGGAACAAAACCATGCGGAGAAATGGATGAAGGGTTGAGTTGGCTTGGAGCCCGAGATCTAAATCATCAAAGTCAAGAAGTACAAAATGGACTCAAATCATACCTAATACTTTTAAAAAATTTAGGTTTTGATTCCTGGCGATATGACTATGTTAAAGGGTTTCCAGCAAAATATGTAGGTGAATACAACGCATCATCTTCTCATTATTTTTCGGTTGGTGAGTTTTGGGATAGTGATCTAAACAAGATTAAAAAATGGATAGATCAAACAGGAACTACAATTTCTAGTAAATCTATTAGTAAGGCTGCAGCTTTTGATTTTCCACTTAAATACAAATTGCATGATGCGTTTGTTGATAAAAATTATAGTATTTTAAACAAGGACTATTCGCTCGCAAGTATAGAGGGTTATGGAGCTAAATCAATTACATTTCTTGATAATCACGACTCGGGCTGTATAAATAGAGTTGATTGTGACAATTTGTATTCGTCTAATATAACTGAAATTTTAAAAGGATACGCTTATTTGCTGACTCACCCTGGTATTCCGATGGTCTGGATATTTCACTATTTATATTCTGATACTACTGGTAATTTAAAAAGCGATATTAATGACCTTATTAGAATACGAAAAGAAAATAATATTAATTCCAATAGTGTTATAGAGGTCATTGAAACAGTAGACGGAATTAATGGTTATTACTTAGCAAAAATAGATGACAAAATACTTGTTAAAATTGGAGATGGTAAATTTAATCCAGAAAGTCAATGGGAATTAATTAAATCCAACACAGGATTAAATATATGGATGAAAAAGTAATCAGTTAAGCATCCCGATAGCCGTTATCCAATCTATCATATTGTTAAACCAATTGTCTACTGGAAATCCTGTTTTTCTGATTCCAAAACCATGATCGCCTTGGTGGTAATTGTGTAGTTCACTAATAAATCCTTTTTCTGCCCAATCTATATAGAGTTTGGCACTAGGTATAGCTAGGTTTAATTCATCAGCTGTTGTGCATGCAACAAATAGAGGTGGCCCATAAGCAGGAGGTTCTTGTTTTTCTACTATTACCATCCATGGGTATATGGTAGCCAAAAAATTTGGTTTGTTTTTTTCTTCTGATTTATAGGTTGCTTCAATAGCAACTGCACCACCTGCAGAGAATCCCATAATTCCTATTTTACTGGGATCAATATTGTATTTAATGGCATTTTCTCTAACATGAGTAATTGCGTTCAATGCATCCAAATGTCCATAGATCAACTGTTTTTTTTCATTAAAGTAAGGTTCAGGGACCTCATTTTTTCCAATCATATGAAAAGGAACTAATCTGTATTTTAATACAAAAGCAGCTATTCCTTTTTCATTCAAAGCCTTGGCAACATTCAAACCTTCGTGAAAAAATGAATTAGCACTCATACCTCCTCCGGGACAAACTAGCATAGCAGTTGTGGGTTTGGAAGTCCCCTTAGGTAAAATAACCTGTAATGTAGGAATCGAGATGTTTTGAAATCTGTACTCATCATTAGAATAACTAGTTTTAATCTCAGGTTGTTTATAGTCCAGTCCGGTATTATCATGCTCAAGAGTAATGATTTCTTGAGCATTTAAATGAATTGTAAAAAGGAGTAGTAAAGCAAATTTTTTCATCTGATAAAAGTTTATGCAATTTTGTATAAAGGATAAAAGTAGGTAGAAAGATAACATAGATTCATAAATATAAAATCATAATCTAAATTAGTTTCAAAAAATGAAATATGGATTTAAATTTCTAGAAGCCTTCAATTTAATTTATATTAGCTTCAACAATAGATAAATTTCACTCCTATATTTTTTAATTAGTTAGTGCTTTTAAAAGTTTAATTTTTATAACATGAAAAAACCTCTGCTAAAATTCTGGGATATCTGGAATATGAGTTTTGGTTTCTTGGGTATACAATTTGGTTTCGCTTTACAGGGTGGATTTATGTCTAGAATTTTTCAGACTCTTGGAGCGGCAAAAGATGAAATCCCGTTATTATGGATTGCAGCTCCCCTGACAGGACTTATTGTACAACCTATTATCGGCTACCTGAGTGATCATACTTGGCACCCACGCTGGGGACGCAGAAGGCCGTTTTTTCTTGTTGGAGCCGTTTTAAGTTCTTTAACACTTTTTTTTGTTCCTCACTCACCTGTATTATGGGTAGCAGTTGGATGTTTGTGGATTTTGGATGCATCTATTAATATCAGTATGGAACCATTTCGTGCTTTGGTCGCTGATAAATTACAGGAGCAGCAACGTTCATATGGATTTATAATTCAAACACTAATTATTGGTATTGGAACATGGATAGCAAGTAATTTACCTTGGGTAGTATCTGCTCTTGGAGTTAGCGATTCCGCTCTACCTGGTATTATTCCAATGAGTGTGAAGATTGCTTTTTCAATTGGTGCTTTTGTGTTTCTATCAAGTATTTTATATACTGTTTTTACTACAAAAGAATATCCTCCCGAAGATTTAAATGTATTTAAAGAGAAAAAAGAAAACAGAAATCTTTTGACTGAGATTTTTGAATATATTGTAACTATGCCTAAAACCATGTTGAAACTTGGTTTGATTCAGTTTTTTAGTTGGTTTGCCTTTTTTGCAATGTGGAGTTTAGCAAATCCAGCCCTAACCGAACACGTTTATAAATCACCCATGCCTATTGAGGGAAAATTCGATTTAAAAGACCTGAAAGATAAAATGCAATTTCAAAAAGAAAATACTGCTTTCCAGAAAGCTTCTAACCTTGTAGGTTCAAACATGGGTTTATATGGGCTTTCATCTATGGCTTTTGCTCTTTTTTTAAGTTTTTATTCTGCAAAACGAACAATTAATAGAAAGATGATTCATATGGGTTCTCTTTTTATTGGAGGTTTTGGATTTATTGCCATGTATTTGTTCCCTAATCCGGATCTTTTAAAATTTTGGTTTGTATGCGTTGGTATTGCATGGGGTAGTATTTTATCAATGCCTTACGCTATGCTTTCCAGTATCGTTGATCAAGAAAAAATGGGAATTAGCATGGGTGTTTTTAATATGTTTATCGTAATACCACAAATTATTGCTGCACTAAATGGAGTAAATTTTGCTGCAAGTCTATTTGGTGACGAATCAATTTTTGCAATAGTTGCTGCTGGGGTCTCTCTATTTATATCAGGAATTTGTAATCTTTTAATTACGGAAAAAAATGCCATTAGATATCAAGTCTAAAATTCAAGGGGTGATTTTTGATCTCGATGGGGTAATTGTAGATACTGCTAAGTTTCACTTTAATTCATGGAAAACAATTGCATCTGAATGGAATTATGAACTTAAGTATAATGATAATGAAAAATTAAAAGGGGTTAGTAGAATGGA
>CESO01038314.1_pt1 | contig 10029 bp, 7 predicted proteins | sample 356341 | NCBI WGS metagenome assembly CESO01 (sample SAMEA2621812, study PRJEB7988) | marine metagenome | biome: marine biome (ENVO:00000447); feature: deep chlorophyll maximum layer (ENVO:xxxxxxxx); material: "saline water (ENVO:00002010), including plankton (ENVO:xxxxxxxx)" | depth 35 m
GGGGACTTTCACACTGAAGGTTTCGAGTCGGTAAAATAAATCTTCTCGAAACTCGCCATCCCGCACACGCTGCTCTAAATTTTGATGGGTTGCAGCAATAATACGTACATCAACTTTTTCTTCCTCATCACTTCCCACCGCGCGCAGCGTTCCTTCTTGTAACACCCGCAGCAGTTTAGCTTGAAGTGCCAACGGCATTTCACCGATTTCATCAAGCAGTAGAGTGCCACCATCAACCTGTTTGAACAGCCCCAAGCGTTTGCCTTGAGCGCCAGTGAATGCCCCTTGCGTATGACCAAAAAACTCACTTTCCATCAGTTCTGAGGGAATGCCCGCGCAGTTCACTGCTTGAAAAGGTTTGTCGCGCCGCTCGCTAAGCTCATGGATTGCGCGTGCAACCAGCTCTTTACCGGTGCCAGATTCGCCGGTAATAAGTACACTGCCATCGGCTGTGCCGAGTCGCTCAATTTGATGATACAACTTACGCATTGCTGGACTTTGACCGATAAGTCCTGCGGGTCCTTTTCGCTGCGACTTAAAACGAGTCAATTCTTGCTTTAATAGACGGTGCTCCAACACACGTTGCACACTCAGAAGCAGGTGCTCAACATCAAGTGGCTTGGTCAAGAAGTCAGCCGCACCGTGTTTTAACGCATCAACCGCCTGATCGACAGTAGCGAACGCGGTAATGAGGATGAGTGCGGGCGCGCCGACCTCAGTGACGTGCTTCAGCAGCGACAAACCTGAGGATCCCGGTAGGCGAATATCACTGACAACGACATCAACTGAAGGTAACTCAGCTTGATAGTCTTCGATTGATGGAAAAGCAAAAACTTTATAGTTCTCAGCTTCAAGCTCCTCAACAAGTAGCTCACGTAGCGCTGAATCATCTTCAACAACTGCGATTTGCGCTGTATTAGCTGTCATTTGAATCTCCTGATCTGAGTCCTATGTGAGGAAGTAATAAAGTCGCGCAACAACCGCCCTGAACGCGGTTTTTAAGCTTTAATTGGCCGTCATGATCGCTCATGATGTGTTGCACGATGGTCAATCCCAACCCTGTCCCTTCACCTGTTGTTTTACTGCTGTAAAAAGGCGAAGTAGCATGCGTCTGAGCGCTTTGAGTAAGTCCGTCACCATCATCCATTATCATAATAGCCGTCGCGCTTGGTGTTTGACTCACGGCAATACGCACCTCTGATTTAGCCGCTTGATACGCGTTTCGTAGCACATTCACTAATGCCAGCTCCATACGGGATACATCAACCTTAACAACTTCATCGCCCTGATACTCAACGACACATTGGATATCATCATTCTCAAGCTCAAATCCCACACTAGTGCGAGCGCGCTCTATCAGTGATTTAATCGGCACTTGTTGGCGTTCGCTCACAGGCGTGCGAGAAAAGGCGAGTAGTTGATTAACCAATCTTGTTAGCCGGTGAACTTGACCCCGAATAGCTTTCAACTGACGTTTATCGTCATCGCTAGTCGCATGTCTCAACAGCTTTTTAGCACGATTATCGATCACCGTGAGCGGCGCACCAAGCTCGTGAGCAACCCCACTCGATACTGAGCCGATCGCAGCCATTTTCTCTTGCGCGCGCAAAGCTTCGTTCAAGCGTTGCTCTTCTTGTCGTCTGTCACGAATTTCATGCTCTGCTCGCGTCACCGCCTCAAGCATCTCATTCAGCCCTTGGCTAATGGCTACAATTTCGCTCGGTCCTTGAGTGTTTACGCGCACATCGCGCCGTCCTTGTGCGACTTGTTGCATAATATTTCGAAGATACAGAACATGACGCCCTACACCGCGATAATGACCAAACACCAACACCGCGATAGTCACCACTGCAAAAATAAACCAACTGACCCACGCTACTTGGCTGAGTTGCTCGAACCGTTCATCAAAGTCGCTGGCGCGTCGATTGATTTGCAGAAGGCCAATAATACGGCCTCCACGATCGACAATCGGGAGAAACTGTGAGAATACTTCACGTCCCTCAACTTGACGATAATCATCTTGTGACACCCCAGTTTGAACTGTTTGTCGCGCCAACCAACTATCGGATAAGTCAGTTTCTGTCACACCGGCTTCGGCCACTTGTTGACCGTTCACGTCGTAAACTGAGGCGCCGTAAACACGGCCAATATTGAATACTGAGTCTAGATTGGCTTGCACAGTGGTTAAATCATTATTTAACAACGCATCACTGATGGGCAGACTAATTGCCCGACCAATCAATTTAAGATCGGTTTTAAGCCGCTCTTCCTCTTGTTGACCCGCAATATTCAACCCAAACGTTATCGCAGCCCCAGAAATCAAGAGCATCGGAATGACCACATACAGTAACAAGCGGCGCTGAATACTTGAAAGCGGTAAGGTGTATCTTTTTGTCACATTACCTCCTTTGTGTGTATCAAAAGGATACATAAGAAACTGTAAGTTTTCTTTGTATGATTTTCGATATTTATTTTTCCCTTATTTTTCATAATGTTAAGAAGTTGGCATGGTCTTCGCTTTAGTCTTATCGAACAAGTTTTTTTGAACAACAGGAGTTCATCATGAAAAAGACAATGATTGCATTAGCATCAGCAATGACTTTAGCCACGACTGCTGCAGCAGCGCAAACTCAAGATAACGCTATGCAGAATCAGATGGCTCAACAGCAAGCTCAACAAAAAATCACTGAAGGCATGTTGGTGAAATTTGTTGCAGCAATGGAAGACGTACAAAAAGTGACGACAAAATATCGTGACAAGTTCCAAAATGCTGAAAATCAAGAGCAAGCACGTAGCATCCAGCAAGAAGCACAAAAAGAAATGATCGCAGCAGTGGAAGATTCAGGTCTAACACCGCAGCAGTACAACATGATCATTCAGCGTGCTCAAAGCGATGAAGAGCTGCGTACACGTCTTCAAGATATGACATCAGGTGAAGACAACTCGTAATTGAGGCGCAACACTTTAAATAAAAGGGCGGTCTGAGCACCGCCCTTTTTTGATCATAATCGCCTGTCATAACGTAGCACCTTAGTATTCATGTGAATTTAAAAGGAGTGTCTAAGTGAAAGCGGCGGACCTCATGGTAAAAGCTCTCGAGAATGAGGGTGTGGAATATGTGTTTGGAATCCCAGGAGAAGAGAATCTCGATCTACTTGAGTCTCTCTCAAATTCATCCATCGAACTGGTATTGACGCGTCACGAACAGGCGGCAGGTTTTATGGCGGCAACCTACGGGAGGTTGACAGGAAAACCCGGCGTTTGCTTATCTACTCTTGGCCCCGGTGCAACCAACTTAGTCACTTCAGTTGCTTATGCACAACTGGGTGCCATGCCGATGGTAGTCATCACGGGACAAAAACCGATTAAAGACCGCCCGCAAGGTCAATTCCAGATCATTGATGTTATCGATATGATGACGCCAATCACCAAGTACACTCAACCAATTATCAGTGCTAAGACGATACCCTCACACGTACGGGAGGCTTTCCGTCGTGCTGAAGACGAACGTCCTGGTGCAGCACATCTTGAATTGTCAGACGATATTGCCGCTGAAGAAGTGGACGCAACACCGATTGCGCCAAGTTACTCACGCAGGCCGATTACCGAGCATAAGTCAGTTGACTATGTATTAAAACTGCTGAAAGAAGCCAAGCATCCATTGATTGTGATCGGCGCGGCTGCCAACCGTAAAATCACCGCGAAGATGCTCCGTGCGTTCGTTGATAAGACAGGTATTCCGTTTATCACAACGCAAATGGGTAAAGGCGTCATTAATGAAGATCATCCTCGTTGGTTGGGTAATGCCGCGGTATCCGACGGCGACTATCCACATCGTGCCATAGAACAGGCTGATTTGATCCTCAACGTCGGTCACGACGTCGTTGAGAAACCGCCATTTATGATGAAACCTGATCAGCGCAAAGTGGTGCATATCAACTTCCAAGGTGCGCAAGTCGATTCTGTTTATTTCCCGCACGCCAGTATGATCGGCGATATCGGCAACAGCATTTGGCAGCTTAAAGAAGGTATCGAGCCGCAGTCTCATTGGGATTTTGAGTTCATGCTTAAAGTACGAGAGCATATGCGCGATCACACCGATGAAGGTGCGCATGACGAAGCTTTCCCTATGTTACCTCAGCGCCTAGTAGAAGAGGTGAGAGAAGTCATGCCAGACGACGGTATCATTGCGTTGGACAATGGTATCTACAAAATCTGGTTCGCTCGCAATTATCCAGCGCGCCAGCCAAATACCGTGTTACTCGATAATGCGTTGGCATCGATGGGTGCAGGTTTACCTTCCGCAATGGCCGCTAAATTGGTCCACCCAAACCGCAAGGTGGTTTCTATCTGCGGCGACGGTGGCTTTATGATGAATTCGCAAGAAATAGAAACCGCGGTCCGTATGAACCTCGACTTGGTTGTGCTTATTCTAAACGATAGTGCTTACGGGATGATTAAGTGGAAACAAGAGCACATGGGCTTGCATGACTTTGGTTTGGACTTTAAAAATCCTGATTTTATAAAATATGCAGAAGCTTACGGTGCCAAGGGTTATCGATTAGCTGCAACGGAAGAGCTGCAGCCACTGATGCGTGACTGCATGGAACAGGGTGGCGTACATATCATCGATGTTCCGGTTGATTACTCGCGTAATGTTGAGCTGCTCAACGAGGAAATCCCTAAACGTGCGAAAGCAATCCAAGCCTAATCTTTTAGGCTTGGATGCGTATCTGCAAAAATAGGGTAGTCGTTAATTTTGTCTAAAAACGCCTGTAGCTTGGGGAATTCGTTTAACGAAATCAGTGAACGAAAGAGTCCCCAGCTCAGGAAACAACCTAAGCGCAGCTCACCATCGCTGAACGGATGCGGCCCCTCATAAGCAACAGCATGGTCGCGACTTTCCATTAAAGCGAGAATTTCATGCACGCGCTCATGCTGACGCTTCATGTAACCATTGTTTTCCGGCGTGACACCTTCCTTGCTCAACAAGAATAAATTGATGGTGGCGTCCATCGCTGTATTCACCAAACAATACTGGTCAAAATCAGTGGTATCCGCGAAAAAACGCTCACCGTTCTTTTCGCGCACATATTTTAATATGCTCGAAGAATCAAAAAAACGCAGGTCATTGTGGTGTAAAAAAGGTACCTTTTTAGCAGGACTCAACTTTGCACTCATATCGTGATCAGTCTCGGTAAGCGAATACGCTAAGCCCGTTTCTTTAAACGCAATACGACAGTGCCGTACATACGGTGAAGTATAACTACCAAACAGTTCCATAAACCGCTCTCCTATTAATGGTCTCGACAAGGCTCGTCGGGATACTCAAGTTCAATTGTAGTATGCGCCAAATTAAAGCCTTGTAGCGCATCGGAAATATTAAGTTTGAGCTTTCCTCGTTGCTCCGCAGTCAGCTCGCGCGCAACCACAATATGCGCGGTTAATACATGACGCTCGCCATCAAGCGACCAAAAGTGAATATGATGAGCATCTTGCACATCATCTAGTTTTATCAGTTTTTCTTGAATGGCGATATAGGCTTCTTCGCTAGGCGCTGCTTGCACAAATAGCTTCACTGTAGATGCCAGAGTACGAATAACATTAAGTAAGATAAATAAGGTAAAGCCGATAGACAATAAAGGATCAAGAATAGGCCAGTCGACAAAATACAGTACGATTGAGACTATCAATACTGCGACCCAGCCCAGTACATCTTCGATCAAGTGCCAGTTTAATACACGTTCATTAAGTGTTTCGCCTGCGCTTAGTTTAAACGCCGCATACCCATTAACGGCAACGCCAAACACAGCCAAACCAATCATGCCCTCAACAACCGGCATCACGGGGTCAAGTAATCGAGGAATAGCGGTGTAAAGTACCCAGACAGAGCCGGCAATTAAAATAACCGCATTAATAAAAGCCCCGACTAACGAGAGCCGCTGATACCCATACGTGAAGGTGCGAGATGGATCTCGCTTACTGAATTTGTTGAGTAACCAAGCTAGACCAATAGATAAGCTATCACCGAGATCATGCACCGCATCTGCAAGGATAGCCGTACTGTTCGTTAAGACGCCACCGATAAACTCAATAATGGTGAAACCCAAGTTGAGAAAAAATGCCCAACCAATCCGATTCGAAGACATATCGTGGTGATGGTGATGATGGTGATCGTGACTCATAAACTCCACTTCTTGACTCAGTGACACAGACAACAGAGTGAATGTTGGCTTAGCAACTACTATGACACGATAGCATGCATATGCGAAGCGCATCATTCAGAGGGGCAACCCGATAATGATGTCATTTAATGCTGACAAAACAGTATTACTATCGTAATGTATCTTTAATGTTATAAAAAGAGAAAGCACAATGCGCAAAATTCTTCTACTGGGACTGCTTTTAGCGAGCTTTAACGCACTCGGCAAAACACTTGAAACACCGACTTATCTTATTCAATGCCAAGATTGCACGACCGATCAGCTACGTGATTGGTTCTTTAACACGATTGTTGTTAATACAAATGAAAACCCTGAAAAAGAACATCAAAGCATCCATTCACAGTACCGCATCATCGTACATAGACCGGATTCCTCTCAGTACGATGCATTCAAAGTAATCGCCCCTGTAACACACTTAATACAGAGCGATATTAAACCGGAAACCTTTAGGTTTTCAGAGACCTCATATACGAACAGTGAAACCTACCTCGCGAAGCAGCTGTTTGCCTATGCAAAGCAAGTCGATAAACAATTGGGTCATATCGGTGACCAATTAAGTCGTTCGTTTAAAGCTGCGAATGAATACCAGCAATGGCTTAACTCAAATAGCACGCAAGCTAATAACCACGTCTGCACAAACAATCCTCAATATCTCGGGTTAACGTCGTTCTTTTCGGTTGATGCACGTAACCAGTTACAACAACAAGCAACCCAATTGTTCAGCAAAACCGACTTCAACAGCGAACCTGCGACGATAAAGATAGCCAACCAGTCTCGCTTTATTAAGGGCACTCTCAACCAATCGTCTATTTACTTGATTAAGCGAAAGGCGCTTCATAAGTCGACAATATCGTTAAACTTTGCCGATCCAGAGGACCCACAAAATTCTGCCAAAGCGACCTTTCTCATGACATTAGAGGGCAATTCGCTGACGATTAACCCTATTGAGTCGTTAACACGGCTAGGCAACAAGAACCTGAGTCTTTTCGAGGACTTTGGCGGAGAGGTGTCGCCGTGTGCTGTTGTGGCAATGAACAGCTATCAAACACCTCAAACAATTAGACAAACGCAGAAAGAGCCCACACTTGCAGCTAATGTTAATCCCGATAATCCGCATTTATGCGCATACATCTATGGCACGCAAGATAAAACACGTCGATTGATTTTAGGCGCAACCTGCAGAGCTGCGCCGGATGGGGATTTAAAAATGAATCTTAACAAAGTTAAAAATAACAAGGCGCGATTTAGTCAGCCGTCAACAGTTAAAAACTGGTTAATAAATAACCAGCTTTCTGCAGGCAGCTTCCGTGCCGAAGTTCAAACTGTAACAGTAAATTCAACTGAAAATAGTGGACAGGTTACAGCTAAATGGAAAGAACAATCTCAAGTAAAAGCTCAAGTTTCTTATAGTGTAGCCGGATTAGGAAGCTGTGGTCCAGGTAGAGGCCCTTCAAAGGTTATCGAAATATGCTAAAACCTATGCGATGGAGGGATTTACCTCCATCTTTTCTAAAAATCAAACTTACAAAATTAATCTTAGTGCTAGTTTTGTTAACGGCTACTGGTTGTTCCTCTACTAAAATTGCGACACCTGATAATTACGAGACCATTTACCACGTCGTCGAATATAATAGAGGCGACATCGTAACTACTTCGGCGTTTCAATCTTCCAAAACTAATGTAGCGCTTAAAGACTTCGATAGACATTTAGATTTTTCGAAACTAGTAAATTTCAATGCCCGGTGGGGAAATATCTCATTCTTTGTACATAATGAGCAACGTCAGTGCCGAGAACGTTATACCAACTTGAGCCTTAATTTAAGTAAAACAGTTGCAAAAGAAATTCTTCCCCGCAGCGACATCTCAATTGAGATTTACTTTACGCCGAAAGAAAACTTTTCAATTACTGAATCAAGCACAGATGATAATACACACCGATTTTTCTATCCTGTAAACTTCTGCAATCCCAAGTTGTTCCCTCATCAAGCCCTTGAGGCAGCGGGAAAGATCGTACATGAGACCTATCATATAATGGTTTTCAAATCTTATTTAAATAACTTACCTGCTGAGCGTGAAGAAGAATATGCTTCCCTATTGCAATTTTGTAATGGTGTACTTTCAGACCAAAAAGCAAAGTTAAATAAAGAATATTTCGACTCACACATCTCAAGTCAAAAAATTCAGCCCCTTAGCGAAACAGAAGAAATTTCTAATAAAGGACGTCTAAAAGCAACATTGAAAATCCAAGCTGAGCTTAAAAATAACACAAACCTTATTAACTACTGCGAAAAAAAGGTAGAAAAAATAAATCATATAACTTTTCACTCATTTAAAGATGATTAATAGCGGCGAACGAAATCCCTATAACAGGGTAAAACCAACAAAGACCACCGAGACGCAACAATCAAGACATAATTATACGTCCGATATTGGTTTGTTAAAGCGATTAGATGATCAAGCTAGGAGAACTGTTGGTCAACTCATTGCTGAGGGAAATAGCTAAAAAAGTTGGAACGCTTAAGGCGTCCGGTTTGTCGCGTCGCAAGCGACGCTTGGGCTTAGTTCGTAAGTTCAGCTCTAGCTCTGTTTTAGTTTAACGGAATGTTCTAGTTATAACTGCTCTGATTTTTCAGGAGAATTACAGGATGCCGCAATACGAATATGCTATCTATTACGATGAGCGTAACACCACACCAAGTATGAAACTTTATTGCTAAGCCACATTCATAAACCAAAGCGCAGTGACGGTTATTCAACCGTCACTGACTTCGCAAGGTTTCTTGGTTGGTCGACATCGGTGCCTTTAATGATGGCCACGTAGTACGACAACAACTGCAGAGGAATGGTGTATACGATAGGCGCGATGACTTCATCACAGTGACAGACATTTAAGACATTCATCGTGTCATCACTAGTGAAGCGTGCGTTTTTATCAGAGAACACATACATAATGCCGCCACGAGCGCGCACTTCTTCAACGTTGGATTTGAGCTTCTCGAGCAACTCGTTGTTAGGTGCAACGACGATAACTGGCATTTCTTCGTCGATTAACGCTAATGGACCATGCTTAAGTTCACCTGCTGCATACGCTTCTGCGTGAATATACGAGATCTCTTTGAGCTTTAACGCACCTTCCATGGCTATTGGGTATTGATTACCACGTCCAAGGAATAGACTATGATCCTTGCTTGCAAAATCGGGCGCGAGTGCTTCAATTTCGGCATCGAGTTCAACCGCTTCTTCGAGTTTAGCAGGTAAGGTTTGTAACGCTTTTACAATAGCGGATTGCTGTTGTTCGTTCATGCCACGGTACTTACCAATCGCAACGGTGAGCATTAATAGCCCCGTAAGCTGGGTAGTAAATGCTTTCGTTGATGCGACGCCGATTTCTGCGCCAGCACGCGTCATAAAGGCAAGATCGGATTCACGTACCATGGACGAGGTTGCGACGTTACAAATCGTCAGACTGCCTCGATAGCCCATTTCTTTTGAGAGACGAAGCGCTGCGAGCGTATCCGCCGTTTCGCCACTTTGCGAGATAGTCACAAGCAGACTGTTAGGGCGCACAAACGACTGGCGATACCTGAACTCAGAGGCTATCTCTACATTACACGAGATGTTTGCCATTGATTCAAGCCAGTATTTTGCCACCATGCCCGCATGGTAACTGGTACCACAAGCAATGATTTGGACATGCTCAACCGTCTTAAATAACTCGGCTGCGCCTTCGCCGAACGCATCGTCAAGTACCGTGCTCTCAGATAACCGGCCCTCGAGTGCGTTACGAACGGCAATAGGCTGTTCA
>CESO01005162.1_pt1 | contig 10021 bp, 7 predicted proteins | sample 356341 | NCBI WGS metagenome assembly CESO01 (sample SAMEA2621812, study PRJEB7988) | marine metagenome | biome: marine biome (ENVO:00000447); feature: deep chlorophyll maximum layer (ENVO:xxxxxxxx); material: "saline water (ENVO:00002010), including plankton (ENVO:xxxxxxxx)" | depth 35 m
ACCGGAGAGTGCAGTGAACCAATACGACGCCATTGTGATTGGTGCAGGCCATAACGGCCTGACCAACGGCGCTTATCTCGCCAAGGCCGGGCTCAAAGTCGCGGTGCTGGAGCGCAACCCTTACATCGGCGGCGCGACCGTCAGCCGGGAGCTCCACAAAGGGTGGTGGTACTCAAATTGTTCTTATGTCTCGAGTTTGCTGCGACCTGAAATTACCCGGGACCTCGAGTTACCGCGCCATGGATTACAGGTGGTCTCATTTGGTGGCGGCGCCACCTTTATGCGAAATGGCGACCACTTTGGCAACTACAGCGATCACGATCGTCACTACCGGGAAATGGCGCGACACTCCAAGCGCGATGCCAACGCCTACGACCGCTATGCCGCTGATACCAGCCTGCAGACCAAACTGATTCGGCCCTACCTCATGCGGACGCCGCCGGATCCCACGTCGATGAAGCCCCGTGACCTCCGCGATCTGCTTGAGTTCGCGCGCTCCTTTATGGATCTGGGCGAAGAAAAGTTGCTCGATACGATCAAGTTCTGGACGGCGAGTGTCGGCGATTATCTGCATGAATATTTCGAAACCGATGTCATTAAAGCCCACATGGCGGGCAGTGGCATCATTGGTACGGCACTGGGTGTCTACTCGCCCGGTACCGCCTATGTATTGCTCCACCACTACATGGGTGATGTCGACGGCAATGTCGGTGCCTGGGGCTTCGCGCGTGGCGGGATGGGTGCCATTGCCGACGCGTTATCAAAGGCATTTCAGTCATATGGTGGCGAGATTATCTGTGACGCTAATGTGGATGAAATCATCGTCAAAAACGGCCAGGCGGCCGGCGTCGCTTTGAAGGATGGCACCGAGTATAAAGCGCCGATTGTCGTATCGAATTTGGACCCTAAGCGCACCTTCCTCGATATCACCAACCCGTCTGATTTGCCCAAAGACGTGTTGAAAAAGGCGCGCAACTTTAAGATCAGGGGCTCCTCAGGCAAGCTGAATATCGCACTGGATGGCTTGCCCGTGTTCAACGGTCTCGATCCCCGCAACCGGCTGATGGCCGGTGACCTCCACTTCAGTGACTCGCTTGAGCGCCAGGAACGAGCCTACGACGACTGGAAAGCGGGAACGTGGTCTAAAGATCCTTACCTGGACATGATGATCCCCTCGCTGACGGATCCCACCATGGCACCGCCCGGCAAGCACATGATGTCAGTCTTTGTGCAATATGCACCGCCAAAGGTCGAAGGCCGAGAGTGGACTGATGAAGACAAAGACGGCTTCGAGAAGTCTGTCATTGACCAGATCTCCAACTACAGTCCCAACTTCCGGGATCTCATCCTCCACTGCGAGACGCGAACACCCCGGGAAATTGAAGCGGAGGTCGGACTGACAGAGGGCAATATCTTTATGGGCGAGCTCACCTTCGACCAATTGCTCTTCAATCGCCCCTTCCCTGGATACGCCCAATATCGATCACCCATTAAGGGCATGTATATGTGCAGCTCAGGTACGCACCCCGGAGGCGGCGTGATGGCCGCGCCGGGAGCCAATGCGGCGCGCGAAATTCTGGCCGATTTGAAACGGCCCAACACCGTACCGGGAGGCTATGCCGATGACTGATTATGATGCGGTAATCATTGGCGCCGGACACAATGGATTGGTGTGCGCGAGCTACCTTGCAAAAGCAGGCAAGCAGGTGCTCGTTGTTGACGGCCGAAACGAGCCCGGTGGTTGTGCGAGTACTCGCGAATTCACGCCGGGATTCAACGTTTCAGACTGCGCACAATGGCTCTCCCAGTTTGATCAAAGCATCGTCAAAGATCTTGATCTCAAGGGGGCTGGTTTGCGACTTGGCAAAGCCAAAGCGACCATCTCTTTGCAGCCCGACAGCGACCATCTGATATTGGATGGCGACCACGTCACGGGTGCCGGCATTGATGCGGTCGATCAGGCCGCCTACCGCGATTTCCGAAAGATGGTGCGGAGCTTCGCCAAACTGATGACAACGCTGTATCGCAGCCGACCACCCAAACTCGTGGAGCAAAACTGGACTGATCGGCTGACCCTGATGAAGCTGGGCTTGCATCTGAAGCTGCTAGGCCGCGAACGACTGCGGGACCTGATGCGTATCGTCATGATCAATATTTATGACGTAATGAATGAGCATTTCACCCATACCGCACTCAAGAGCACTATCGCACTCGAGGCCGTCACCGGCACCAATATGGGGCCACGCTCACCCAATACGGTCTACAGCTACTTGCACCGAGCAACCGGTGAACACCTCGGACAAACCGGCACCACTCAGGTCATCGGTGGTATGGGTGCCTTGGGTAAAACTTTGGCCTCGGCGGCTGAAAAGCAGGGCGCCACACTGAAGTTGGGCGCGGCGGTCACCGCTATCGTGAAAACCGACGACCGGGTCAGCGGGGTCAAGCTCGCCTCAGGTGAGAGCATCTCGGCAAAGGTCGTGATTTCCAGTGCCGACCCCACTACTACTTTCCGTGATCTGCTGGGATATCACCAGATGGAAGCGGGCATGGCAAAACGCGCTGAGCACTATCGATCGCGAAGCGGCACCGCCAAACTCCACCTTGCCCTGAGCGCCCTGCCGACTTTTAGCGGCCTTTCAGACGCGCAATTGGCCGAGCGGCTGGTCATTACGCCCTCCATGGACAATATGGAGCGCGCGCTGAACCCCATGAAATATCGGGAGCTGAGCGACCTGCATACTTTTGATATCAGTATTCCAACCGCAGAAGACCCCGAACTCGCACCGGCGGGACAGCATATCCTCACCGCGATCGTGCATTACGTGCCCTTCTCACCTGACATCGGCTGGGAAACGGGCCGACCGCAGCTGATGAGCCAGTTACTGAGTGAGTTGGAATCCTACGCGCCGGGCATTGGTTCACTTGTGACCGCCAGTGAGCTGGTCGTACCCTCGGACTTCGAGGCCTCTCACGGCATGACCGGCGGTAGCTGGCATCATGGCGAGCTATCGATCGACCAGGCTTTGATGATGAGACCCTTTCCGGGCTCTACTCAGTACGCTACGGCAGTCGACGGACTCTATCTTTGTGGAGCCGGTGCTCACCCCGGTGGGGGCTTACAGGGGCTGCCCGGACGCAATGCAGCCAAGGAAATTTTGAAGCGAGGAGCACTGTCATGAGCGACATTAGCCGGGACACTATGCTACTCACCACGCCTTTCCATTCCCGGGTTGAGGCCATGTGTGATCTCAACGACTGGGGAAACTGGATGGGGTACACCACCCCCAATGCCTATTTCGACGTGGAATTGGAGTATTTCGCCGTTCGCAGCACTACTGGGGTATTTGATCTCTCTCCAATGAACAAGTACCGCGTCACCGGACCTGATGCACAGCGCTATCTGGATCGACTCATTACCCGGGACGTCAGCAAAATCGGTATCGACCGTGTGGGTTATGCCATTTGGTGCGATGACAACGGCCAAATCATGGACGATGGCACGATCTTTCGTCTGGGCGAACAAGACTATCGAATCTGCTCTTATCAGCGCGCAGATGATTGGCTTGCTTGGAATAAATTGGGATTCGACGTCACCATCGACAATGAATCAGAGGCCGTAGCGGGGCTGGCCGTGCAAGGCCCGACTTCCTGCACGGTGCTCACGCTGCTCGGATGTACCGATCTAAACCAGTTGAAGCCCTTCGGGATTGCGCATTACACCTTTGAAGGTCAACCAATGATGGTCAGTCGAACCGGATTTACCGGTGATCTGGGATACGAGGTCTGGGTACCTCCCGAAACTGCCGAGGCACTCTGGGACCAGCTTTTTGATCGAGGCCATGACTATCTGATCAAACCAATCGGCTCGTACGCTTTGGAACTCGCGCGCATTGAGGCAGGATTTCTCCAGGCCAACGTCGACTTCATGCCGGCAGAAGAAGTGGTTCGTGTCGGTCGCACACGCAGCCCGTTCGAGCTGGGTTTGGGTTGGCTAGTGGATTTTTCAAAACCGCTTTTCAATGGCCGGGCAGCGCTACTGAAAGAGCAAGCCAACGGGTCGCGATACCGTTTTGCCATGCTCGATGTGGAGGGCAATAAGCCTGCTGAGCACTCCTTTATTCTCAAAGGCGACAAGCAGGTCGGCACCGTGACCTCTGCCGCGTGGTGTCCAACCGCGAAAGCCAATATCGCTTATGCTCAGATCGAGATGCCCCATGGTGCAGTAGGAGATGAGCTGGTCGCCGAAATCTATTACCAGCGCGAGCTTCATTGGACGCGCTTGCTCGCCCCCTGCAAGGTGATTGATGCGCCCATCTTCAAGTCACCCAAACGCTGGCAAACGCCTGCGCCGCCCCATTGATTATTCGCTTTTTTCGAGAGACGTCATGCAGACCATTGCGACTTCCGTAGACGATTCTTTCCAGCGCATGCGCGACAAGCTGGAGGCCGAAAAAGTTCGGCCTCACCATGCAATGGACCCCTATTTTTATCGCTCACATCTGGTTCATGAGCAGGAGCTCGAGCACCTCATTTTTAAGAGCTGGATCTATGCGCTGCACGTTAGCGAGATTCCGTCGGTCGGCGATTATCAGCTGATTGAGATAGGCGAGGACTCGATCATCGTCGCGCGCACCAAAACCGACGAAATTGCTGCGATGCACAATATCTGTCGCCATCGCGGAGCCAGAGTTTGTGAAGCGTCCAGCGGCAACCGAAAAACCTACGTGTGTCCTTATCACGGCTGGGTGTACAACATTGACGGTTCACTGAAGGTCGCACGCGAAACACACGTGATGCCGGATTTCGATGCCAGCGCGCACGGCCTAAAACCCGTCAAATGTGTCACCTACATGGGGCTGGTGTTTATTAACTGCGACCCTGACGCTGGCGACCTAGTCGCGTCACTCAACAATATCCGTGAACCGCTCGGGGCCTACGATCTTGAACACGCAAAGATCGCTCATCGACAAACCTATCGGGTCGAAGCCAACTGGAAGCTGGCGATTGAGAATTATCTTGAGTGTTATCACTGCGCAACGTCACATCGGGCCTATGCCCGCCTCCATACTCTGAAAGATCTGGATGAGCAGTCAGCGCCGGTCGTGGCAAAGATGCTAGAGCGCGCCGACGAGATTACGGGAGTGCCTGGAATCTCAAAGGAACACACGGAGATCTATCTAGATGCACCGAGCTTCGGTGCGTGCGCGCACACGATGCGATATGGCTTATTTGACGGGTTCGTGACAGGAAGCAAGGACGGACAGCCGGTTGCACCGCTCATGGGTAATATCAAGGCCTACGACGGTGGCGTGGGTGATTTTCAGATGGGCCCACTGACCTTCATGCTCAACTACCCGGATCATTGTGTGCTGTATCGCTTTATTCCCCGCTCACGGACCGAAACAGAGATGGAGCTGGTTTGGTTCGTGCGCGACGACGCACAAGAAGGCCAAGATTACGAGGTCGATAAGCTGACCTGGCTCTGGCACCACACAACGCTCGAGGATGAGTACATCATTACGCGCAATGCAGCAGGCGTGAACTCGCGATTTTTCGAGCCTGGGCCCTACCATCCAGAATTCGAATTTACCCTGCAGCAGTTCGTGCACTGGTACCTTCATTCGTTAGAAGCCAGCCTGAACTAACACCCCCATTACCTTGGCCGCCAAGACGCGGCGAACTGAAGTCGCTTTCTCAGCGGCAGGCCGTACTATACTGCTCACACCGCATGGTGATATGAAGCGGGTTCCTGTGCTTAAAAGACATATCGCCATAGGCAGATGACGGCACAAGGGGCTGACCTTGCAGCAACACACTTCACCTGACGGCGCTGACAACACGCTAAAACGCACCCGCGTGCCGCTATTCAGCGCGTTTTTCATGATCTATATCTTTGTTTCCGGTGGCTCTTTTGGCATCGAAGAGATGGTGTCCTCCTCAGGACCGGGCCTCACACTCATCCTGCTGCTCGCTTTTCCCTTCATCTGGGCACTTCCCATGGCCCTTATCGCCAGCGAACTCGGATCGGCCATGCCGCATAGTGGCGGCTTTTACGTCTGGACGCGTCGGGGCCTTGGCCAATTCTGGGGGTTTCAGGCGGCCTGGTGGTGGTCGCTGGCATTGCTGGTGGATACGTCGCTGTATATCGTACTCAGCGCTACCTATCTACAACATCAGATTGGCTTCAGCGACACGGTGTATTACCTGATCTGCTGGTCGATCATCGCGTTATTTACCGCCATCAATCTCATGGGAATCAAGGTAGTCGCCATCGGATCCAGTTTGTTCGCGATTTTGATCATTTCACCGATCCTGGTGCTCGCCTTCGTGGGTATCGCCAACTGGCAGTTCAATCCATTCATACCGATCACGCCACCTGACACCGACTTATTGGGTACTGATGGCGCATTGATACTGGGGCTTAGCGTGGGTCTGTGGATGTACTCAGGCTATGAGTCCATGTCGACGCTCGCGGGGGAGATTGAAGAGCCTCAGCGCATCATCCCGAAAGCCCTGATGCTGGCCCTACCCTTCGTCGCGCTGATGTATTTACTGCCAACGGCTGCCAGTATCGCCGCTTTCGGTCATTGGGAGTTGTTCTCAGTCGACAGCGGCGGCGGCAAGGTTTCTTTTGTGGATATTGGTCGTGCACTGGGGGGCTCTGCTCTGGGTCATGCGCTGCTGGCGTCGGCAGTGCTCGGTAATCTGGCGCTTTATCTCGACTATATGGCTTCGGGTGCGCGACCCATTCAGAGCCTGGCGCGAGACGGGTTACTTCCCCCAATGCTGGCTAGCACCAGTTCACGTTTCGGCACGCCCGTTATGGCGATCCTGCTGATAGCGGGGGTCAATGCCATATTAGTGATCGGGCCTTTTCAGAGTCTGGTCATTATTGATGTGCTGCTGATGGTGAGCTCTTATGCACTGATCTTTATCGCCGCGGTGCGACTGCGCATCACAGAGCCAGATCTTGTGCGTCCTTTCAAAATTCCGGGGGGCAAGATCGCCATGATCTTGCTGGTGCTGCCCCCGATGGCCCTGATCGTCCTGATGGTGACGATCACGCTGGGAGATCACAGCTTGATGCTATGGGATCACGATCGTTTTAGCTTACTGGGCCTCGAGATCGGCTGGTACGGACTCGCGGGACTGGTCGCGATTCTGTCCGGGCCACTGCTGTATCCATTATTAAGCAAGCAATGACCCTGCCGCCCGCTTTCTGAGCGCCGCAGGCCTCATATCACCCGCTAATCAGGTCTCGTACCAGAGCCCATCCGGATCTTCCGGCCATACACCAAGGTGCGGGCCATGGGCCTGAAACCCCAACATGCGCCTCATTGCGTCTGATTGCGACGCGACGTCTTCTCGGCTGAGCGTGAGGTATTGGTTCTCCTCCTGCCGCAACCAGCCAAGGCAGTAGGTATTGACGACCGCCTTTCGGGGTAGCGCGCTTTGATTCTCTCCACCGCCATGAAGCGTCGACCCCAAATACAGCACGGCGGAGCCTTTTGGCATGACCGCCTGAACCACATCTTTTTCCTCAACCTGCTCTGGATCCTCAATTCCTGTCTCTTTGGGCACCACTCGGGTGGCTCCGTTCTCTTGGGTGAAATCATCGAGCGCCCACAAGGCCGATATCTGAACCTCAAAAGGCAACAGGTGGCTGGGGTAGCAGGTATCGTCTGCATGCAGCACTTGGGCACCTTCACCGGGCAATATTTCAATCGCAGTCGTGCTGCCGACCTGATACACCTCGCAATGCGGCTTGAGGATTGCATCCGCCACCGCCAATACGACCGGGTCTAACAGTAAGTCAGAAAAATAACGCGAATACTTTGCCACCCCTCCCACACGCAAAGTCTGGTGACCATTAAAGGTGTTCTGATAGAGGTGCCCTTCACGATCAAATTCGGGACGAAGATCAAGACTGAGCGCATCAATGATTTCGTCCGATAACACATTGTCGACAACGACAGCGCCGGTTTTGGTCAGTGCCGCCACAATATCGTGTATGTCGTCATCGGCCTTGTAGTGACAAAGCGCCATAGCGCTACTCCTCTCACCATCACTCTGCTTTGGATTCGGATTATAGCGCGCAGATTTCGGTTCTAGCCGGAATTGAGCGACTTCAATTGATCTCTACCAGACCCCCGAATCGCGATACCCTGCAGTCCAATCGGAACCGGTGGTATCTTAGCGGTTAGCCGAGATGAGGAATGGGAGATGACACGAGGATTAACTGCGCAACAGGGGCGCCCCCCGCCTGCCTTTGCTGATCATTGGGCTGAGAGAACAGACCTTGCCGCCGCGTTTCGCTCGGCCGCGCGTCTCAATCTGCACGAGGGCGTGGCCAATCACTTTTCGGTGGCAGTCAATCGTGATGGCACTCAGTTTTTGATCAATCCCAACCAGTCACACTTTTCACGGATTCGGGCATCTGAGCTACTCCTGTTAGATGCCAATGACCCGCGCACCATGGATAAGCCTAACGCGCCAGATGCCACGGCCTGGGGGCTGCATGGGGCGTTACACCGCCAATGTCCTCACGCGCGCGTTGCACTTCACGTTCATTCTATTCACGCCACCGTCCTGGCTACGCTGGCGGACCCTACTCTCCCTCCCATCGACCAGAACTGCGCGATGTTTTTTAATCGCTATGCAGTTGATACCGAATACGGCGGGCTCGCGCTTGAAGACGAGGCTGAGCGCTGCTGCGAACACCTTGCAGACCCTGCCAAGAAAGTACTGATCATGTGCCATCACGGCATCCTAGTGCTCGGTGAGGATGTCGCCGATGCCTTTAACCGGTTGTTCTATTTCGAGCGCGCGGCCGAGACCTATATCAAAGCACTCTGGACTGGACAACCACTCAGAGTGCTGAGCGACGAGATCGCCGAGCGCACCGCAAAGGAACTGGAAGCCTATCCCGGCCAAGCCGAGCGGCACTTTTCCGAACTCAAAGCCATATTGAATGCAGAAGAACCTGATTACGCCACTTAAGCGCGGTACGGCGTCCTTTTACCCGCCCGAAAGCGCTGATATCTAGGCCTAGCAGGCAAGCGCTGACTCAAAGGCAGCGAGGCATTGATTGATATTGACCTGATGACTGCTGCTACCCATCAGGCCAATGCGCCACTGCTGACCAGCCAGATCACCCAGACCCGCACCGATCTCAAGATTAAACTCGTTCAACAAGTGACTGCGAATCTTCGCGTCGTCTTCTCCGTCTGGAATCACAACCGCATTCAACTGAGGAAGACGCCAAGGCGATGCAACTGCAAGATCGAGCCCCAGTCGCGATAGGCCATCAACCAGCGCAATATGATTGATCTCATGGCGCTGGAAGCTCGCCTCGAGACCCTCCTCCTCAAGCATGAGCAACGCTTCGTGGAGGGCGTATATGGCGTTCACCGGCGCCGTATGGTGGTAAGCACGTTTGGCGCCCTCACCCCAATATCCCATGATCAAATTCATATCGAGGAACCAGCTTTGCACTGTGTGCTGGCGAGCTGTGATCGCCGCAACGGCGTCGCTGCTGAAAGTAATGGGTGAAATACCCGGCAAACCGGACAAACACTTTTGCGTGCCGGAATACACCACATCCGCACCCCAGGCATCGACCTGCAGATCGATACCGGCTAACGACGTGACGGCGTCCACAATCGTCAAAATACCCTGGGCTTTTGCCATCCGGCAGAGCAGCTCGGCATCGCTGCGCACACCCGTCGAGGTTTCGGCGTGAACAAAGGCCAGCACCTTGGCGTCGGGATTCGCCTTGATAGCCTCTTCCACTTTACCCGGATCGACCGGATCACCCCATCGATCCTGCACCATCACTGCCGTCGCGCCGCAACGTTCGACATTTTCTTTCATCCGTCCGCCGAAGACGCCGTTTTGGCAAACAATCGCCTTATCGCCGGGCTCAAGAATATTGACGAATGCCGCTTCCATTCCCGCTGATCCTGGCGCGGACAGGGGGATGGTTAACTCGTTTTGCGTCTGAAAGGCGAACTGCAGC
>CESO01058797.1_pt1 | contig 10013 bp, 7 predicted proteins | sample 356341 | NCBI WGS metagenome assembly CESO01 (sample SAMEA2621812, study PRJEB7988) | marine metagenome | biome: marine biome (ENVO:00000447); feature: deep chlorophyll maximum layer (ENVO:xxxxxxxx); material: "saline water (ENVO:00002010), including plankton (ENVO:xxxxxxxx)" | depth 35 m
GCTCGACCTGCGTCGCCAGCCGGTTGCTCTCGACCAGGGAGGTGCCGGGAGGCGCCATCAGGAAGACGGTGAACGTGCCCTCGTTGAACGTCGGAAGGAAGGAGGTGCCGAACGTGCCCGCCAGAAGCAGGGCCGCGACCGTCACCGCGGCGGCGCCGGACAGCACCCATGCCCGCGCGTTCAGCGCCCAGCGGAGCATCGGTTCGTAGATCCGCTTCAGATGTCGGACGAGCCACGAGTCGTCGCCGTGTCCGCCGCCGAGGCGTCGCTTCATGAGGATCCGGCACAGCGCCGGCGTCAGGGTGAGCGCGACCAGGAGCGATGCCAGGATCGAGATCATGTACGTCAGTGCGAGCGGCCGGAAGAACCGTCCTTCGAGTCCCTGCAGGAAGAGCAGGGGCACGAACACCATGACGATGATGACCGTGGCGAAGACCATGGCGGGCCGGATCTCGTTGCTGGCGTCGAAGACGACGTCGACCAGTCGACGGCGGTTCGCTTCGGACATCGCGAGATTCTGCCTGAGCCTGCGGTGCACGTTCTCGACGTCGATGATCGCGTCGTCGACCAGCACGCCGATGGCCACGGCGAGTCCGCCCAGCACCATCACGTTCAGTCCCATGTCCATCGCGTCCATCGCGAGCAGGGTGACCGCGAGCGACACCGGGATCGCGGTCAACGTGATGATGGTCGCGCGGATGTTCATCAGAAACAGGATCAGCACGATCGCCACGATGACGACCGCCTCGACCAGCACCGAGGTCACGTTGCCCACGGCACGATCGATGAAGTGCGACTGCCGGAAGACGTCGCGATTGAGGGCCATGCCCTGCGGCAGGGTGGGTTCGATCTGTGTGAACAGTTCGTCGAGTCGTTCGGTCAGTGCGAGCGTGTTGGTTCCCGGCGACTTCTGGACGGAGATGATCACCGCCGGGCGTCCGGATTCGGACGCCTCGCCGCGCTTGAGGGCCGGACCGAGCCGCACGTCGGCGACCTGACCGATGGTCACCGGTACGCCGTCTTCGAACGTGATGATGGTGTCGGCGATGTCCTCGGGGCCGGTGACGCGGCTCTGCTGCCGGATGGGAACCTCGAAGTGATCGACGTTCGGGAGGAACCCGGCGCTCGCCGTGCTGTGCGCGCCTCCGGCGGCCTCGACCACGTCGGAGATGGTCAGGTCATGCAGGCGAAGCCGGTCCTGGTCGACGTTCACCTGGTATTCGGGCAGTTCGCCGCCGATCGCCACCGCCTGGGCGATGCCGGGAACGGCGAGGATCCTCGTACGGAGATCGAACTCCGCGTACGAGCGAAGCTCCATGGGAGTCGCTTCGCCCGAAGGCGAGGAGAGGGCGATCAGCATGATCTCGCCCGCGATCGAGGTGATGGGGGTGATGAACGGTTCCACGTCCTCGGGCATCTGTTCGCGCACGGTGGCCATGCGTTCGGCCACGAGCTGCCGGGCGTCGTACAGATCGGCGCCCCATTCGAGATCCACCCAGATGATCGACAGGCCGATGGCGCTTGCGCTGCGCACGCGCCGCACGCCGGTCATGCCGTTGACGGCCGACTCGATGGGGAAGGTCACGTACTGTTCGACCTCGTCGGCGGCGAGTCCGCCGGCTTCCGTCATCACGACGACGGTGGGGGCGTTGAGTTCCGGGAACACGTCCACGCTCATGCCCGGCAGCCGCAGCGCCGCGTATCCCGTCAGGAGGACGGCCGCCAGCACCACCAGCGATGCGTGTCGAAGCGAGAATCCGATGAGTGCCTTGAGCATGACTCAGTGCTCTCCCTCGTGGTAGGTGCCGTCGGCGTGGAAGTGTCCGCCCTTCTGGATGGTGCCGCTGGTGGCGAGCATCAGCTGGAAGCCGCCGTCGAGCACGATCTGGTCGCCTTCGCCGACTCCGCTGAGCACCTCGACCCATCGATCGTCGTCCATGCCCAGATCCGCTTCGAGGCGGATCACCTCGTTCGCGTTGTCCGGGGCGCGGCGGAAGATGATCGGGATCAGTCCGTCGCGCTGCACGGCGGCGAGCGGGATCGCCAGCTCCGTCGCACCGGAATCGCCGGTGACGATCTCCAGCTGCGCCGAGACGCCGGGGCGGGCCCAGGTCGCGAGTGCATCGGGAGTGACGAAGAGATCGATGGTTCGCGTGTCCGCATCGCCAGACGGTCCGACCAGCAGCGTGCCCTGCATGGTGCTGTCCATCGGAATCGCGGTGCCGGACCTGGTTGGTGTCGGGGGTACGATCGTCGCGGCGAGTCCGTCCTTCAGGACACCGAGATCGCTCTGGAGTCCGGAGGCCCGGAATCGGAGCCGCTCGGGCTGCACGACGACGACCACGTTCGATCCCGCATCCGCCCAGGTGCCGTTGTTCAGATCGATCGTCTCCACGATTCCGGGGGCCGCGGCCCGCACTTCGATCTCCGTCATCGTCAGCCAGACCGGAGGAACGGTCGGAATCGTCGTGTCGATCGCCAGCAGCTCGTCGGGGTCCATTCCCGTCACGGAGGCTGCCGCCTCGATCGCCAGTTCGTAGTGCGCCTTGGCCGCTTCGAGGCCGGATCGGTTCTGGTTCTGCAGCACCTGGTGATCGGTCGCCTCCTCCCTCAGTTCCGCCAGATCGGCCTGCGCCTGGGCCAGGTTGGAACGAGCCAGCGTCAGCTCCCGCGCCGATGTGCTCTCGGGTTCCGGTGCCGCCTCCAGCATCGCGATGCGTTCGGACCAGATCACGATCTTCTCGAGCAGGCTGTCCTCCTTGAGCTTGTGCACGAGATACATGTCCTCGTGGGCGAGGAGCTGTGCACGCAGCTGCACGACGGTCAGTTCGGCCTGGGCGATCTCCTTCTGGAGCTCCCGCCAGGCGGGCGAGTCGAGTCGATAGAGCGGCGTGCCCTCGTCGACCGACTGGAACTGCTCGACGAGCAGTTCGATGCGGCCCGGCAGCATCGTGCGGTATTCGCGCGTCGCCGTCGGCAGGTACTCGAACCGACCGGGAACCCGAAGGGTGTCCCGGATCCGCCGGCGTTCGACCGTGGCGAAGGTGATTCCGAGATTCGACCGGACCGCGGACGGTATGGCCACCCGATTGGTGGGCGGCGCCTCGTACGCGTCGGAGGCTGCGGCTTCGCTCGAGGCGTCCTCGCTGCAGCCTGTGTTGAACGACGCAAGGAGAAGTGCTCCTGCAACGAATGCGGCATGTCGTGCGGATCTGTTCATCTGGTGCCTCTCGCCACGGATGTTCCGGGGTTCGATTGAGGTTGTCCGGTTTCCTGGGATTCGACGTGTCATGGTACCTGACGCGATCCGGAACCGGCGGGGCCGGTCGCATCCCGCACCGCTTCCGCCGTAGGGCCCGGAATGGGGTCGTCGCGGCTTTCCACGAGATCGTCGATTATCTGGAAGCGGTGGTTTCCGATGCGGGTTCATCGGCCGTCGGCTTGGTCTCGACCACCTGGGCCGGCTGTCCGGCGTCGGGTGCGCTGACCGAGCGGGCCATCCGTTCCGGCGTCGGAAGCTTCACCTTGCTGGCCATGCCCAGCAGGGACATCAGACGGATGGTGATCCAACTGGCGTCGAACTGCCACCAGGCGAGCCCGTGTCGGGCCGAGGTGGGAAACGCGTGGTGGTTGTTGTGCCAGCCCTCGCCGAGCGCCAGTACGCCGACCAGCACGTTGTTGCGGCTGTGGTCGTGGCTGTCGTAGGGCTGCGCGCCCCAGATGTGGCAGACCGAGTTCACTGACCATGTCACGTGATGCTCGAAGAACACCCGGACGAGTCCGCCCCAGAGCAGTCCGGTCAGGGCTCCGAGCCAGGTGCCGCTGATGACGCCGCCGAGGACGGCGGGAATCGCCATGCTCAGGGTGACCCACAGCGGGAACAGCCGGGAGATCGCACGCAGGTCCGGATCGGCCATCAGGTCGGGAACGTATCGCTGCTCGTCCGGGCTCTCGATCTTGAAGAGCCATCCGAAATGGGAGTAGATGAATCGCTTGATGCGGCTCTCGCTGCCCACGTGCGGCGAATGAGGATCATGTTCGCAATCGCTGTGCTGATGATGCTGACGGTGCACTGCGCACCACCAGAAGAGATCGCCCTGGACGGCCATCGATCCGGCCACGCCGAGAAGGATCTTCATCCAGCGGGGGCAGTCGAACGACTTGTGGGTGAAGTACCGGTGGAATCCGACGGTGATGCCGAGGCCGCAGAAGAGGTACATGCCGAAGAAGATCGACAGATCCAGTACCCCGAAACCACGCCCCCAGGCCAGCCACATCACGGTCGCCAGAGCCAGAGGAGGCAGCACGACCGAGATCAGCACGATCATGCGGGCGCCATGGCGGGCGGGCGTGAGCTCGCTGGAAGGAAGGGTGGTCATGATGGAGAGAACTCCCGGGGTCGAGATCGTGACCGCCGGTGTCGTCCGTGGCCTGCGAGGCCAAAGTGTAGCACCAACCGTAGCCGAGGAGCCCGATTTGTCGTCGATCACGGGGACGGGGACGGGGGCGAGTGGAGCGTCAACCCCGTCAGATCGGCTCGGGCCGGGCGGATGAAGCCGACCAGCAGTCCGGTGAGGACGCAGGAGGTGATTCCGAAGCAGGCGATCAGCAGGACGTTGACGTCCGTCCAGGTTCCGATGATGAAGTTCACGATCGCACTGATCGCCAGTCCGGAGATGGCTGCGGCGGTGCCGGGGCGCCGCGTGAAGATGCCCAGGATGAACAGGCCGCAGAGTCCGCTTGCGAACAGCCCGAGGATCTTGAACCACAGATCGAGCACGCTCTTGATGTCGAGCGATGCGATCAGGATCGCCGCCCCCGTGCCGCAGACGCCGAACACCACCGTGGTCCAGCGGGCGACCCGCAGCGCCTGACGGTCGTCGATGTCGGGTCGGAATCGCCGATGGAAGTCCGTGGTCCAGGCCGTCGAGACCGAGTTCATGCTCGAGTCGATGCTGCTCATGGCCGCGGCGAAGATGGCGGCGATGATGAGCCCCGCCACGCCGGTGGGAAGTTCGGTGACGATGAACCACGGCAGGATCTGATCGACTGCGCCCAGCGGAACCATCTCCTGCGGATTCGCCCGGTACCACGCCCACAGCAGGGTGCCGAGTCCGAAGAAGACGATGCCGGACGGAATCGACAGCAGGGCTCCGGTCCAGATGGCGAATCGCGCCGAACGTTCGTCGGGTGTGGTCAGGTAGCGCTGGATGACCGCCTGATCGGATGTGTATGGAATGATGTTGTTGAAGAGTGCGCCGAGGATCACGACGGCCAGGACCGGCTGCGTCCAGTCGAAGCCGGTGTTCACCATCGTCAGCTTTCCCCGTTCCGATGCGGATTCGATCGCGGCGGCGAGGCCTCCGGGAATTCCATCGATCATGATCCAGCCGGCCAGCAGGGCGCCGCCCATCAGAATGACCGCCTGCAGCACATCCGACCAGATCACCACCTCGATGCCGCCGAGCACGGTGTAGATGATCGCCAGCAGGCCCATCAGGGCGATGCAGAGGATGACGTCGATTCCCGTCACGGCCGACAACGCAAGCGCCGGAAGGAAGACCACGACCGCCACGCGTCCCAACTGGGCGAGGATGAACTGTCCGCTGCCGAGCAGGCGGACCGAAAGTCCGAAGCGGCGTTCGAGGTATTCGTATGCGGTCGTGAGTCCGAGTCGCCGGTAGAACGGCAGGAAGACGTAGATGATGATCGGTGCAAGCACGATCACCCCGAGATTCATGATGAAGAACACCCAGTCGGACTGGTAGGCCTTCGCAGGAATGGCCATGAAGGTGATCGCGCTCAGGCCGGTCGCGAAGATCGAGATGCCCGCCGCCCACCAGGGAATGCGCTGTCCGGCCAGGAAGAAGTCGTCGGTGCCCTGTTCGCGGCCGGTGAAGTAGAACCCCATCGCGACCAGAGCCAGCAGGTAGATCGCGATCACGATCCAGTCCAGCGAGGCGAGCTGCCCGTTGGGAAGAATCGGTCGAAGCATGATCAGTCGTCCGGCGTCGCCGTCCGGACCGTGGATTCCGGCCGGTACGATCGTTCCACCGGCGAAGGGTACGGTCGGGGTGCCGGCCGCCGGCCAGCCGGGGACATCGGATCGCATGGGGTCGTCGGATGCGGTGTCGGAACCCACGGTTCCATGCCTCCACGTGTCGGTGATCGGCGAGTACACCAGCAGTTCATCGGATCCGGTCAGGACGACCAGTCCGTCGTGGCCGGCTGGAAACGCCGGTGACGGGGCCGCGGAGATCGGCTGCGGCAGATCCGCCAGTCGCTCCCAGTCATCGGTCTCGGGAGTCCATGCCCAGACATCGGATCGGGACATGCTTCGTCCCGCGTCGAGTCCACTCCCTCCGATGAGCAGCAGCCTCGTTCCGTCGGTCGCGGCGACGGCGTGATGCCGTCCACCATCGGGAAGCGGTGTCCGTTCGATCCACGCGTGCGGCGAGGCGCCGAGATCCAGGGTCCACAGCCGGTCGGATGCCGTGTTCGATTCGGGTGCGTTCCTGCCTCCGGCGATGCAGACCATGTCGCCGAGCAGCACACCGGCCGCTTCGGCGCAGCCGTCGGGGAGATCCGGCAGCGATTCGTATTCGAGTCGGCCATCGACATGACGGAGCAGAAACACCTCGTCGTGATGCCTGATGCCGTCGCTTCCGCCGGCGACGACGATTCCATGTTTCGGATGCGTCAGGCTCACCGCTCGGGCGGTCGGTCTGGGCAGGCCGTTGGAAGGCGTCTGCCATGTCCCGCCTTCGAGATCGAAGACCCGGGCCGTATCGCTCCATGTCGTGTCCGCTCCGTCCGTCCGCATGCCTCCGGCGACGATCAGATGGCTGCCGCTGCGTCCGGCGATCGGAGCGTGGAGTTCCGCGGTCTGCGGCCAGGCGCCCAGATCGTCGATCTCGACGACGGGGGCGCTGCCTGGAAGGGCGGCCGCGAGCAGGCAGGTGGCGAGGAGGGGACACATGCTGCCTCGTAGTCTATAGAGTGCCGCGGACGAGGCGTCTTCTCACCGCTGGCCGTGCATGCGAGTCCGCAGTCGTGACTCCGAGCATGCCGTCGATCTCGATACGAAGCTTCAGCACCGAAGCGTTCGGGATGGGACTGCCCCAGCCCGCGAGTACGCTGATCATGCAGGTTTCATTCATCATCAGGTGTTCTCCGCGCGTGTGTCCTTCGATGCCTCGGTCGCATGCTCATGCTCGAGGAATTCGAAGAGCGGCAGGAGGTCGTCCGCGATGACGCGGGTCAGGCCGGTGGCGTACCCCATGAGTGTGGGGAACGACCGGTAGTTGGCTGCGCTTGAGGAGACGACGACCAGGCCGCCCTTGAACTCGATCGCATAGTCGGTGCCGTGCTGCATGAGGTAGTCGATCGTCTTCTGGCTGATCCGGTCGTAGGCCGATTTCGGATCGGTGCCCTTCACGGTCCACTGCTTGTTGAACTCGTTCAGTTCGAACTTGATCGACTGCATGCCGCCGGGCAGGTCGATCGCGTCGGTCATGTGATGGGGGTGGATGACGACGTGCCCGCACTCGGTGCCCCCGTCGAAGATGAGGAAGGTCCGGCACTTCGGCTGATCGTTGTTGAAGCTGTTCTTCGTATTCTTCCGTTTCTCGTTCGCGTGGGTGGCCAGGTGGATGCATGCGCCACGACCATCGACCCTTCGAGTCATGAACGAGCTCTTGATGCCGAGCTTCCAGTAGGTGCTGAAGTGCTTGAGCTCCTCGGCATGCGAGACCTTCGAGTGCAGTGCCGACTTTCCATGGCGAGCGTATGTCCAGCCGCGGGCGTTCGCCCATCGCTGCATCTTCAACCGCTGGCGCTGCATTCCGAGGCCGACGGCATAGCCCAGGAGAAGTCCCAGTGGAATGCCGAGCACGATGTCGATCGCCGACGGCCAGTGCGCGTTCCCATTCGTCTGCGATGCCCATATCGCCATGACGAGGAACGGACCGATCACCACGCCGACCACTGCGTGCGGTATCAGCTGCGCATGGAATCCCCGCTGCTGGGCCCATTGGCCTTCGAGATGTCCGTCAGCTGCCAAAGTCGACCTTCACCGCTTCGCGGGCCGAGTCGTCGGCCTTGAAGAACTCGAACTCGCCGTCCTTGAATCCGCCCATGCCGGCGATGATGCTGCTGGGGAACATCTGGACGCCGTTTGAGAAGTCGCGGACGTTGGCGTTGTAGAAGCGGCGGGCTCTGGCGATGCGGGTCTCGGTTTCACCGAGTTCGGTCTGCAGCTGCAGGAAGTTCTGGTTGGCCTTCAGATCGGGATAGGCTTCGAACGTCGCCACGAGTCCACCGGCGGCCTTGCCCAGCTGGTCCTCGACCTTCGCGCGTTCGGCCGGTCCCTTGTCCTTGTCGGCCACGGCCTGGTTGCGAAGGTTGGTGACCTCCTCGAGCACGCTCTTCTCGTGCGTCGCGTAGCCCTTGACGGTTTCGATCAGATTCGGGATCAGATCGTGCCGGCGCTGCAGTTCGGTGTCGATGTCCGACCACGATTCCTTGCAGGATTGGCGAAGCCGGACCAGCTTGTTGTACATCGCGATCACGATGATGATCAGCAGGACGATCGCGGCGCCGATGATGATCGCCACCGTAGCTCCGCCGGACAAGGCGACGAGTGCTTGCATGTTCATGTGTACCCCTCCCAGTGGTTTGACTGAATATACAGTGAATGGTTCTACTTCGTCGTTCGCGTGAAGCGATGAACGCGTCCGTGGGCGTTCCAGTCCTGGACGTAGATGTTGCCGGCCGCATCGAAGCCCACGCCGTGCGGAGCGGTGGTCACGCCCGGCTTCCAGTCGGTCGGAGGAACGCCGTTGTTGGACCACTGGGAACGATCGGGGTTGTCGCCGAGATGTCCGCGGACGTCGTAGTCGCCGTCGAGGATGGTCACGCGGCCTTCGAGTTCGGCGATGGCGGCCACCCGCTGTCCGTCCGGGCCGTCCCAGAAGGCGATGCCGCAGGGACGACGCAGGTCGGTGACGGGGATGTCGACGTGTTCGCCGTCGAGGGTGAAGCGTTGCAGCCGACGGTTCTCCCGATCGCACACCACGAGCATCGGCTGGTCACCGGCGGTGTCGATGGTCATGCCGTGGCAGGTCACGAACTGGCCGGGCCCGGCGCCGCGTCCGCCGAAGCTGGATCGGTACTTCAGGTCGGGTCCGAAGATATGGATCCAGTTGCGGCCGTATCCGTCGGCCACGTAGATGCGTCCGTCGGGGGCGACGGCGATGGCGGTGGGGTTGTACGCGTCGGGGTTGTCGTCGTAGTGGCCCGATTCCATCGGGACGCCGAGGGTCCAGACGTGCGTGCCGTCCATGCGCAGCTTCACCGCCTGCTTGCCGGGAAGGTGGGCCGCGTACACGTAGGGGGTGCCGTCCTCGATGCGAAGCTGCATGCCGTGGATGCCCGGGAACCGTTCGGCCATCGTGTCGACGTGGTTGCCGTCGTGGTCGTGGACCATGATGGAGTTGCCGGTGTCGGTGTTGTAGAGCACTCGGCCGTCGGGATCCACCAGCACGCCGCCGTGGGTGTTGCCGATGGCGAGATCCGGATGCTGTCCCCAGTCCGGGGCGGGCACCCAGGTCACGTCGTCGATGACGACCGGAGTGGTGTCCATCGGCGCAGACGCCGTGGGAGCGTCGTCGGAGTCGTGGAATCCAAGCAGCACGGGAAGCGCGAGCAGGGCGGTCGCGGCACGGAATCGATTGATGCGGTTGGTGTTCATGCCCGACAGCATACGCTCAGATCGCATGCCGGTCTCAGGAGCACTGGCCCCATGCGCTGATCACGGACAGCAGGTCGCTCACATCGACCGAGCCGCTGTCGTCGACGTCTCCGGAGCAGGGCTCGCCCTCGTCGCACGGGCCCCATTGGGAGATGACGCTCAGCAGGTCCGTCACATCGACGACACCGTCATCGTTGCTGTCCCCATCGCATGATTCATTGCAGTCGGCGGTTCCGTCGCCGTCGGAGTCGGTGTCGGGCGT
>CESO01326162.1_pt1 | contig 10013 bp, 9 predicted proteins | sample 356341 | NCBI WGS metagenome assembly CESO01 (sample SAMEA2621812, study PRJEB7988) | marine metagenome | biome: marine biome (ENVO:00000447); feature: deep chlorophyll maximum layer (ENVO:xxxxxxxx); material: "saline water (ENVO:00002010), including plankton (ENVO:xxxxxxxx)" | depth 35 m
AAACTTTTCTGTTCTTTGTTTATTTATTTTATCATTATGATTCTGAGTTAGTTCAATTTGATTTTTCATTTTCCTTAAAACACACGGATAATCATCCCCCATCAATGGTTTAATTTCACAGTATACATTATAAAAACTTAAATATGTAGAACCGTTCGGTATATTATACCTCTTTTTATGTTGCATATTGATATCACAATTACAGGTATCTATATTATCATCACAACTGCATCGTGTCCATTCGTTATCTTGAAATATCATATCCCAATTAAATATACCTTCAAATTCGGTATGTCCATTGTCTATTAGAAGATGTGTAGTACACTTATTATTAAATACCATTTTTAGTAATTTTTGTACATTTTCATAATTTAAAAACAAATTTTGTAATTTATTATGTTCTGGTGTTTTGGTATTTTGAATTGATGATGGCAACGATTGATTAACACAAATATTATATATTATTTTATATTTTGGATGACGAAAAAATCCTTGGTTTAAACACCATTCCCGATAACTGGTATCATTCAATAATTTTGTAATTGGTTGTCCTTTATATTTACCAAAATTAACTTTTGGTAATTCTAATGAAGATGTGGTTAATTCCATTATTACTTTTATACTTAGGTGTTTATATTGTTTTACTATATATATAGTTTAACACCTATTTATGTAGTAGGATAAGCAGTATGATAACTAAAATTGTTACTGCTATTATTTCCTTCACATAGCAAGGATTCGTTCTAGTGCTTTTGGTTGTATGTCTGGTAGAACCGGGTGGCTTTCCCAGAAATACTTACAGTAACTCCATTTAAAGTCGCAGTCGTCAACATACCAATCGGTTTCTAGGAGGCGTTTTTTTATGTTAGCAGGCAGTAGATATAGACTGTTTTTGGGTAGCACATAACTAAGTTGAAAAAAGTTGGAAACGGGTGTTTCAGGTTTTCTCGCCAGGAGTTGTTTAAAGTTGTAAGGAATGTGTTTAATGAGATCGCTAAACAATGGTGGATAATCGTATTTGTAGTACCAATTCCAATCAATACATCCCTTAGTGTAGTATTCCATGTTCCATTCTAGGCCTTCCACATAGTTGATACAAATCTCTTGTCGTCGTGCATCGTTGATTTGAGTATCAAAAAGCATTTTATAGTATCTTTCTTCCCAATAGGCTTCGTAGGGGTTGATGTATTTTTCTATTTGGCGGTGTTTAGTAGGTATATTCAATAATTTAAATTCTTTTTCTTGGTCGTTGTTTGTAGGATAGTATTTTTTTTCGGCTTTCACTCGTTTTTTGTGTTCTTGCATAAAGAGTTGTCTTTCTTCCAGAGCGATTTCTTGAATAAGTTTTCTCACGTTTTTCCAGTGTATTTTCTCTCCATCGTATAGGCAATCACTGTTTTTAAACATTTCCCTGTATTTTTCAATAAGATAGTATATTCCATCGCTTCGGATATTTACGCTAGGAAAGTGAGGCATAAAGTCGTTGCCGAGTAGAAAGCACATGAATATGTAGTCGTACATTTTGTGTATGTAATTAACCTCACCATCATCGCCGGCGAGTTCAAGTGCGGTTTGTTGCCCGAGTAGTTTCATATCTAGAAGATATGTTTTATTTGCTTCTAATCCGCTGTGAATGCTTTTAATAAATTCAGGCGTTTCCCGGTATAAATAGATGTTATTACGATAGGAGAGGTGGTTGAGTCCAAGCATAATAAGATCAGCATCAAGACCATAGATAGCCGCATTTTTTCCAGTATCTTTAGTGTTACGAATATGTTGCATAATTTTGTGTTCTCCTTCACCGCAATGGCGTGATCCTGTAAAAATAACAGGTGGATTATGTTGTTTAAAGTGGTTGTTTACGTAGTCATCTAATTTTTTCATAAAACTAGTACCGGGTGTAATAGCACAAGTATCCCAATCTTTATCAGAATTTTTATTAAGAACAGTGTTAAGAATAGATTTTGTATATTGCCCTTTAAAACGGCGATCTCTTTGTTGTTTTAGTTTTGCGAAAGGAGCAATTCCATCAAAACTAATATATACGAGTTCTGTAGGTTGGATGTCGCTGATATATTGTTGTATTTGTAGGCATATTTCATTGTATATAACATAGTCATCTACTTCAACTTCAACTTCAATCTTTAGCGATTTTCGTATACAATCATAGATAATAGAATTGCTATCAAAATAAAGTTCGTGGATAGTATCTTTGTGTTGATATTTTTCTTGAATAATTTTTTTATGATTTTTGATAATGTATGAAAAGTAACTTGGAATACCCATACCATAGTATAGTAGCAATTCTTTAATATTAAGTAAGCATGTTAAATTTTAAAAATAATAAAATAAATATATACTATTATGACGGAATATTCAAAAAAGGAGGTAATAGTTGCTAGGATAGCTTATTATAAAGAATTAATATCTAACACTATTATCGCAATACAAAAATATAAATTAATGGATGTTTTAACTCATAATGATTTAAATTTAGGTATTTCTAATTTAGAGAAAAATAACGAGTTGATCACTTCATTAGAAATGATGTTAAAGGATAAAGATACTATTAAAGACGAACACATTAATATTTTGCAGGAGATAAATGATAATTTATCGGTTGTTTGTAAAAATTACGGAACGAATTCTATAGAAGATATTTTGTGTGTTTGTTATGGTACTTCTTTTGTAGCACCGTGGTTAAAATCCGTAAACCAGGAAAAATATAAAATTATAAATAAATATTTTCATCCCATAGGTTATAAATTAGTATCTTGTACCAAGACCAGACAAGTAAAACCAATAGAAAAAAATAAGATTATTGATGAAAATAAAATAGAAGAATTTGCAGATAATTTAGAATGTTTTGATTTAGCGAGAACAAATAAAAAATTTAGAATTCGCTTATTGGGTATGAAGGTAGTTATATTTAATGATGATAACAAAACGATGTTGATATTAAATGGTATAGTTGATGATATATTAATGTCGTGCATAACGAATGACTATATTCAATCTAATCAAACAAAACTAAATGCCTTAATAAAGAGTGAGACGGATGTAAAGTATTACGAGGAATATGTAAATACCATTATTTTAAAAGAATGGTTAGTGTATTCGGATAGCGAGTTGTTTCATAAATTCAAAGGGTATGATAGTCAATTAAAGTTAATAAAACAAAAATCAATTACTCAGGTAATAAATGATTTTGTGAATAATGATTTGTATTCGCAGCGTTCAGTATTAATTTTAATGTTATCACGCATGGATAGTGAAAATTTCAAGTATTTAGCATACTTGTTATATGATTTGTTGTCGAATGATAATAATGGTACCATAGATTCAATAGATCAAAAAATGTTGTATGAAAGTTTGCCGTGGAGTATAAAGACTAATTTCAAGGTAGCCATGACGGAAACCATTGATTATACGAATAATTTAATAAAGTATGAGCAGAATAAAATTCCATTAGAGCAGCAGATATGTTTATTAAAGACGACTGATGCAATAAAAGAAAAAGCGATGAGTAAATTGCGAGAAATTAAAGCAAAATCAGAAGATTCAGGTTCAAAATCGCGACAATATTTGGACGGTTTGTTACGTATACCATTTGGGGTTTATAGAAAAGAGGATATATTGACTTTAACTGCGACAACAAAGGATTTGTTTAAATCAGTAGTTACTGATGTAAATACGATACAACTGCTTTCATTAGATGAAAATTATGATTATAATAATTTAGAAATAAGAATGAACATACATAAGTTAAATGCACAATTAGATATAGATTCTATAGTAGAGTTATTGAAAAAATCAATAGGTAAGATGGTAAAATGTCAGATAGTATCGTTAGTAGATTGTATAAATAATGTAATTAAGAGCGATAAATTATCAGTTTCAAAAATAGCAATAACAGGAAAGAAACTACCGGAGATTAAGTCATTATTAAAAAAATTTGTGGATACAAACAAAAACGTAATTGATGTAGTATATTGGCGGCGTATTTACTATATGGATAATCATTCCACTATTACATCTATAGAACAAAATATAACACAGATTGCTAGCAATCAAGATAGTATCAAAGGTTATTTTAGAAATATAAAATCCACGCTAGAAGACTCTGTATATGGTCATAAAGATGCTAAGCGTCAAATAGAACGTATATTAGGACAATGGATTAATGGAGAGCAGTCGGGGTATTGTTTTGGGTTTGAGGGTCCCCCTGGTGTAGGTAAAACAAGTTTGGCGTTAAATGGTATATCTAAGTGTTTGGTAGATTCGGACGATACGCCTCGTCCCTTTTCCATCATAGCCATGGGTGGATCATCAAATGGCAGTACCTTAGAAGGTCATAATTATACCTATGTAGGTTCTACGTGGGGCAAGATAGTAGACATCATCATGGATAAGAAGTGTATGAATCCGATAATATTTATAGACGAGTTAGACAAGGTAAGTAAAACAGAGCATGGGCGAGAAATCATAGGCATATTAACTCATTTAATAGATAAGACGCAGAACACGCATTTCCAGGACCGTTATTTTACGGGTATAGATTTAGATTTATCCAAAGCTTTATTTATATTTTCTTATAATGATGTTTCACTGATAGACCGTATATTATTGGATCGTATTCATCGTGTAAAATTTAACTATTTGAGTTTACAAGACAAGATTGTGATAGTTAAAAAATATATATTACCTGAAACCTATAAACAGATGGGATTAGAGAATATCATCAATATAGATGATGACTTAATAGAGTATATTATAGAAGAGTATACAAACGAACCGGGCGTTCGTAAATTAAAGCAATTAATGTTTGATATAGTAGGTGAGATTAATTTAGAAATATTAACAGACGATACTCATGATATACCAATACATATAACAAAAGAACTGTTAACAACCAAGTACTTGTCGCATTATACGCCATATGAACCACAAAAAATATCACCGGAAAGTGGTGTGGGTGTAATTAATGGGCTATGGGCAAATTCATTAGGTAATGGTGGAATTATACCAATCCAAGTCCGTTTTTATATAACAAATAATTTCCACGAATTAAAATTAACAGGTATGCAAGGAGATGTCATGAAGGAGAGTATGAACGTAGCGAAAACCTTAGCGTGTAGTTTAGCAAAAACTTCTGGGTTATCAAAACAAATGATAAAGGATAAATTACAAGGTATCCATATACATTGTCCGGACGGTGCGACACCGAAGGATGGTCCATCCGCGGGAGCCGCCATTACCACCGCCATATATAGTTTATTAACAAAAAAGAAGATCAATCATTTGTATGGTATAACAGGTGAAATCAATTTACAAGGAAATGTAACAAAGATAGGTGGATTAGATTTAAAGATAGTTGGTGGCATTCGTGGGGGTGTTAAATCGTTTTTGTTTCCTCAAGAGAATATAGATGATTATAATAAATTTCTCGCAAAGAATAAGAATAATAAAATACTAGAAGGGATATCGTTTCAACCTGTAAACACCATTCATGATGTATTAGAAAAAATATTAGTATAACATATACATAACAAATAAAATATTTGATATGTATATATGGCGATTCAATTATCAGTCACAAATGTATTTAGGTTTATATCGTATATAACCCCAATATTATTAGTATTTTTTATGATAATGATTTCAGTCTTTAATCAAGATGTAAAAGGTTTAATTTACTTGGGTGGCGTATTGATTGCAATTTTTATAACAATTGGTACAAAAAATATGATTAAAGTACCCGCAAATAACCCTGCTTATACGTGTGAATTGTTTGACTTTCCTGGCAATGCTTCAAATTATACAGTTCCCTCTTTAAACAGTGTATTAATAGCCTTTACATTTTCTTATTTATTTAAACCTATGAGTGATTACAAACAAATGAATTATTCTATTATCATTGCATTATGTATCTTATTTATCATAGATGCGATAACTAAATTAACGAATCAATGTACAAGTCCTTTGGGTGTAATAGCAGGTGGTATTATAGGTTATGTATTTGGAATAGTATATTATTCTATATTAAAGTCTACTGGTAATGAACGATTTTTGTATTTAAATGAATTAAAAAGTAATAATGTGGTTTGTAGTAAACCGAGCGAGCAACAGTTTAAATGTGCTGTATATAAGAATGGACAATTAATATCAACAAATTCTGCGCCCAGTGTACCTAGTAGTAGTTAATAGTGTGTTTTAATTAAAGTATTAACTTGTTGTAATAGTTTTTTTCGTCGCATGGAATTTACCATCATACGAGGATTACCGTAATTTTTGTTAAAAAGGATTTGTACATTATTAAAAATAACTCGTAGATTTCCTTGTTTGTATTTACTCATTTCCTTGTAAGGGTAGATAGGTTTACGATTCATTATATTAATATTATTATGAAATTGATACATAAATTGTTTTAGGTGTTCTTTTGTAGGCAATTGTTTTATAGTAATAAATTTTAAGTATTCAGTAGCATGAGCACTACAGTCTGGGCACGGTAATATACTACAAATATTTTTAATAGTGTTTAATATAATAGGACCTAAAGTTTTGTATTTATCATTAGGTATTAGTTCAATAAGAGTATGAAATAAAGTCCAAGTAAATTGTCCCCAATTATTTTTATGTTTGTTCATAATGTATATAAAGATATAATTTAAAAAAATTTAATAAGATGAATAATGATACATTTTTTAAACTATTAAATGAGCCGGTTGAAATAGAAGATTCTATAGAAGATATAAATAAATGTTATATATCAGATGAAGTATTAGATGATACAAGTGTTACCTTAGAGTGTAAGCATAGTTTTAATTATTATCCTTTATATCAAGAAATTATAAAACAAAAACATAGTTACCGTAATAAATTAAACCATTTGAAGTTGGGTAATATAGAATGTCCGTATTGTAGACGAGTTCAAAATAAATTAATACCTTATAAAAAGTTATCAGGAGTACGTAGGATAAGAGGTGTGAATTCTCCTAAAGAATGGTGTATGATGGCGAATCGTTGTTTAGTATGTTTAGATCCGTGTTCAAGTACCTTTTGTTGTAAAGGTCATGATAATTTATACAATAAATGTAATTGTATGGTAATACATAAGAAAACTAAAACTTCGCGCCAGTGTAATAATAAAGGTATTTTTACAATAAAAGAAGGTGATCGTGATATAAAAGTGTGTGGTATTCATCATAATCAGTATAATCAAAAAGGTATATCCAAATTAAATCTATTTAAAAAATAAGAATAAAGTATATAAATGACGACTACTAAAGAGGAATTAATAGGTTATATACGTAATTGGGTTAGTTTAGATTCAGAGTTAAAAAATTTACGAAATAAAACAAAAACAATAAATCAAGAGAAGAAAGAGTTATCAAATAAGTTAATAGATATAATGAAGCAAAATGAGATAGAAACCATAGATATGAATGAAGGTAAACTAATGTATAAAAAATCATCCGTAAAGGCCCCCATTAGTAAAAAACATTTAATAACTTGTTTAGAATCATATTATAAACAAGATAGTGCAGTAATAGAGGAATTAACCACTCACATATTAGATTCGCGAGAAACAAAGGTATATGAGTCAATAAAACATAAAAATTAATCTAAGTATATCATATGTATAAATATGATATATCTAGTGTATGTAAACCTTTTAAACTAGAAGACTTACAAGAAGGTAGGATAAATTTATGTATATATTTTGCAAATACTAGTTTAAAAGTACCTTTTTTACAGTATATTTTATATAAATATCAAGAAGGTCCATTAAAAAATACATTAGTATGTCCTTTTATAGACTATAATACAAGAAATAGTTTAGAAAATCAGTTACGTATGTTTTTTTCAAAAATGTTTGAAGAGTCCATAGAAGGTCATTCCATAGAGATTAAAGGAATGTTGGAAGATAACTATTTATTTATAGATATTAGTAATTATATGCAACATTATAAAGAAAGATTAGGTATCTTTTCTCAATGTATACATTGTTGGTGGTGTGTTACTATAAATGAAATAGTAAATATAAAACATATATATCATTTTCCTATACATGAATCGGTTACTAACCTGTTTATACAACATCCTTCTCTACTGATAATGACTCATAAAAAGAAAATAGTTGACACACCTATAGTTGTATATAACGGATATAGTTTTAATAGGGCTGTCTTTGTAGCTATATTTGGTAAAAATAAAAGTTTTTCCAATGGAAGATATGGAACGTATTACTACTTTACCGATTATGAAGGAGCATTATATTATATAAAGCAAAGTATAAAAACCTGGAATCCTGATCGTGTAGGTATTGTACGAAGTATATTATTTACAAAAAAAAAACATGTAGTATTAAATAATCCATCTGAGACTCCAGCAGATTTATCAAGTATAACTTCATTAAGTGACATTGAAAAACAAGAATTATCTAGAGTATATAGTCCGTATGGTGAATGGGGTAATAAATATGATACGTTGTTTGTATATAAACCAATTTTAAATAATGGCGGTCCTTTAGACGATCCATTAACCATAGTAACAACAGACAACGAACTGACTACTGTATTAAATTGGGGTGAAATTAATAAATCAGATATACAAAAAAAACGCTTACGTCAAGATAAATTTTATATTAAATGAATATATATGATTGGAAAAATACTATTAGCTATAATAGCCGCAATGGCGTTAAGTGTGGGGTTAGTAAGTATATTTAACTTTTTAGGCACGCCCCTCTCTACGTATGGTAATTGGATTTTTTGGTTAGATGCCTTAGTATTTTTTTACATAGTGTTACCAGATAAACAAAGTTCAATATTTTCAGGTTAAATTAACATCCAAGGTTGTTCATTTATTAAAGCAGTGATATCCATAGTATCGTTAGTATTATTTTTTAGGTAAGTTGTAATACTACCGTCATATTTACCCGGTATATGTAGATGTCCATTTGTAAGATAGGGAACATGGAATTGAATATCTTTCCATAAAGATTTAATAGTAGTAGTGGTGCTTGGAACTGTGTAAATACACCCATTTTCAAATTGATTGTTTATAGATATGTTATACTCTTGGCATTGTATAAATGGAATTTTATTATCTTTATTTAAGAATTTTAAAAGTAGTTTACAAGAACCAGGTTCAAGGTTTTTGTGATGTATTTCAATAGTTGATTTAGTCATTCGTATATATATAGTGTAATATGTTTATATAGTACAATAAATATATTTTATTATACTAATTATGTTGTTTAATAAAATATTATTATATCAATACGGAAAAGTAGGTTCAAGTAGTATTAGACAATCAACTAAAAATAGTAGATATGTAACTAAACCATTGTCTAGTTATTCTACTCGTTTAATTCAAACCCATTCACATAGTGTAGCAGAGGATGTAATAAAAAAACATCCGGATGTGTTAGTGATAGTAATTGTGCGTTTACCTATAACTCGTAATTTGTCTGATTTTTGGGAGAATATACATAAACATGATCCTCATTATAAATATAAATCAATACAAGATATAGATCGTGTTTATAAACAAAAAGATTATATAGCATATACAGATCAATGGATGGATACGTGTTTTAAGATATTAAATATAGATAAGAGCAATTTTGAGTTTAATCATACGGATAAGTACACTTTACTTACTAATAAAATAAGAACTTTAATTATACGATATGAAGATCTAGCTTATATATCTAACACATTATTCCCAGAATACGGTATTCATGTTAATAAAAAAACAAATGTAAGTTCAAAAAAAGTGTATGGTAAGTATTTTTTAGAACATAAACAATACCATACGATTGATGAAAAAATGGAAGATCAAATACGTGCTAGTTATTATAACTCTGTATTTTACACTGATAAAGAATTATCAGATCACCTACAAGAATGGAGTGAAATATATAAAAAATCAAAAAAAACGGTACGTTTTGCTCCCCTTCCGTTGCCTCTAAAGCAACAAGCACAAGCGCAACAGGCAGCGAGGCA
>CESO01326163.1_pt1 | contig 10013 bp, 7 predicted proteins | sample 356341 | NCBI WGS metagenome assembly CESO01 (sample SAMEA2621812, study PRJEB7988) | marine metagenome | biome: marine biome (ENVO:00000447); feature: deep chlorophyll maximum layer (ENVO:xxxxxxxx); material: "saline water (ENVO:00002010), including plankton (ENVO:xxxxxxxx)" | depth 35 m
TTGAAGAAACAGCAATTCCGGGGCCCGGATCCTGTGGAGGAATGTACACAGCAAACACGATGGCCTCAGCTATTGAAGCGATGGGAATGAGCCTCCCGAACAGCTCTGCGCAAGACGCAATATCTCACGACAAAGAATTAGATTGCCTAATGGCAGGTCAAGCGATCTTAAATTTAATTGAGAATGACATAAAACCATCTGACATTATGACTCGTTCAGCTTTTGAAAACGCGATCAAAGTTGTCATCGCGTTAGGCGGTTCAACTAATGCGGTACTGCATCTAATTGCCATGGCACATACGATGGGCGTAGAACTCGAACTAAATGATTTCTCAATCATTGGAAAGCAGATCCCGATGGTGGCAGATTTAAAGCCGAGCGGGAAATACTTGATGTCAGAGCTTATAAAGATCGGTGGCATTCAGCCTCTAATGAAAATAATGTTGGATGAGGGAATGCTTGACGGAAATTGCATGACCGTTACTGGAAAAACATTGGCTGAAAACCTCAGAGATGTAGCTCCGTACCCAAGTAATCAGGACATCATTCGTCCTCTCACATCGCCAATAAAAAAAGATAGCCATCTAGTTGTCATGAGAGGCAACTTGGCACCCGGAGGCGCGGTCGCAAAAATAACAGGAAAAGAAGGTTTAACGTTTAACGGTAACGCTCGGGTTTTTGACTCAGAGGAGGAATGCCTAGCCGGCATTTTAGACGGAACAGTTCTGTCCGGTGACGTCTTAGTAATTCGTTACGAGGGCCCCCGTGGCGCGCCGGGCATGAGAGAAATGCTAAGCCCTACCTCAGCAATCATGGGCAAAGGCTTAGGCCAAGAGATCGCCCTAATAACTGATGGAAGATTTTCAGGCGGCAGCCACGGCTTTGTCGTTGGACACATCACGCCTGAGGCCAGTGAGGGCGGACCTATTGCGATCGTCGAAAATGGAGACAAAATCTCTATCGATGCAGAATCTAATACCGTTTCAATCGATCTTACAGACTCCCAAATTGCAGACCGGTTAGCACGATGGGAAAGGCCATCGCCCCGATACACGCGTGGAGTCCTTGCAAAATATGCCGCTAGCGTAGCATCAGCATCAGAGGGTGCGGTAACTGACAAATATCTCTAGCTTTGGCTCGAGAATGGCATACCCGATCCCATTCCAGATGGCACATCAACCGCAAAAGAAAAATTTGAGTACAGAAATTGAACCAATTGGCCGGCATAATTAATAATAGTTCCCTGCAAGCTGCCGCTCTGTGGCCTCTGCAAAACGTACCAGGGTTCCCTCCTATTATCCAAACGGTTCATATTTTAGGAGTCGCTGCAGTCATGGGTTCTATTGTAATGATAAGTCTGCGAGCTCTGGAGCTAGCGCTAAAAAACCAATCACTCGATGAAATGATGCGACGACTCTTCCCGTGGCTCTGGCTAGCCATGTTAAGCAACGTCGTCTCCGGCTCGTTTTTTGTTCTCGCCCGCCCATACCGATATGCTGAAAACCCAATTTTCATAGCTAAAATTTTTATGATTTTTACTGCCTTTCCAATAGCATACCTCCTACGATATCTTGTTAGGCCCGACAATTTATTAGTAACCTATATTGGAGCAAGAGCAAATCAGACAAGCATACGTATGGTAAGTTTTCTTTCTATAATCTTATGGCTGAGCATTACCGTCAGTGGTCGTTGGATCGCTTACGTTGAATACTTGATCTATCCAACCTGATGCAGAAGATGTCGCTATGCAGGACTTATTGAATTATATTTTAAAGAACCCCATCTGGATAAGTATTGAAAATTGGCCGATCTCATGGGAAATTGGCGGAACTGCATGGTTTCCGCTGATTGAGTCAATTCATGTCGTCGCTATAAGTCTTCTTCTAGGCACACTTCTAATGGTTGACCTAAGACTCATTGGTGTCGCCGCCCGCCGATACTCTCTCGCACAACTCGGTAACGAACTTTTACCGTGGACCTGGGCATCATTTTGGATCGCTGCGCTTACCGGCTTTGCCATGTTTATAACTCGTGCTGCATCGCATATTGTTAATCCTGCCTTTCAAATCAAAATGCTGCTCCTCCTGCTTGCTGGAGCAAATATGCTTTTGCTTCAGCGGGGTTTTCTTAAGGCTACACATGAATTAAACGAGTTCCAATTATCGACAAACAGGATGAGAATTTCCGGAACTCTTTCGTTATGTTTGTGGATAGGAATTACATTATCAGGCCGCTGGATCGGACACATTGTTTAATTAAAAGCCAAAAGTATTTATGGATTACAAGCGACTTAAAGAGGCAGAATCACGGTTTCTTAATCTGTATCCAGGCGGATTTGAAAACCCACTCATGGTGACGATAGCCAAGCGTCATCGTGTAACACAATTAAGCGAGTACACCCGCGAAGCCTTTAAACCCCGAAATTTTCGCGACACCGAGGTAATTCTTGAATCAATGATTAAGATCGTATCGAGATCTTCGATGGTATCAGTGTTTGAGAAACCGACCTTTAAGGCTTTCATTGAAAATCTAACACCCAAGGAAAAAAATAAGTTTACAGGCGCTTTGAAAAAAAGACTACACGGAGATAAGGAGACTGGATTTAATGAATTGCTTGAAATTTTACTCTCAGCCCGCTTAGCTAAGTGGTCAATTATAAGTGTATGGCCGGCTTATTTTAATCTACTCGGTGATGCTTTTATTAAGCCGACTACAACTAAAAATATTATTTCACAATTTGGATTATCGGAACTGACATATCAACCACTCCCAACATGGGACTTTTATCGCGACTATCTGAGAGCGCTTACTGCCATGCGCGAGTCCGTCGACATCACCCTCGCCCCTTCAAATCCTGCTTTTACCGGATTTTTAATGATGGCAATGAACCCAGATTATGCATAGACTGTCCTGAAGTGAATAGTATCTAAGGATTACATAATAAATTCACGCTAATAATAATGGGAATAGCAGAGGCTCATATGCTTACTCTTGATCTCAAGCCCAATTCAAAAAATTTTAGCTCGCACCCATCGAAACATTTTCTTTTGTGCCCTCGCCTTTTTCTCTTCTGTCTTTATTTTAGCTTATGCGTGTTGCAACTGGCGTCCGGAGCATTTGCTGCAGATGCTGGCAACTTATACAACACGATTTTTGACGTAAGGGCCGGAAATAAATACTTTGATCGGCAGTGTTCAAGATGCCACGGCATTGATGCGCGAGGAGATGACGAAATTGGAGCTCCCGATTTAACAGGCCGACTACGCCGAGCCAACACAACTGCTGGAATCTTTGATATTTTAAGAAATGGCGTTCCCGGAACAGCCATGCTCGCGCTCAATCCAGATGTACCAGATTCTCTTGCGTGGCAAGTGGTAGCGTATATAGAGTCTTTGTCGAGCGATCCAGCTAATATTGATCTTCCCGGCTCTGTTTCTCGTGGTAAAGAACTCTATAACGAAAACACTGATTGCGCAGAGTGTCATATGATTGCAGGACTGGGAGGAAGAACCGGGCCTGACTTAAGCACGGTCGGCGAAAGACTGCATCCGAAACAAATCAGTTCCGCGCTAATCAGCCCCGACGAGGAAGTAGCACCGAGATGGTGGACCATGAGTATCACAGATCAAGACGGTAATTTTTATCAAGGACATCGGATGAGTGAAGATAGTTTTTCTCTGCGCATAATGGACGTTAAGGAAGAGCTGTATTCCTTTCCCAAAAACACGCTAAAAGAATGGAACATAGACAAAGCATCAACGATGCCGTCTTATCAAGGTAAATTTACTGCTAGTGAGCTGGAAGACATTATTGCGTTTCTATTCTCTCTTCGCGGTGGGAGAAAGCTATGAAAATTAATTTCAATAAAAAGCTATCAACGATATTAAGAATTCTTCTCGCATTTTTTTTCGCATCTTCAGTATCTGCTCAGGAAGACACACTGAGTACTGTCATCACACCAGCTTTTCAGCCAGTTACTTGGGAAAGACTAAAAAACACCAAAGCTGAACCCCAAAACTGGCTCACTTATTCGGGGTCTATGAGCAGTCAGCGATACAGCGAGCTAAGCTCGATTAACAGTCAAAACATCAATTTTCTAGAATTAAAATGGTCCTATCAAATTCCAGAAATTGATCGCGCTGAAACAGTTCCGTTAGTGGTCGATGGAATCATGTTTATTACGGAGGCCCCAAGCAACCTTACCGCTGTAGATGCGCAAACAGGTCGAGTTTATTGGAGGTATGAACATGAGCTGCCAGAGGATCTTCGAATTTGCTGCGGGAGAAATAACAGAGGAGTCGCTATTTTAGGCGAGACCCTTTATATGAGCACTTTAGACGCCCACTTAGTCGCTGTAGATGCTCGCACAGGTAATCTGCTCTGGGACAAAGAAGTTGCGGACCATCAAGCGGGATACAGCAAAACTGCAGCACCACTGATCGTGAAAGATTTGGTTGTTACTGGGATAGCCGGCGGCGAATTTGGAATCAGAGGATTTGTTGACGCCTACAACGCAGAGACTGGAGATTTAGTCTGGCGAACCTATGCCATTCCTGGAGAGGGGGAGCCGGGAAATGAAACTTGGTCTGGCAGCTCATGGAAAACTGGTGGCGCATCTACGTGGCTGACGGGATCTTATGATCCGGACCTAAACTTAATTTATTGGGGCACTGGCAACCCGGGGCCAGATTGGAATGGCGATGTTCGTCTCGGTGATAACCTCTATTCTGATTCCGCTTTAGCTCTAGACGCGGATTCCGGTGCAATCAGCTGGCACTTTCAATTTACTCCGCATGATGTGCATGACTATGACTCCATTCAGATTCCTATTCTAGCTGATATAGAGATCTCTGGCATTCAACAACCTGTGATGATGTGGGCAAATAGAAATGGTTTTTACTACACGATTAATAGAGAGACGGGGAAATTCATACTTGGAAAGCCTTTTGCAACTCAGACCTGGGCAAAAAGCTTGGACCTAAACGGAAGACCAATTCGAGTTCCGGGAATGGCGCCCACTTACGAAGGCATAATGGTTTCTCCGCCGATCGTAGGCGCTACTAACTGGTATTCACCCGCGTTTAGCGAGCAGACAGGTCTTTTCTATGTAACGGCATTCGATGGAGAGCAGGAGTTCTTTAAACGCGACGAGGAATACGAGGAGGGAGAACGCTTTACTGGGGGGGGAGGAAGATATACTCAACCAATGGATGCTTTCCACAGTGCTATTCGAGCGATCGATCCCAGCACTGCTGAGATTGCGTGGGAATTTCCAATAATGCCGCGCTCATCTGCTGGTATTAGCACAACAGCGGGAGGGCTTCTCCTAACGGGAAGTGCCGACGGATACTTTTTTGCCTTAGATGCACTCACAGGTAAAGAACTTTGGCATATCTCCCTCGGAGGCAGAGTCCACGCCGCGCCGATGACTTTCGCTGTTGATGGAGAGCAGTACATTACAATAGCAGCGGGCAACGTCGTTTACACCTTTGGACTTCGTGATTAATAGAGTTATTCACTCAGCAAAAGGCTCGACAAGTTTTTCAGTCAAGTCCCAAAGCTTCGAAGAAGCTGCTGTGGTTGCGTGAGTAGCCACCCGCGCGCGCTTCCTCTTAAAGAAATATTGACCATCCGCTTCAAGTGCTCTTTGATCTTGTGAGCTTGCCAACCAGATAAATGTATCAGAGCCCCTCTTAACATTTATCAAAAACGGAAATAATACGAACCCAATGAATCTTGATGCTGATCCACCCTTGCTCCAAATAGGAGTTCTTACTGCCCCAGGGTGAAAAGAGCTGAATACAATATTTTCCCTTTGGCAACGCAAACTAAATTCTCGAGCAGTGAGAAGATTCATTAATTTTGAGCGCCCATAGGCGCGCAGTGAACTGTAGCCGTTTCTAAGCTCAAGATCATCAAAATTCAGCGGGCTGTGAGCATGCCCATAAGAACTAGTAAAAATAACTCGAGCGGGCTCTTCATTTGTTGATATAGACAAAAGCGGCAACAACATTTTTGTCAGTAAAAAACCACTTAGATGGTTGGTAACAAAGGTCATCTCAAACCCTTCTCCAGTTACCATTCGGATTGCATTCGCCCCGCCTACGTTGTTGCAAAGTACATCAATTTTTGAAAAATCTTTAGAGATTTTTTTTGCAAACCGATTCACACTGATCAGTGAACTGAAGTCGGCGATATAAAGAAAAAGAGAATCATTCCCAGTTTCTAGTTTTATATTCTCCAACGCCTCGCGTCCTTTCTCCTTGCTTCGACATACGAGAATTACCCTAGCGCCCCTCGACGCAAAATTTCGAATAGCCTCATATCCGATACCGCTATTGCCGCCTGTTACTAAATAAGTTTTCCCTAAAAGATCATTTTCACTTATTCTCTGATCTTTTCGTTTCATGAAACTCCTCCAAAATTTCATTTTACCAGACTTATTTAACGCAGTTCAAAAATGCATCGATAAAAGTGGCTAGGCTAAAATTCATCTAATCGTTCTTATGCTCGCTGGCTGTTGAGTAACCTTGCTGAAAATTGAATTAACTGGGTAACTCTTTAATAACGACTTTTTCCAATACTCATGCGTATAATATGGCACACTCAGAAGTAAAAAGGTAACGCTCAGTGGCAACCGAAAGCGGTATGTTTGAGAAGACGATCAGCAGCAGTGAAGCACTTGACTTGTCTCGAAACCAGGACTTAGAGACTCTTATGGCTCGCGCTAGAAGCCTTCGTGACGAAGGACACGGAAACACCATAACCTATTCCCGCAAGGTTTTTGTGCCACTAACTCATTTGTGCAGAGATGTTTGTCATTACTGCACGTTTGCGCGAACACCAAGGCATATCGGCCAACCCTTCCTATCAGCAGATGAAGTAGTAGCTCTCTGTAAAGTCGGCGCAAATCTTGGTTGCCAAGAAGCATTATTCACCCTGGGTGAAAAGCCAGAGTTGCGTTACAAAGTTGCACGAGAATCGTTAGCCGAAATGGGCTTTCAAACCACGATTGAATATGTCACTCACTGCGCATCAAGAGTCTTGGATGAGACTGGTCTTTTGCCACACATTAACGCTGGGAATCTCACTCGAGCTGAAATGCTAGGGTTAAGAGAAATAAGCCCATCGATGGGAATAATGCTCGAGTCAGGCTCGGAGAGGCTGTGTGAGAAGGGTATGCCTCATTATGGTTCCCCTGATAAAGATCCGTCTCTACGAATAAAAACTCTAATTTTAGCGGGCGAGCTTTCAGTACCGTTCACGTCGGGAATCTTAATCGGTATCGGCGAAACGAAAAAAGAGAGAATTGAGTCCCTCCTAATGCTCAGAGAGGTATCTGAGCGATTCGGAAATCTGCAGGAAGTCATCGTACAAAATTTTAGAGCGAAACCAAATACAAAAATGGCGAGTGCGCCCGAACCAGACCTTGAAGAGCTTTTGTGGACTATCGCTGTCGCGAGAATAGTTCTTGGTCCCGAAATGAATATTCAAGCTCCACCTAACTTAAGTCCGGGTGTTCTCGAGCGACTGGTCGACGCAGGAATAAATGATTGGGGCGGGGTCTCACCTCTTACGCCCGATCATGTTAATCCTGAAGCGCCCTGGCCTCACCTTGATGAGCTTTCTGCCGCTACTGAGGCAGCAGGGAAATGGCTAGATCAGCGCCTAACCGTCTACCCTCGATATATACAAGATTCGAAACGCTGGCTTTCTGACAAAACGAGAGCATATGCCTTTCAACACAGCGACTCGTCTGGAATGGCTAAAAGAGACGCATGGACCCCCGGGGAATCAACTGAGATTCCAGCATTGGAACATCATCTCCTCACGAACAGAAATCAGCGCAACCACTCCAGTGATATCCTAGCTATCATTGAAAAGCATAGGGCAAGAAAAGAACTAAACGCAAAGGAAATTACACGCTTGTTTGAAGTGAGGGGCAATGACTTGTCTTTGGTTGCGGGTTATGCCGACGAGCTTCGTCATGAAACCACGGGCGAGACTGTCACTTATGTCGTAAACCGAAATATAAATTACACCAATGTCTGTTATTTTAAGTGTAAGTTCTGCGCCTTTTCAAAGGGTAGCGGAAACAAAGACCTAAGAGGAAAGCCCTACGACATAAGCGCCGAGGAGATCGCTCGTCGCTGTATTGAAGCTTGGGATAGAGGAGCGACCGAAGTTTGCTTGCAAGGAGGAATACACCCGGATTACACGGGCCAAACTTACATTGATATCCTGAGCACTATTCGAAAAGCTACGCCCGATATGCATATCCACGCATTTTCTCCACTTGAGATATTTCAAGGTGCCGAAACATTAGAAATCTCCCTGGTACGTTTTTTGAAAATTTTAAAATCAGCGGGACTAAACACACTTCCAGGAACCGCCGCTGAAATATTACATGACGATATTCGAAAAGAAATCTGCAGCGACAAGCTTAACAGCGCTCAGTGGCTGCAAGTAATGACAGCAGCTCATGAAGTTGGTTTTGGGACAACAGCTACGATCATGTTTGGGCATCTCGAGAGACCTGAACACTGGGCACACCACCTTCTTGCGATCGCTAATCTCCAGAAAAAAACAGGAGGGTTTAGCGAGTTTGTTCCGCTCCCTTTTGTCGCTGCAGAAGCTCCAATGTACAGACGAGGCCTCTGTCGGAAAGGGCCTAGCTTTCGCGAATGTATCCTCATGCATGCCATTCCTCGAATAGTATTTCGCGGATTAATCGACAATGTACAAGCATCTTGGGTAAAACTCGGCCAGGCAGGGGTAGCCGCCTGCCTTAGTGCAGGCGCAAATGATATTGGTGGATCACTTATGAACGAAAGTATCACCCGAGCGGCTGGAGCAGACCATGGGCAAGAATGGCACCCCGCGCAAATAGAAAAATTTCTTACCGACCTTCAAAAAAAACCAAAGATGCGGACGACTCGTTATACTCAAGCACCTGCAGAACGAAGAAGAATTGCCATGCAAGCAGGAGAGTTGGCAACAATTAAACTAGACGAAGCATCGCGAACACAACGAAGCAAACGCCTATATGCTTCTTCAGCGGGCTGACAAACCCGGTACTTCGATCAAATATTTGGTCAAATAGAAAACACCCAGACAAGAACATAAAAAGTTGCTTTTTGCTTGTCTGTAAAATTTATCTATTCTAGGTGACTCTGTGCGAATAGATAGGTAGGATGCCTTCGGATGTAGTGAACGAATCCACATGCTTTTAAAAAACACACTTCATTGAGGAATACAAAAACGATGAAAATAGCAGTAACTGGTGCTAACAGTAATGTCGGTATCAATTTTTTAACGGAGATAGCTTCAAAAGAAAACATCCAAATTACCGCAGGAGTCCGCTCAGATTCAGCAATCAAACTACTCCCAGAATCCAGTAACATCCACCCTGCTATAATCGACTATAACGACACCGGCTCTTTAGAAAAAGCTATCGATGGCGCCGATTGTGTCGTTCACCTCGCAGGCATCCTTATCGAAGGAAAACACACAAAATATCAACAAGCAAACGTCGACGCGACTTCAGCAACTGTTGCCGCAGCAAAAAAACATAACGTGACACACTTTATATTTATAAGCGTCATTGGGGCTGATCAAGATTCCACGAATGCGTACTTTCGATCTAAGGGCCTGGCAGAAAAGGCTATACAAGACTCAAACCTTAGTGCAAGCATATTACGAACACCTATACTGCTCGGCCCAAATACCGCGGGAGGCTCTTCTCTCATTAACACCGCGCGCCCGGAAAAAGCAAAACTGCTCGGCGGCGGTTACTACAAAATGCGACCTCTCGACATTGACGACTTAAATGCGGCAATAATTAATTGTGCCAACAAATCACTCCCAGGGTGCAAAATCTACGAACTTGTTGGGCCCGAGGCAATAAGCTACCGTGACTTAATCAGCAAAGTCGCTTCGATGCAGGGTCACGCAATCCAAATTGCGGCAATACCCATTGGCGTTACTAAATTAATGGCGAAACTGACAAGCAG
>CESO01026976.1_pt1 | contig 10006 bp, 5 predicted proteins | sample 356341 | NCBI WGS metagenome assembly CESO01 (sample SAMEA2621812, study PRJEB7988) | marine metagenome | biome: marine biome (ENVO:00000447); feature: deep chlorophyll maximum layer (ENVO:xxxxxxxx); material: "saline water (ENVO:00002010), including plankton (ENVO:xxxxxxxx)" | depth 35 m
AACAATAAGTCCTGCGACAGTAGTAGTCATTGCAGTATAAAGTCCATCTGCAAGAAGTTGCATGTCAATATTACCTCCAGCATTTGATATCTCAAAGATCGAAAGAATCATTCCAATTACTGTACCTAAAAATCCTAACATCGGTGCTGCTCCTGCTATAGTTGCAAGAATACTTATATTTTTTTCTAATTGATATACCTCAAGGCGACCAGCATTTTCTATAGCAGTATTAATATCCTCTAGTGGCCTTCCAATTCGAGACAAACCTTTAGACACCAATCGAGATACAGGCACATTTTCTTGTATACAGAGCTGCTGAGCTCCATCTAATTTACCTTGAGTTATAAAAGAACGGATTTGAGGCATAAATGTAGGTGAAACTTCAATTGCTGCTCTAATAGCAAAAAGACGCTCAAAATAAATATAAACCACCATTAGTAGAAGAACAGATAAGGCACCTATTATTATTTGTCCACCCAGACCACCATTTTGAATAAGTTCAATTAGCGAAAGAGTTTTCTCTGTTTGTAAAGGAGCCGGATTTTGAATGTATAACACCATTATGTTTACAATATTTGATTATTAAAATTTAAGCTTAATTAAAATTATTTATATGGATTAAAAAATGAAATCACGCATTAAAATAAATATTAAAAACCCACTTATAAATCCAATTAAGGCCAACCAGGATATTTTTTTAAAATACCAGAAAAAATCAATTTTTTCCATACCCATTGCTACTACACCTGCAGCAGACCCGACTATAAGAATACTCCCACCAGTTCCAGCAGAGTATGCTATCAAATGCCAAATAGGATCATCTGGAGGCACAGAAAACATTCCCATACTAGCAGCTACAAGTGGAACGTTATCTATAACTGCAGAGGCTATTCCTAGAAGGGACACAACAATATCTGTGTTTGGTATCGTTGCATTTAAATCTTCAGCAAAATGAAAAAGCAATCCTAACGATTCAAGGGCTGCAACTGCAAGAAGAATTCCTAGAAAAAAAAGAATACTGGGCAGCTCAATTTTTGATAATGAACTATGCACTGGACTTGAAGTTTGATGGGCATCACTTTCAGCATCAATAGAAGTTATATTAATCTTAGCTTTACTAAATATTTCAGCAAAAGTAGCAACTATAGCTAACGACAACATCATTCCAACATATGGGGGTAGGTGTGTTAATGTTTTAAATACAGGAACAAAAACAATTGCAGAAAGTCCTAAATACAACATACTGGCTCCATGCTCGTGATATCCTGCAGAATCATCTTCCTTAAGAGTGTCAATTTCGCCTCGAAAAGCAGGTAAAAAAGATGCAATTATAACGGGAAGTACCAAGCATACAATAGAAGGGATTAAGACATAACTAATTAATTTTAAAGTAGTTACCTTATTGCCAATCCACAACATCGTTGTAGTTACGTCTCCAATTGGAGACCAAGCTCCACCTGCATTAGCAGCAACTATTATTAGGCCTGCAAACCAAAGTCGTGTATCTCGATTTAATACTACTTTTTGAAGTATCGTTATAAGAACAATAGTGGCAGTTAAGTTATCTATTATAGCAGATAATATAAAGGCTAGAACAGAAAAAATCCATAGTAATCCTTTTTTGCTCTTGGTTTTAATAAAGTTTTTTATGGTATAAAAACCATTGAAATAATCAATAATCTCTACTATCGTCATTGCTCCTAAAAGGAAGATTATTATCTCAGCTGTTTTTCCTAAATGGTGTAATAAAATTTCATCGATATGTGTGGGGTCAAGTTGCTTCAACTCAGTATTCACCTCAAAAACTGGTAAGTGTGCAAGAGAAATAATTGCCCACATTAATGCCATCATTGATAATGCTGGAATTAGCTTATCAACTTTTAAACTATGTTCAAGTGTAATTCCTAAATAACCAAAAACAAAAAGGAAAATAATAACGGTTTCCATTATCAAATATTGATTCAAGGCTTAAATGTATAAAAATCTATATCCTAAAGACTAAGTAATCAAATAAAATTTATGGCTGAAAAATAACTCCAGTACTATGATCTTTTGAACTTCCAGTTACGGAGGCGAAACAATTAATTTCACCACGTAATCTCAAAACTCCTAATAATCCAAAGATCAAAGCTTCTTTAAAGTCTAAAATCTCTTCTGAAGGAATAATAAACTTTGAAAAACTATTTTCTTTAATCAATTGCATCAAATAACGATTTTTTACACCCCCTCCTGTTGCTAAAACCTTTTGATTTTTTTTAAAAGTCTTCCCTATTTGTTCCGCAATGTGCTTAGTGTATGTATTTAGAAGATCTTCAGTTTTTCGATCTTGATACTGCTTTAAAATTGGATAAATTTCTTTGTTAACCCACTCTATTCCGAGCGATTTAGGTGGTCTTTTAGAATAAAAATCTAATGATTTTAATTTTTCTGACAAAGGGACAATTAAATTTCCCATTTTAGCTAAACTTCCACCGTCATCATATTTTAAGTTATTTTTTTGAGCTAAAATATTTAATACAGTATTAACTGCACAGATATCGTAAGCTATCAAATTATCTTCTTCAGTCATAGAGCTATTAGCAAAACCTCCTAAGTTTAAACACGCATCATACTCCTTAAATAACAAAAGATCTCCAACAGGAACCAAGGGAGCTCCCTGACCACCTAAAGCTATATCTTGTACTCTAAAATCACACACTACTGGACAACCTATTGTTTCTGCTAGTTTTTTTTCATTACCCATTTGAAAAGTATATCCTTTTTCTGGTTGATGAAATAATGTGTGGCCATGAGAACAAACAGCATCAATTTCAAATAAGTTGTTTACCTTAATAAATTGTAATATAATTTCAGCTAAATAACATGTATATGATTCATTTTCTTTAATTATTATCTCAATAGAAGAATTCAAAAGCTCTGATAATTTTTTCTCCCAATAAGTACTGTAAGAAACAGTTTGAGATGCTAAAATTGAAAAACTCCATTCTTTGCCTAGTATAAAATTTGCATATACTATATCGACTCCATCGAGAGATGTCCCAGACATGACACCCAAAACTTTATAATTTGACTTTTTCAATATAAATAGTGTTTGGCTCTTTAGCAAAGGAAGGTAAAATTAAGATTTATTCATTTATTTAATCAAAAATTAAAGATTCCAGCATTTATAACCTTAAATATTAATATTTCGTAAAAGCCTTAGATTTAATCTTACAATCTATTCTCCTTCACTTTAGTATTGTTAATTTTATAATCCAAAATTTATTTTATGCTGCCAGCAAAACAAGGACTTTACGACCCTCAAAACGAACACGACAATTGTGGTGCGGGTTTTATTTGTAGTCTTCAGGGTAAGAAAACAAATGATATTATTCATAAAGCTTTAGATATACTTGATTGCCTGGAGCACCGGGGTGCAGTTAGTGCTGACGGTAAAACTGGTGATGGTGCAGGTATTTTGATCGAAATACCTCATGACTTCTTGTTAAGTCAGTGTGATTTTAAACTTCCAGATCTTCATAAATATGCAGTTGGTATGGTTTTTTTACCAAAAAAAGAAAACCAAAGAACCTATTGTATTAGTGTGCTAGAAGATGAAGTGAAAAAACAAGGTTTAGAGGTTTTAGGCTGGAGAAAAGTTCCTGTAAATCAAAATGTTGTTGGATCTATAGCTGCATTGACAGAACCTGTCATAATGCAAATTTTTATAGGTCGAGGATCTGATTCTTTATCTGATCATATGTTTAATATTAAATTATTCTGTGCGCGAAAAATATCTGAACATACAATTTTAAAATCAAAGCTTTCCCAAGCTAATTATTTCTATCTCCCAAGTCTATCAACACATACTTTAATATATAAAGGATTATTAATCCCAGAAGACATTAAAGATTATTATAAAGATTTAACCGATCCTACTGTAGTTACTCGCTTAGCTCTTGTACATCAGCGATTTTCAACAAATACTTTTCCAACTTGGGATTTAGCACAACCCTTTCGCTATATGTGTCATAATGGAGAAATTAATACATATAAAGGAAATTTCAGCAGAATGCAAATACGAGAAGAACTCTTAGAAAATGAGCTTTTTGGTCCAGAAATTAAAAATATATTACCTATTGTCTTATCAGGAAAATCAGATTCCGCTTCTATGGATATGACATTAGAGCTTCTTCTAGCTACAGGAAGATCACTCCCAGAGGCAATGATGATGCTAGTTCCTGAAGCATGGGAAAAGCATACATATATGGATAATAATAAGAAAGCCTTTTATCAATATAATTCTTGTATTATGGAACCTTGGGACGGTCCTGCTTCAATTCCATTTACTGATGGAAAATATATTGGTGCTTTATTAGATAGAAATGGTTTGCGCCCCTCACGCTATACGGTTACCAAAGATGGTTATGTAATTATGTCCTCTGAAACTGGAGTTTTGGAAATTCTCCCTGAAAATGTTGAAAGACATGGACGTCTCGAACCTGGTAAAATGTTTCTAGTAAATATGGACGAAGGAAGAATAATTGAGGATGATGAAATAAAAAAGGAAATTACATTAAAAAGACCTTACAAAAAATGGCTGAAAAATAACCTTCTCCATTTAAAGGACATACCCTACACGGGTAATGTCACTGCACTCGAAAATGAGGATTTTGAAACAAGAATGAGGATTTTTGGTTATACGCAAGAGGACTTAAGAACTATTATTTCTCCAATGAGCACTAGCGGAAAAGAGGCAATAGGTTCAATGGGAGTGGACACTCCTCTTGCAGTACTTTCCGATCGCCCACAACTTCTTTACAATTATTTTAAACAACTTTTTGCACAAGTAACAAACCCACCGCTTGACGGAATTAGAGAGGAAATTGTCACTGATATTAGTTTGACTTTAGGTAATGAATTTAATCTTTTTGAAATTAATGAAAATCATGCAAAAAAACTAAGCATTCAGAACCCTGTTATTTCTAATGAAGATTTGGATAAAATAAAGTTTATTAAACATAACGAATTTAAATCTGTTACTATTTCGACACTTTACGAAATTAACAATGGATTAAATGGTCTAGAAAACGCACTTCAGGAAATGATTAATGAAATCAATAAAGCACTTATTTACGGTGCAAATATAATTATACTTTCAGATCGTGGAGTTTCACCTGATCTTGCGCCTATTCCTATGTTGCTTGCTACTTCTCATACACACCATGCCTTTAAAAGGTTAAAAAAGCGCTCTAAATTTGGTATTATTATAGAGTCTGCAGAACCCAGGGAACCTCATCACTTTTCATTGCTATTTGGATATGGAGCTAGTGCTATAAATCCATATTTAGTGAATGAAATAATTTCTTATCAATCTAAAATCGATAATCTTATAGAAAGTCCAGAAAAGGCAATAGATAATTTCAATAAAGCAATCGCTAAGGGAATAATTAAAGTAATGAATAAAATAGGTATTTCAACTCTACATTCCTATCGGGGAGCACAAATAAATGAAGCATTAGGTCTATCGAAAAAACTTATAGATAAATTTTTCAGTAATACACCTACACGTATCGAAGGCATCGGCTTATATGAGATAGAAAAAGAAACCAGCAAAAGACATAGTAAGGCTTATATTCATGAATCTAATCTTGGGTTACCACTAGAAATTGGAGGAGATTATCGATGGAGAAGAGATGGTGAGGCTCATGTTGTTAATCCCTCTACAATTGCCTCATTGCAACAAGCAGTCCGGCAAAATAAATCAGAGAGTTATAATGCGTTTTCAAAAATGATTAATGATCAAAATGAGAAACTAATGACCCTTAGAGGTTTATTTGAATTTTCAAGTTATGACCCCGTTCCAATTGATCAGGTAGAGCCCTGGACTGAAATTGTAAAACGTTTTAAAACTGGAGCAATGTCATTGGGTTCTATAAGTCAAGAGGCACATGAGAATCTTGCAATTGCAATGAATCGAATAGGAGGAAAAAGTAATTCTGGAGAAGGAGGTGAAGATCCAAAAAGATTTAAACCCAATAAGAATGGTGATTTTAAAAATTCGGCAATTAAACAAGTAGCTTCGGGACGATTTGGTGTTTCAAGTCATTACTTAAGCACTGCTAAAGAAATTCAAATAAAAATGGCGCAAGGAGCAAAACCTGGAGAGGGTGGACAACTGCCTGGCCCAAAGGTTAATCCATACATAGCTTCAGTTAGAAATTCTACTCCTTATGTTGGTTTAATTTCACCCCCTCCTCACCATGATATCTACTCAATTGAAGATTTATCACAATTAATCTATGATTTGAAAAATGCAAATCGTAAAGCACGTATAAATGTTAAACTTGTTTCTGAAGTTGGAGTTGGAACAATCGCTGCAGGTGTAGCAAAGGCTAAAGCAGATGTAATCTTAATCTCAGGTTACGATGGTGGGACAGGAGCTTCTCCTCTAACTTCCCTAAAACATGCCGGACTTCCATGGGAACTTGGTATTGCCGAAGCTCAGCAAACGTTAGTAATGAACGATTTAAGAAGTCGTATTGTTCTTGAATGTGATGGTCAAATGAAAACAGGTCGTGATGTTGCTATTGCATGTTTATTGGGTGCAGAAGAGTTTGGCTTTTCTACTGCCCCACTTATCGCCTCTGGATGCATTATGATGCGTGCGTGTCATCTTAACACTTGTCCAGTAGGAATTGCTACCCAAGATCCAGAATTACGAAAAAACTTTAAGGGTAAACCTGAACATGTAATAAATTACATGCACTTTATAGCAGAGGAATTAAGACAAATTATGTCAGATTTAGGTTTCAAAACGGTAGATGAAATGGTCGGCCAATCACAAAAACTTAATATGAAAAAAGCTATAAATCATTTTAAGGCCCAAGGAATCGATTTATCTAATATCCTCTACAAACCTTCTGTGCCCCCACAATTTAAAGAACGTAATACACAAAACCAGGATCACAAGCTAGAGAATGTTCTGGACATTCAAATTTTGAAAAAAGCTAAACTTGCAATAAATGACAAGAAAAAACAAGAATTAAAATTTCATATAAAAAATACAGATCGTACAATTGGTGCAATTCTGAGTTATGAAATTTCTAAAATCCATGGCGCCAAAGGACTGCCAAAGGATACTCTTAGTTTAAATTTTACTGGTACTGCAGGCCAAAGCTTTGGTGCATTTTCAACTTTTGGTCTTTTTATGAAAATTGAGGGTACAGTAAATGATTATTTTGGAAAAGGGCTCTCTGGTGCAACCCTGGTTGCCAAAGTCCCAGAAAAGTCAACTTTTGTACCTCACGAAAATATTATTGTAGGAAACGTGGCATTGTATGGAGCAACCAATGGAGAGGCTTACATAAATGGAATTGCAGGAGAGCGTTTTTGTGTTAGAAATTCTGGTGCAATGGCGGTAGTAGAAGGAATAGGGGATCACGGCTGTGAATATATGACGGGTGGAATTACAATTGTGCTTGGTGATATTGGCAGAAATTTTGCAGCGGGTATGAGCGGTGGAATAGCCTATTTATATAGTAGCGATGGAAATTTTGATGAGAAGAAATTTAATCTTGAAATGGTAGAGCTTGAGGATCTTCAGCTTAAGGACCTTAAGACAGTAAAAGATTTAGTTTACAATCATGTTGAATATACAAAAAGTCCAAAAGGGATTGAAATATTAAAAAACTGGAAAGAGTTAAGTAAAAACTTTATTAAAGTAATGCCAACAGATTACAAACGTGCTCTTGAAACGATGGCGAAAAATAAACTAGAAAAATCGGTTTAAATTATGGGTAAAATTAAAGGTTTTATGGAATATGATAGACTAAAAGAGTCGGTTGTAGATCCTAAGAAAAGAATTAAAAACTACAATGAATTTACTATTACTCCTAAAACAGAAAAATTACAGGAGCAAGGAGCAAGGTGCATGGATTGTGGAGTACCTTTTTGTCATAGTGGTTGTCCGTTGGGTAATTTAATCCCTGATTTTAATGATGCTGTATACAAAAATGAGTGGAAACGTGCTTTAAACATTTTACATAGTACAAACAATTTCCCTGAATTTACCGGAAGATTATGCCCAGCTCCATGTGAAGAGGCTTGTGTATTAGGAATCGTTAATCCACCGGTTTCGATTGAACTAATTGAAAAATATATCGTTGAACGTGGATTTAATGAAGGTTGGATTAAACCAGATCCACCAAAAAAAAGAACATATAAAAGTGTAGCTATCGTAGGTTCGGGACCTGCAGGACTTGCTGCTGCTCAACAGCTCAACCGAGCTGGACATAGTGTTACCGTATTTGAACGGGATAATAAAATTGGAGGCTTACTTCGCTATGGGATTCCAGATTTCAAAATGGAAAAAAATATAATCGACAGACGAATTGAAGTTTTAGAGGCTGAAGGAATTATATTCAAATGTAATTTAGAAATTGGAAAAAATATAAAAGCTGCTCAGTTAGAAAAAGACTTTGATGCGGTTCTATTAGCAACAGGGGCTACAATCAAAAGAGAAATGCCTATTCCTGGAGCTGACTTAGACGGTGTTATTCAAGCAATGGATTTTCTTCCACATAATAACAAGGCCGTTGATGGTCAATACAAACGTGAACAGAAATATCTCGCAACAGATAAAAATGTCATTGTAATAGGTGGTGGAGATACTGGTTCAGATTGTATAGGAACATCCAATAGACAAGGTGCTCAAAGCGTGACTAATTTTGAAATCATGCCAAAACCGTCAGATTCAAGAACTGAAGAACATCCTTGGCCATACTGGCCCTTTAAACTCAAAACCTCTTCTTCCCACGAAGAGGGAAGCCATCGAGAATGGAGTATTCTAACAAAAGAGTTTATTAGTGATGACAATGGTCACGTAAAAGCACTCAAGACTGTTGAAGTAAAATGGGAAAAAATTCCAGGAGAACGTCCACAACTCATCGAGAAAAAGAATTCTGAAAAAGAATGGCCTTGTGATTTAGTTCTTTTAGCTCTTGGATTTACAGGGCCTGAAAAATCACTTCCAGAACAATTTGGATTATCATTTGACAAAAAGGGTAATATCAAAGGAGAAAATAATTATCAAACTCTCAAGACAAATATCTTTACTGCTGGTGACTGTCGCAGAGGGCAATCTTTAATTGTTTGGGCAATTTCTGAAGGTCGAGAAGCTTCGCATCAGGTGGATGCATATCTGATGGGGAGATCTGTGCTACCTCAAAAAAATAAAGCTGGCGACCTAGTTGCCTCATAATGTTTTACAACTTAAATTTTTTATAAAACTACTTCTTATTCATAGCCTTTTCGATAAGATATGCCACATCTATTCGTGTTCCATGCGCTATACTGTCAGTCACAGTAAGAATTAAGATTTTGTCACCTTTAAAATTTAAATAAATTTTTTGTCCGTTGGATAAGTTTACACCACTTCTAGAAAAGGGACTAAGCTTGGGACTCACTACTCCTGGGATACTCAAAGATAAACTTTGTGCAGTATTATTTTCTAAGTAAAAAGCCCGTTGAGGAGTCAGTGACTCAAATGATTTCTGTTCTAAAAAGCTTCCTTTACGAATGATATAGGATATTTTCAGAGGAACTATAAATTGATTTTCAAATTGTAAAAACATATCCTTACTAACCTCAAGTAAAGTGTTATTTTTCTTCTCAAGATTAAAGCTTTTACGAATCGAATCTGTCAATTTATCTTTTGTAGAAACTCCAACTGTAAACTTAGACTGGTTCCAGATCTTTACATTAAACCCTTTGAAAAGAGGGTAATCAATTTGTACCACTTGCTTAGGGGGAATAATAAGTTGTGAACGAATATCTTTTTGACCAAAGGCAAAATAAATTGATAAAAAGAAATATAAAATTAATTTTTTCATTGATTAAAAATACATTTAAATAGTTAGTTGTGAATTTAATACAATAAAAAAACCCCATTCAATAATGAACGGGGTTCGAAGAAGGCGGTGACATACTCTCCCACCAATGGCAGTACCATCTGCGCTAATAGGCT
>CESO01055188.1_pt1 | contig 9997 bp, 10 predicted proteins | sample 356341 | NCBI WGS metagenome assembly CESO01 (sample SAMEA2621812, study PRJEB7988) | marine metagenome | biome: marine biome (ENVO:00000447); feature: deep chlorophyll maximum layer (ENVO:xxxxxxxx); material: "saline water (ENVO:00002010), including plankton (ENVO:xxxxxxxx)" | depth 35 m
TTAGCATTAGACTTTGCACCATAGCCAATTTCATACATCCTGGAACGGAAAATTGAACCCTTAGGAAAGTTTGTATTCTTAAACTGAGTTCTTCCCATGATCATTGCGCGGTTGTTAATCGCCATATAACCCATGTCATTTATATCTAAATTTTTATCAAGATAATATATAGCCGCACCGGAATGAAAATTCTTATCTGGGTCGTATCCAAAACCTGTTTTGAGACCGTAGCCTAGACCTTCTTCAAGATCAGATTGCATGAAATTTCCTGTAAATCTCAGTTCACTAGAGGCTCTGTAATCAAAATCGAAAGAGTTAACTAAAGCATTGTCATCAAGGAAAGGTTTTTTTACATAAGTCCCAAGATAACCATACGTAAGTCCATGATTTTTTGTTTTCAGTCTCAACGCATAAAAATCTCGTCCACTACTAAACCTTTCATCTCGTTCTGAAGCTCCAAGGAAACCAAAATCAACTTCACCTTTTTGGGTATATCGCAGAGCATAATCTATATCATTAGAGCCAATCTTATTTTCATTACAATAATCTTCTTCAAGAAATTTGGAGCAGTCGTAATCAGGTCTTCCTCCTATTCTTCTAGTGTTGATTATCCTAAACATCATACCTTTAACATCGAAAAGACTATGATTCTCTGCAAAAAAAGGTCTCTTATCGGAATAGAAGGTTTCAACAGAAGAAAAGTTTACAACTACTTCATCACTTTCAATCTGACCAAAATCAGGATTTAAAGTCATATTCAATTGCTTGCTAGAATCAATTTTCCAAAAAATTTCTGCACCGCCTTTAGTTTTCAGTTCAGAATTAATCAAATCCTCGTTTATAGATATAAAAGGGTAATAATTGACTTCAGAACTATTTAAATTTTTTACGTTGTATTGATCGAAAACAGATAAAAAGATATTTTGAAAAGGGCTACCTTGTATTGTTGATACGCCTTGTCCTAGTCCCATGATCATTCTATAAAACGCCAACCCTACTTTTCTAGTTTCACCAGAAACATTTTTCATTGAGGCCACAGACCAGGGAATAAAGACCTCTGAATACCATACATCTTCTTCTATGCTTGTAGCTGAGTTCCAATTTGCATCCCAATCAAAATTTCTTTCTATTTCATTAACAACCGTTGCGTCTCCAATAGACCCGCTCGAAGACACAAAAAATTGATAAGCACTAACTCCATCTCCATCAAAATCAATAGCAATTCCAGTCTTGTCAGAAACAGATCTTTCATCATCTCGAAGATGGTTCTTTATTCGCATTGTTGAAGCGGGTTGATAGTTTTTAAACCCAAAATACATTCCGTCCTCATTCTCATAAATTAAGACCTCAGTTTTTATATCATCAACTTCCTTTAGGGAATATGGGTAGACTTCGTAAAACTTTGTAATGCTTTTCGCACTGTCCCATTCAGCCTCATCCAAAAGACCATCGATTTTAATGCCTGCAAAAAGGCTTGTAGAGGATATCGAAAATATAAAAATAATAGGGAAAAAGTATCTACCTATCATTTAATTGACTACTGTTATTTTAATTTTTGGTGATAGAACAGGCGGTTGATGAGGGACATGACTCATATTCCCAAGCAAAAGCTGTAAAGTGTAAATTCCTGGCATTAAGTCAATTCGTGCTTCGGTTTGACCTCCGCCAAAATGTATATGGTTAGGTGAAGATGGAATAGTATCTTCAAAATTTATTTCATCTACATTAATGAGTAGATGATGGTGTCCAGTATTTTCTCTATCAACGCCTGCAGGTGCCACTCCTTTTCCTGAAAGTCCAAACTGCAATAGAAAAGGTGATTTCAATTGATCTCCATCATTCACGTTAATAAAATATACTTTTGCATTGGAAAAGTTCAACGAAGAAAAGATTGTAGCTAGAGTGAGAAGTATAAATTTCATATTAATCTAAATAATTACCTGATGCATAAATAAGGGGTTTAAGATTCTCATTGTTCATCGAACGAAGAACCTTTCCAATAAAGATTGTATGGCTTGTATGCTCTATTACATCAATGCAGGAACAAAAAATATTAGATAAAGACTCTTCATTAAATATAAAATCTTCAGAATCTTTCCATGCTTCACTTTTAAATCTTGATTCTCCCTCTTCTCTATCACTGCAAACTTCGGCTAATTCTCTCTGATTGTTAGATAAAATATTTATACAAAAAGATGAATCTTTCGAAATAAGCTTATGAATTGATGCTTCTTTATTGATACAAATCAACATTGAGGGTGGTTCCATTGACAGGGATGTAACAGAAGTTGCTGTCATTGCATGCCTTTCACCCTGATCTTTAGCCGAAACAACACACACAGTTGAGGCAACACCTCTCATAGTGGTTAAGAAATTTTTCTTTAAATCAGGTTCTTTCATGTAGAAAAAAACCACTGATCAAACATTGTTATAGTGGCTTTAAAAAGCATAATATTGTCCATATGGTCAAAAGACAAGCATCAACAAGAATAATTGCTGGAAAATATAGAGGAACGAAACTTCCTTTCAAACCTAACAAGATGCTCAGGCCAACTGAAAGTAAAACTAAAGAAACATTATTCAACTGGCTTCTGAATGATTTAAGAGATAAAGAATGTTTAGATATGTTTGCTGGAACAGGCTCACTAGGTTTAGAGGCAATTTCAAGAGGAGCAAGTAATGTTATATTTTTTGAAAAACAACTCAAACTCTCCCAATCAATTATTGCTATTACAAATAAGCTAAAGATTGAAAAGTACACTAGAGTGATTAATGCAAATTCTATGGCTTTTGACTATAAAGCCCTAGGGAGAAAGTTTGATCTTATTTTTCTAGATCCGCCGTTTCATGAAAACCTCATTTTTAAGTCTTTAGAAATAATATCTAAATTCGAGCTTTTAAATGATGAGGGATTAATTTATGTAGAATGTGAGAAAGATCTCAACCTAGACTCTTCGATGTTTAATTTTTCTAAGCTGAAAGAATCTCAGGGCGGTGAAACTAAATACTATTTATATGAAAGCTAGACTTGTATTGTTTTTAATATTCACTTCAACTTTAGGAGTGTTATTAACAAACGGTAAATCTGATCTATTTTTAGCTCAAGAAATATTGATCTTAGGGAAAACCATTACACTAAATTCAGAAATTATTATCAGTCTGATAATACTGTGTACACTAATATGCGTCTTACTCTTGGGAATAGTTGATAGATTGATTTTTTTTAGAAAAGGAAAAATTAAAGAAAGGATTAAAGAATAAACTTATTTTCTTTTCATGGACTCAAAGAACTCAGCGTTAGTCTTATAGTCTTTTAGTTTATCAAGAACCCATTCCATGGCAGCAGTATCATCCATCTCATTTAAGAGCTTCCTCAATACCGTAATGTTTCTTAGTTCAAGATCAGAAGTCAGAAGGTCTTCTCTTCGAGTTCCTGTCTTCCTTACATTTATTGCCGGAAAAACTCTTTTTTCTGCAATTTTTCTATCCAAGTTTATTTCAGAATTACCAGTTCCTTTAAATTCTTCAAATATAACCTCATCCATCCTTGACCCTGTATCAATAAGTGCAGTAGCAATGATTGAAAGACTTCCACCGCCTTCTATATTTCTTGCTGCACCAAAAAACCTTTTTGGTTTTTGTAGGGCATTCGCATCAACTCCACCAGTCAGTATTTTTCCTGAAGCCGCCTGAGTTGAGTTATATGCCCTAGCAAGACGTGTAATAGAGTCGAGGAGAATCACTACATCATGTTTATGTTCTACGAGTCTTCTTGCTTTATTAATAGCCATCTCGGCAACTTGTACGTGGCGAGTAGGTGCTTCATCAAATGTGCTGGCAATAACTTCACCTTTAACTGAACGTTTCATTTCAGTAACTTCTTCAGGTCTTTCGTCTACAAGAAGGACCATGATCTTGCATTCAGGATTGTTCCTTTCTATAGAATGAGCAATGCTTTGAAGTAATAAGGTTTTACCTGCTTTGGGTGGTGAAACAATCAAGGATCTCTGACCCTTACCCGTTGGAGCCGTTAGGTCAATTACTCTCGAAGATAAATCTTCAGTACTTCCTGTGCCCAACTCAAAGAGCATTCTTTCATCAGGAAAAAGTGGGGTAAGATTTTCAAATGAAGGTTTATTTTTTGTTTTATCAGGTTCTTCGTAATTTATTTCCTCGATTTTTAAAATGGCAAAGTATCTTTCTCCGTCTTTCGGAGATCTGATCTTACCTTTGATCGTATCACCTGTTCTCAGGCCGAAACGCCTTATCTGACTTGGTGAAACATAAATATCATCTGGACCTGCCAAGTATGATGCATCAGGAGATCTTAAGAAACCAAAACCATCTTGCAGAATTTCAAGGACACCTTCGCCCTCGATATCTTCGCCGCTTTTGGCTTTGCTCTTTAGTATTCCAAAAATTATATCTTGTCTTTTAGCACGAGAAGCATTCTCGATACCACATTCTTCGCCTAGCTCTATGAGCTGTTCAACTGGCATTTTTTTAAGTTCTATTAATTGCATAAAATAAGGTTAATGCGTGAAAAGGGATTGATCGAAGAAACTTCGATGACCAAATAGTAACCTCGATAGAAATTAGAGTCTAGTGTTTTCTATATGTTAGATTCTATAAATTCGGTTAATTGAGTTTTACTCAAAGCACCGACCTGTTGTGCAACAAGCTCTCCGCCTTTAAAAATGGCCAAAGTAGGTATACTCATTACATTTTGTTGAGCTGCTGAATTTTGGTTCGCATCAACGTCAAGCTTTCCTACTTTTAACTTATCTGAAAATTCAATAGCCATTTCTTCAACAATAGGTCCTACCATTTTGCAAGGTCCGCACCAAGTAGCCCAGTAATCTACTAATACAGGTTTTTCAGATGCATTTACTTCTGTTTCAAAATTGTCGTCTGTAAGTGTGACAACGTTCATAGTTCCTCCTTGGAATAGATTGCTTGGGAATTTGAAATTTTCATTTATAAATCATTATTAAGGTTAATGTAAAAATTTTCAAGATTCTAAATAATTATTTTTTTGTTGTGACAGCACCTTCAGATGCTGAAGTTACTAAAGACCTATATTTATCTAAAACTCCCCCCTCTTCGTCTTTCACCGGACAGACCCAATTTTCTTTTCGTTTTTGTATTTCCTCACCGGTAAGGTCAAGATTTATTTGATTTGTTTCGGCATCTATAGAAATAAAATCCCCATCCTTGATAAAGGCTATTGGCCCTGCATCAAACGCTTCTGGAGTGATATGACCCACCACGAAACCATGGGTTCCTCCCGAAAATCTACCATCAGTCAAAAAAGCTACTTTATCTCCTAGGCCTTTTCCCATAATTGCAGAGGTTGGACTAAGCATTTCTCTCATTCCAGGTGCTCCTCTAGGTCCTTCATATCTGATGACTAGAACATCACCTTCAGAAATCTGATTAGACAAAATACCTTCCATAGCAGATTCTTCAGAATCATAAACCTTTGCTTTACCTTCAAACCGTAACCCTTCCTTACCTGATATTTTTGCTACAGCACCTTGAGGAGCTAAATTTCCATAAAGTATTCTTAAATGACTATCGGATTTTATGGGCTTATCGATATCTCTTACGATTTCTTGTTCGATAGGATAATTTTCGCAATCTTTTAAATTCTCTTCTAAAGTTTTGCCTGTAACAGTCATTTGACTACCGTCCAACAAACCCTGTTCAAGCATAATTTTCATAAGCGGAACAATGCCACCAATCTCAATTAATTCCGACATCAGAAAATTTCCGCTAGGCCTTAAGTCAGCTAAAACTGGTGTTCTTTTTCCAATTCTTTCAAAGTCATCAAGATTTAGGTCAACCTTAGCCTCATGAGCTATTGCTAGTAGGTGTAATACTGCATTAGTTGATCCTCCAAGAGCGATGACCACAGCAATAGCATTTTCAAAAGCCCCTTTTGTCATAATATCTCTAGGCTTAATATCTTCAGAAATTAAATGCATAATTGCTTCTCCGGCGTTAGAAGAGTCATCTAGTTTGCTAGCTGAAATAGCTTCCTGAGCAGAACTATTAGGCAAACTCATTCCTAGAGCTTCTATAGCTGATGCCATAGTATTTGCAGTATACATGCCTCCACATGAACCAGGACCTGGAATCGCAGAAGACTCAATGTCCAGTAATTCAATATCGGAGAGAGATCCTTCGGAATGTTTTCCGACAGCCTCAAAAACAGACACGACATCTGTTCTATTTGCACCTGGTTTTATACTACCTCCATAAACAAATATTGAAGGTCTATTCAGCCGCGCCATCGCCATGAGACATGCAGGCATATTTTTGTCACAACCTCCGATAGTTATTACGCCATCAAACCCCTGTCCACCAACGACTGTCTCAATTGAATCTGCTATCACTTCTCTAGATACTAATGAATACCGCATTCCCTTGGTTCCCATAGATATACCGTCGGATACTGTGATGGTATTGAATATTACAGCTTTAGAACCAGCATTATCGGCTCCATTTGCTGCAGCCTCAGCAAGTTTATCAATATGCATATTACAGGGTGTGACCATGCTCCAAGTTGAAGCTACACCAACCTGAGGTTTTTTAAAATCTTCTGAATCAAAACCAACCGCTCTAAGCATGGCTCGCGACGGTGCCTGCTCAACACCATCAACTATCTCAGATGAATACTTTCTTTTATCTTTGGACATTTACAAATTATAAGTTAGAAGTTTGCTATCTTATAGCTTATAAAATAGAAGCTGCTAACAGTTCTTGTGTATATTCGTGAGCTGGAGACTCAAATAAATTTTCAGTAAGACCTTCTTCAACTATATTTCCGTCCTTCATTACATAGACATGATCAGATAAAAATCTAATTACTTTAAGATCGTGACTTATGCAAAGATATGCAAGTCCAAGTCGATTTTGTAAGTCTTTCAAAAGATTAAGTATTTGCATCTGAATAGATACATCTAACGCGGAGGTTGGTTCATCCAATAAGATAAGTTTAGGTTCCAGGATTATGGCTCTAGCTATCGCAACCCTTTGTCTCTGACCGCCAGAGAGCTCATGAGGAAATCTTGAAAAAGATGATGGTTCTAATTCTACATCCTTCAAGGCTTTGATTATTTTCTCATTCCTTCCAATCTTATCTAGAGATGGTTCATGGACCTTTAAACCCTCCCCTACAATCTCACCGATTGTCATCCTGGGAGATAAAGAGCCAAAAGGGTCTTGAAAAACTATTTGAAAATCTTTTTTATATTTTCTAGATTCACTTGAGCTTAAGTTATTTATATCAAGATTATCGAAGATGATCTTTCCATCAGATTTTTCAATCCCCAATAAAGCTCTTGCTAAAGAGGACTTTCCAGATCCGGACTCTCCCACTAAGCCAGTTGTTGATCCACTAAAAATTTTTATATCTACTTTTTTTACAGCATTTAAATATTCGGTTGTCTTTCCTAGAAAGTTTTTCCTTATCGAATAGTTTATGTCAACATTCTCAGCATTCAGTAGAATAGGATTTCCAGTATTTACATTCTCTTTCTTTCCGGGAATTGAATTTAAGAGCTTCACTGTATAGGGATGTTGAGGATTATCGAATAGAGCTTTGACTTCTCCGGACTCTACTATCTCTCCATCTTTCATGACACACACCTGATCCGAAAACCTTTTTACAATATTTAAATCATGAGTTATGAAAAGTATAGACATACCAAATTCTTCCTGAAGATCTGACAATAATTCAAGTAAAGCTTTTTCAACAGTGACGTCTAGCGCAGTGGTAGGTTCGTCTGCAATTAATAGCTCAGGTTCATTAGCTAAAGCCATCGCTATCATAATTCTTTGTCTTTGCCCTCCAGATAACTGGTGAGGATAAGAATCTACTTTAGTCTCAGGTTCAGGAATTTTTACCTTCTGCAAAAGATCTATAGTTCTCTCTCTAGCTTCACTTTTTCCTAAATTTCTATGAATAATTAGAGTTTCATCAATCTGAAAGCCTACTTTCTGATAAGGATTAAGAGAGGTCATGGGTTCTTGAAAAATCATAGAAATCTTATTGCCTCTCAAGCTAGTAAGAAACTTTTTATGTGATTCAAGAATTTCTTGATTTTCAAACTTTATTGATGATCTATCAGAATATCTTACTGTGCCTTCTGGTAGAAGCTGTAGAAGCGACAAAGCAGTTACTGATTTACCAGAACCTGATTCTCCTACTAAGGATAGTGTTTTACCTTTTTCTATATGAAAAGAAATATCATCTACTGCCCTAAAAGTTCTTTCCTTCGATTCGAAATCTACAGTGAGATTATTTATTTCTAATATTTTATCCACGCTTCTTAACAAAAAATTTAAAATCTACAGGATCGCTATCAACTAAGAGAAATGAACATGATAGATATTCATTATCAAATCCACTTAAACCCCAGAACATTACATGCTTTCCCCCTGGTACAAAGATAGTACTCGAATTAGCATCTAAAGTAATAGAGCTAACCTTTGACATTGTCATGAATCCCTCTGAATTTACAATAGTTTCATGGATTTCTGCTCTTACAGGAGAGCAATCAATGGATGATATTTCAACATCATTCATGGTTTGATTAGAAATGCTCAAGTAGCCACTAGTCATCATTGAACCTTTTAAGGGTACATACAAATGCGCATCCTTTATAATGATCGTTTCTTTTTCAACATTTGTACAACTAACTAAAATGACTGCTACCCAAAATATAGAAAAAATTTTAAAGAGATTTTTGTTCATTAGTTATTTCTTATTAATTTTTACAAATTTATCTGCTAAATCAAACTTTTTGGATGGGCTATCTAAAAATAAGGTTCTACCAGTTGATGAAGCATTTATTTTTGAAGCGGTGATTCAACAGAAAGGCATCATACTTTCATGGTCCATGAAAGAAAACTGCTTTCTTTATAATGATAAATTTGAGATTACAACATCTCCGGAAACAAACCTATCAATTAATACGACTGGGAAAACTGAAAGAATTAATGATATATATTTTGGAGATGTAGATGTTTTTTTTAATTCTGTTGAGAAGACCTTAATATTGAATCCTGAAAGCAAGTTCATTAACATCACCTATCAAGGATGTAATGCACAAGGATTCTGTTATCCACCAGTGAATAAGCAAATTGAAATAAATAAGTTAAATAATTTATAAGATGCTTATACCTTTTCCTCTAAAATTCATTTAAAATCGTCTAAATTCACCAAAATTCATATTAATGACTAAATACATGCTTCTTAATGGTCCTAACCTAAACCTTTTGGGAACTAGGGAACCTGAAATATATGGTTCAGAGACATTAGCAGATATAGAAAAAAATCTTTCAACGATTGCTTCTAAAGCAAATTGTGAACTTATATGTCATCAAAGCAATGCTGAGCATGAATTGGTAGAACTCATTCATGCAGCAAGAGATAAAGAAGTAAAGTGTATTATCATAAATCCAGGAGCATTAACCCATAGCAGCATTGCTCTCAGAGATGCTCTATCAGGAGTAAATATTCCTTTCATAGAAATACATATATCTAACATATACGCGAGGGAAGATTTTAGGCAAATGTCTTACTTATCGGATATAGCTCAAGGAGTGATATCTGGATTGGGAATTGAGGGTTATGAATTAGCCTTAAATACGGCTTTTAAAAAATTTAATTAAACAGGAGAAATCATGGACATAAGAAAAGTCAAAAAACTAATAGAAATGTTAGAAAACTCTAATCTAGAAGAGATTGAAATCCAAGAAGGTGAAGAGTCTGTTAGGTTAGTTAAAAGCACCAATAAAACTCAAGCTATAGCACCTCAATCTATAGTTTTACCTCAAGATGCTGTTGCTCAAGAAGTAGTGGATTTATCTGTTACTGAAAAAGAAACAAAAGAAGATGCTAATTCAATAAATTCTCCTATGGTTGGAACTTTTTATGCCTCTGCTTCACCAGGTGCAAAGCCTTTTATATCTGTAGGGGATATCATTG
>CESO01032668.1_pt1 | contig 9994 bp, 8 predicted proteins | sample 356341 | NCBI WGS metagenome assembly CESO01 (sample SAMEA2621812, study PRJEB7988) | marine metagenome | biome: marine biome (ENVO:00000447); feature: deep chlorophyll maximum layer (ENVO:xxxxxxxx); material: "saline water (ENVO:00002010), including plankton (ENVO:xxxxxxxx)" | depth 35 m
TTATGCGGCGAAACTGGTTCAGTACGGATGGGAAACGGTGACCGAAGGTCTCAAACAAGGCGGTATCACCAACATGATGGATCGACTGTCCAACCCAGCCAAAATCCGCGCCTTTGATTTGGCGGAGGACATGAAAACGATCCTGCGGCCGCTGTTTGAGAAGCATCAGGACGACATCATGTCCGGTCACTTCTCTAGCACGATGATGGCCGACTGGGCGGCAGACGACACCAATTTGCTCAAGTGGCGAGCCGAAACCAATGGCACGCCCTTCGAGTTGCAAGCCATCACAGATGATTCAATTGATGAGCAGGCATACTACGATCAGGGCGTCCTGATGGTGGCCATGGTTAAGGCGGGAGTGGAGCTGGCCTACGAGACAATGGTATCTGCCGGTATCATTGAAGAATCGGCCTACTACGAATCGCTGCATGAAACGCCGCTCATTGCCAACACGATCGCGCGCAAGAAATTGTACGAAATGAATGTGGTCATTTCTGATACTGCAGAATATGGCTGTTACTTGTTCGATCAAGCGGCGCGGCCGCTACTCAAGGAGTTTGTGGCAAATCTCGATACCGATGTGATCGGTGGTGGCATCGCCGGCAGTACGGCTGTCGATAACCGTCGCCTCATCGAGGTCAATGACGAGATCCGATCCCATTCGGTGGAAGTGGTCGGTTCGCGCTTGCGAGGCTTCATGACGGGCATGAAAGCAATTTCTTCCGGGACATAGCCATACGCGAGCAATTTTTTCGTTACTACACGTGCCCATGCGAAGAATCCCATTGATAGGGGCTCGGTCGGTGGTTAAACTTCCGCCCCTCTGAATTTTGAACTGCACCCACCAGGAAATCTTATGAGCTTTGATCTGATGTTGCCGCCCATTCTTGGGGCGGTCGGACTCGTAATCGCCTTTGCAATTTATACCCTGATGTCTCGCGCCCCGGCGGGAGAGGGAAAGGTCCAAGGTATCGCCGAGCAAATTCATATCGGTGCAATGGTCTTTATGCATCGAGAATATAAATTGCTGCTGGCCTTCGCTGCGGTATTAGTGGTTGGCATTCTGGCCTCACCACTGGGCACCAACACGGCAATTGCCTTCGTAGCGGGTGCTGTGTCTTCTGCCACGGCCGGATATCTCGGCATGTATGCGGCTACCAAGGCAAACGTCCGTACCGCTGTAGCTGCCAATCAAGAGGGTGCCGCAGCCGCACTCAATATCGCTTTTTACGGTGGCTCAATCATGGGCTTGTGTGTTGCCTCTCTCGGTTTGCTGGGTTTGGGCGGCCTTTACTACTACTTCGGAGGTGACCCGGAAACCGCCCACGCGATCCACGGCTTTGGTATGGGCGGGTCTGTAGTGGCATTGTTCTCCCGCGTTGGTGGCGGTATTTTCACCAAATCAGCTGATGTAGGCGCGGATCTTGTGGGCAAGATTGAGGCAGGCATCCCCGAGGACGACCCCAGAAATCCAGGGGTCATTGCCGATAATGTCGGCGACAACGTTGGAGATATTGCCGGAATGGGATCAGATATTTTCGAATCCTACTGCGGCTCCATGATTGCCTGTATCGCTATCGCCTCAACCATGGCCCTGAGTGCAGAGGCGCAGAGCGCCATGATGGCCTTCCCTCTGGCACTGGCAAGTATCGGTCTGTTAGCGTCGGTGGCCGGCATCATCATTGTTCGCGCACGCTCCTCGGCAGCACCCGAGGCAGCATTGCGCTCTGGCACACTTGGTGCTCCCGTCATCTTTATTGCGATGGCGTGGTTTTTGGCCCAGAGCATGGGCATCGACCAAAACATCTGGTGGGCTGTTGTGTCAGGCGCTGTCGGGGGCATTGCTATTGGCCTTATCACTGAGTATTACACCGGTGGAAAGCCTGTACGGACCATTGCCAAGTCAGGTGAAACAGGCCCGGCGACTGTGATGATCACCGGTCTGGCGGTTGGCATGCAGTCGGTAGTCGCGCCTGTACTGTCACTCGCCGCCATCATTTTTGTGTCGACACACCTTGCCGGGCTATACGGTGTCGGAATCGCGGCGGTAGGTATGCTGGCGACAGTCGGTATCACGATGGCCATTGATGCTTACGGACCGGTAGCGGACAACGCAGGGGGCATCGCAGAAATGGCGGGAATGGGTGAAGAGACACGCACCATCACCGATGGCCTTGATGAGGTGGGAAATACGACCGCCGCCATAGGGAAAGGCTTTGCCATTGGTGCAGCAGCTCTTGCCGCGCTCGCTATTATTGCGGCGTTCGTTGAAACCGTTACTGTCAATAACCCAGACTTCTCACTGAAACTGTCTGACCCCATGGTGCTAATTGGCATGTTCATCGGTGGCGCCATTCCTTTCCTTATCGCGTCGATCACCATGACCGCGGTGGGTGAGGCTGCTTTTGACATGATTAACGAGATTCGGCGTCAATTTCGAGAAATCCCGGGTCTACTTGAAGGTAATGCGGAGCCAGATACAGCCCGCTGCGTGGATATCGCCACGACTGCGGCGCTGCGGCGCATGGTCTTGCCAGGTGCAATCGCCGTATTCGCACCCGTTGTCGTGGGCTTGGGGCTCGGTGCAACTGCATTAGGCGGAATGTTGGCCGGCGGCTTGCTCGGATGCGTCTTGATGGCGCTGATGATGGCTAACGCCGGTGGCGCATGGGACAACGCAAAAAAATACATTGAGAAGGGCAACCTCGGGGGCAAGGGGTCTGATACTCATGCCGCCGCCGTTGTAGGGGATACCGTAGGCGATCCCTTCAAGGACACCTCTGGGCCGTCTATGAATATCCTCATTAATGTCATGGCCATCGTCAGCTTGGTGATCGCGCCTCTACTTTGATCCCGTCAAACACAAAAAAAGGGGCTTCAAGCCCCTTTTTTTGTGTTCATTTCTCAAGTCTTTCATCGCCTTAAAGGCACTTAGGGTGCCAACACCTTCTCTCCCCGCGCCATGCCAGCAACACCGGAGCGGACTACTTCCAAAATCTCGGTTTCACCCAATGCCTCTATAAAGGAGTCGAGTTTTTCCGATGGGCCAGTCAACTGGACGATATAGGTCCTGGGCCCCACATCGATAATTTGCCCCCGAAAAATCTCTGCTGTGCGCTTGACCTCATCGCGCTGGTCCCCCTCGGCCCGCACTTTAACCAGTAATGTGTCGCGCTCAACGTGCGCCCCCTCGGTGAGATCCACTACTTTCACCACATCGATGATTTTATTGAGGTGCTTGGTAATTTGTTCGATCTTAAGGTCATCACCCGTTGTGGTAACCGTGAGCCGAGATAATGAATGGTCGTCGGTAGGTGCCACGTTCAGCGTTTCAATATTGTAGCCACGCTGCGAAAACAGCCCGACAACACGTGACAAAGCACCCGATTCATTTTCCAGCAGCACCGAGAGTATCCGTCTCATCAGGTTCTCTCCGTTTTGCTGAGCCACATATCTTTCATTGCGCCATTAGGGGCAACCATCATCGGGTAGACATGCTCATCAGGATCCACATGAATATCCATAAATACCAGCCGGTCCTTCAACGCAAAAGCCTCCTCCATTGCGGGTAGGAGGTCCGCTTGCGCTTTTACCTCCATCCCCACATGACCATAGGCCTCGGCAAGCTTCACAAAATCCGGCAATGATGCTGCGTAGTGACTTTCTGAGTAGCGACCCTCGTATTGCATGTCTTGCCACTGTTTCACCATGCCCAAATAATCGTTGCGCAAATTAATAATTTTGACTGGACAACCATACTGACTGCAGGTGGAGAGCTCCTGAATATTCATCTGGATACTCCCCTCACCCGTTACGCAGGCGACTTCGGCGTCTGGCAGCGCAATCTTAATTCCCATCGCTGCAGGCAACCCGAATCCCATGGTGCCCAGGCCTCCGGAGTTAATCCAGCGCCGGGGGTAATCAAACTTGTAATACTGGGCAGCAAACATTTGGTGTTGGCCCACATCCGAGGTCACATAAGCCTCGCCTTTTGTCGCCTCATACAGCGCCCTAATGGCGTCCTGAGGCTTGATGGCAGTAGATTCCCCATAGCGTCGGCCATGCCACAGCCCGTGTGCTTCTCGCCAACTGTCAATTTGCTGCCACCACTTAGCCAATGTATCGGCATCAGGTAAGGCGCGGTCCCCGGCTCCCATTTGCGAGGCAAGTTGCTTGTCCAACTCCTCAAGAATGGTGTCGAGCGGCCCTACAATAGGAACGTCAACCGGTACGATCTTGGAAATCGACGCAGGATCAATATCGATGTGAATGATTTTTGCCCCGGGACAAAATTTTGACACGGTATTCGTCACTCGGTCATCAAATCGTGCACCTGCAGCCAAAATGACATCGGCGTGGTGCATCGCCATATTGGCCTCGTAAAAGCCATGCATTCCGAGCATTCCCAAAAACTGCGGGTCGCTGCCGGGGTAGGCCCCCAACCCCATGAGCGTATTGGTGACAGGGAAGTTGAGTCGGCGCGCGAGTGCCGTCAGCTGTGTCGAGGCCTCGCCTTGAATCACACCACCCCCCGCATAAATGACGGGTCGCTTGGCGCTCAGTAACATTCTGGCAGCCTTACGAATCTGTCCCGAGTGGCCCTTTGAAGAGGGTTGGTAGGAGCGAAGGCTCACAGTCTCTGGGTAAATGTACTCAAATTTGTATTCGGGGTGAGTCAAGTCCTTGGGTATATCTACCACAACGGGACCAGGTCGCCCGGTCGATGCGATAAAAAATGCCTTTTTAATAGTCGCTGGGATGTCTTCAGGCCTTTGCACCAAAAAACTGTGCTTAACAATTGGCCGAGATACACCAATCATGTCAGTTTCCTGAAACGCATCCTCGCCAATCAAATGACTCTGCACCTGCCCTGAGATGACCACGAGTGGGATAGAGTCCATGTAAGCAGTGGCAATCCCTGTGATCGCGTTGGTGGCACCTGGCCCCGAGGTGACCAAGACCACACCTGGCTTCCCCGTAGCGCGGGCGTAGCCGTCGGCCGCATGGGTTGCCGCCTGCTCATGACGAACCAAAATATGCGGGACTTTTTCGCCCTTGAATAAGGCATCATAGATGTGAAGCGCTGCTCCACCGGGGTAACCAAAGATGTAATCGACACCTTCGTCTTCAAGCGCGCGGACGATCATTTCGCCGCCAGATAGCATTGGCATAGCTATTCTCCATCTCATTCAACAAGAGGGTGGAGAGACGCCATTGCGTCGCACCACCACCTGTCGCACGAGACACCGGCCGGATCGCTCCGACGCCCGTCAGATCACGACCACGAAACCCGTGTGTCGGTGACCTGCGCGGTAGCGCAGTGTCGAGCCCGAGCAGTAGGAGCTAAACTTCTACCTGACGGAACCCGCAAACAGCCTTGAGAACTATCCCGTCCTGAAGGTAGGCCAGAGGGTAAGGGTACTTACCAGTCGCCGTTGCCGCTCGCGTGACAGCGCGGATTGTCTCGGCGTAACCACCGCAAAGTCAAGGAAGGATGACAAATGACCAAGATCGGCATCGCGATTGATCGCCACCCGCGCTATGGTCGTTTGTAATTTCGGAGTTGTCCTATGGACGTAGTACCTGCGAGCGGGGTCTTCTTGCTTTTATTCGGCGTCCACCGGCACGTTCGACCATAATCTCGCGCTAACTGCGACTAAGCTGACTTTAACGACGCGTCCTGACACGCCCTCTGACGCATAAGAAAACCCAATCTCCGTGGCTAATCGAACGATAGCGCCCGCTGCTGCTTACACCTTAATAGTAGCGCCTCAACTTTTATGATCGCTCATGTGTGCGGAATTTTTGGCTATAAAACATGGGTAAATCCTTCCGAAAAGCCTTCTTGTCCTTAAGGAGTGTTTTGGTTGGCGTCCAGTCGATAATCAGATGGATCCTCGCGTGATCAGAGTCATTACGTACCGCGTGCACATGAGCGTTGTTAATTTCCCATACTTGGCCCTCGGCCATATGAAGGGTCTCCCCGCCCACGCTAAAACTGACGCTAGGGTGAGTAGTTATCGGGATGTGAACGCGGTTGCAGTTAATAAGCGAGTAGCCGCTGTCTACATGAGGTCGTATTTGCGATCTTGGATTGAGCTTTGCAAACAGTATTCTTATGAACGTGCCGCCAGACCCAAAGTGACTAGCGAGTTGCGTCAGGATGGGTTGGATAAGCGTTTCAAACTTGGGATGCTGAGGCCCCTTCACTGGAAACGTATGGGACATGTCATCCGTTAGCAGCGGGATACTTTGCGTCTCATGATGGATATCAAAGACCGTTTGGCGGTCCGATTCCGCCCACACGGCGTCTGGAAGTTCGCTCAGGGCGGCTGCCAATCCCTCGGTTTCGCAGTTATCGCCGATTTTCAGAAAATTGGCAGCGCTGCCGCGCAATTTGGGAACACGTTGAATCGCGTCAATGTTGATCAATGGCTGAGGCGTGGAGGTATGCTCGAAGTCGTAGCGGAAACGTTCGAGGAGTCGCCGCTCTCTGGTTTGCACCAGCTCTTGAAGCTCTTGATCGTAGTAGTGCGAGTAGTGACTATGACGCGATGTATTCACTAATGCTTGGCTACCGAGGTATGTCCTCACCGCTGATGCCTCAACGGCACCGAGCCGTTCCAAGGTGTCGCAAAACTCCTCTACCACGTTTTCGAAGGACACCAACAGCAACTGATGGGAGTCAAAGCCAAACATTCTCTCTACCAACATCGTGTAGTAGCCGTCCGTATTACTCTCCATCTTGTCTACGCACTGCTTGGTAAAGCCAGAACCGCGCTCATCAGAAAAGCGATCAGGTAAGAGAGACTTATGAACCGATTTATTCAAAGCACTGGTTTCGGAGGAGTCTGGGTAGTGAATGAGATTTGTAATCGTGTCCTTGAACCCAAGTTGCTTGCCTTGTGAAACGATGTTGAACAGTGGATTCCTGACCCCTCTCGAGTTATTAAAGGCGTACCAGGAGACGTACCAATCCCAAGGGTTTCTCACCACACCGATAATGGGGAGCGATGAGGCACTGACAGGCAACATCTCGAATGGATAGTGGTATCCGATTTCTAGAGCACCGGGGATACAGTTGAGTAGGGCATCGCTTAAGGACTGCCCGGCCGTCTTATGTAGATGAATAAACGTAAATTGAGATGTGCAAATCATCGCGGCTTCTCACACAACCTCATAGCTTTGGCAAACTGGTGCAACAATAATGCTTAGAACAACCAAAACGGCTTGTCTGCCCAGTTACACACGATCACCCTGCGCCTGACATTCCAACCTTGATCGCGCCCCAAGACTGCCATGCGGCATGGAATTTCCCCCCAATCGCGCGGACCAAACCGGGCCGAGCGTGTAATCACGCTGACCCCATGACAGTAGCTTTAACTCTACCTCAATATGAATAGGGGAAGAAGCGACCGCCGCTCTCACATGTGCTCTCCCCTCGTCTCCTTAGATTCGAGGGCTACCGCCCAGATCCAGCGACTTCGGGCATTTCGGGCGCCGCTTCCAGGACTGTTTGCCAGTCAACCAACGCCCAGTTATAGGCTCCCATCAGGGGCAGTGCCGCCAGTACAATCAACACCGTAACGATTGCCAATATAAAAATCCCCTGCTGCCTGCCACGGTGCTGTTTTGATACGCATCGGGAACGTTCACCCATTTAAGTCAACCACTGAAGGGAACAATAGGCGTGCCACGCGAAGATCCTGCGTTTTATCGGCCGCATGATCAGACGTCACACTCAAGTCCACTGCCAACAAGTAATGCGCCGCCTCGTGGCCCTCATTGGCATAATGCTGAGCAGATGCGGCCGTAATCAGCGTGGGCTGCCAATCAGCAATGCCGGCAACCAACGTCTCCGCCTGCTGCCATTGATAAGTGGATGCTCTGGATAAAGACTGCAAACGGAGCGTTGGCACGCCTTCAATACTGTTCTCACCACTGCGGTCAGTCAGCAGCAGGCGTTGTAAGCGACCCCAAGGCCAACCCGCATCACAATGAGCAGGCTGAGACATATCTGGCCCCCATTTCACCTGCCACTGCGTCAGACGATTGATCGTGGGGCTTTCCCCAGAGCATGTAGTTGGACTGATGACGTAGCCTGCACGCGCGCCGCAGTTGTGGGGACACGGCTGTATCTGCTCTATGTAGAGCCCCCGGGTTGGATCAGTCAAAGCAAAACATGGCAGGCTTGCTGTGTCGATCACATCAATACCGCCCCACTGTGGCGACCCACTGATAGTTTCGGGTGAGGTACACAGTGGCGATGGCCTATGCCAACCTTGCGAGGATAACGAGATTTCATCATTAATTAACCACTCGGCTGGCATCCGCGCCGACGCAACTGCTTGCTCAATAAATTGGATCACCTGCCGGGCCCGCATGGCCTGATCACTGAGCACAGAGGTCGCTCGCGCCGCTGCAATCAAATCTGCAGTCGCGGCGAAGAGTCCGGCCACGAGCGAGAGTGCCAATGCGTTGACGACCAGGCATTCCACGAGAGAATAGCCTTGGTGAGGCCGAGCACCGGTATCCCGCTCGGGTAAGCGGCACCGAATCAACTTCTCGCTGGCAGAGACAACCTTCACCGAATCCATGTCGGCTGACTCAGCTCAAGATACTCTCCAGAAGATGAGAACCAGCTTAGGATCACTAGCCCCTCGGACGTGATCCTAAGCTGGCGTTGCATCAACGCGCCTAACCAATCGTTCAAAACATCGCAATGACGATCGCGCAGCTGCTCGGGCAGTGCCGCACACCATTCCGATACCGGGATACCCTCAGTGACTCCGAAACGGGAGAGTCCCACCGTCTCGCTCAAGGCCAATATTCCGAGCGTCATCTCGTAAGCCTGTGTGTTCAGCATGACGATATCAAAGGTGAGCTCAGACAGACCCAAAATACCAGCACATCCCACCAGCACTGCCAAAAGATAATCCATCCAGATCACTGGAAAGCGGCCATCGGTGCACCCCACTGACCCAAATCGTTCAGTGTCAATTCTGGTAATTCATCTTCCGGATCAATGAGTATGAGTCGGTAGCTCGAAGAAGCTGATTCCACCCGCAATTCGTAACGCCTCCCCACCGCGGCCTCCAATGACGCTAGGGTTGGTAACTCATGCTGCTCCGCAAACCGGCCATATCTTCTCCGAAACTGTTGCTGTCTTATAGCCAGCCGATGCAACACGAGCCTGGCGTGCTGAACCAGCGCTTCATTGGTGGTTGCGCGCCACGAGGGCATGGCGATCGTAGTGAGCACCGCGACGATCGCGATAACCACTAAGAGCTCTAAGAGCGTGAAGCCGTTTGCAAGGACGTTGTGCCTGAGCACCTTTTAACCACCTTTACTGATCGCGAAATCGATAAAGCTAGCAAAGGGAAACGCTTAACCCGACCACAGTGGCTGTATCAGATCATTTGTTGACAGATTCGATAGATGACGCGCTCAAGCGGCTCGGGACACCTCGCCGACTTTGCCAAACATAATTTGCTCGCCCGACATGGAAGCCTCAATCACATCTCCAGGTTCAAATTGGTCAGTCAGCAGCGCTTGAGCCAGCGGGTTTTCAATCAACCTTTGAATCGCTCGCCTCAAAGGCCGAGCGCCATACACGGGGTCAAAACCCTGCTCCGCGAGATACGCTCTTACTGCCTCGTCGACCACCAGTTCTAGCGATCGCTCTTTCAGCCTCGCCTTCAAAGCATTTAGCTGCAACATCGCAATGTGGCTAATATGCTCCTTATTCAGCGCATGGAACACAACCGATTCGTCAATGCGATTTAAAAATTCAGGTCGAAAATGCGCTGTTACCTCATGCATCACCGCGGTTTGAATATCGGACTGCGGTGCGTGCTCCACCGCATCACGAATGTGTTCGGAGCCCAAGTTGGAGGTCATAACGACCACCGTATTGCGGAAATCGACGGTCCTGCCCTGTCCATCAGTCAGTCGGCCATCCTCTAACACCTGCAGCAAAATATTGAAGACA
>CESO01058704.1_pt1 | contig 9990 bp, 6 predicted proteins | sample 356341 | NCBI WGS metagenome assembly CESO01 (sample SAMEA2621812, study PRJEB7988) | marine metagenome | biome: marine biome (ENVO:00000447); feature: deep chlorophyll maximum layer (ENVO:xxxxxxxx); material: "saline water (ENVO:00002010), including plankton (ENVO:xxxxxxxx)" | depth 35 m
GCTTGGGCTTAAAATCCATAATCGTTGAAGCCTCTGCACCGCAACTTGACAGCAGACGTCGGAACTCTGGAGCAAGACCATGCTGCACTGAACTCACGGACGCGAAATATTCATCTCTGTCCATTGCCTTCAAACCCAATGAAAAAACAGAAATAGAGATAAACCTTGTGGCGGAAAATTATCCCGTAATGCCTTCAGCTTATTAAAAGGTCATCTCAATGTGAGTGTTCATGCCAGAGCAAATGTGAGCGGCTAATGGCGTATGGGGGTTCTACCGACAGGCAAATCGTCGGATTCCGAACAGGCCAAGTAAACCGCTAAGGATGATGATGTTAAGCATAGGAATGGTGGGGATTTCTTGGGGCTCTTTCCTGTGATCATCCACATGCCTAGAGGCTGGTGCACGGCTGGAGGTGGCTTTTGAGTTGGTGTTTAAGAAACTTTGTACACTCGAGAACAGATTCAGGAAAGCAGTGAGTGAGGGCGGAGAAAGATCATTATCTACCCCAGGGGCATTGGGCGTAACTGCGTTACTGGAGTCTGAATCAGGCCCCTCACCCGCCTCGTTTGTAGCGCTCACGGTAAAAGTGTAAGCAGTGCCATTGGATAAACCTTCCACAAGACAGGGTGAGGCGGTACAACTGCCCGAAAGCGCTCCAGGATTGCTGGTCGCAGTATAGGAAGTGATCGTGGCGCCCCCGTCGTCAGCAGGCACTGAAAAGCTCACGGTCGCGCTTGCATTGCCTGCAGCAGCAGAGACGTTTAGAGGTTCTGAAGGCACCGATGGCGTGGGCTCAGCCACTTCGGATAACAAGTCCATGTACTGGGTAAATCTCTGGTACTCACTTGAGCCCTCCGTGACCTGAACACCGCCGCCATGCCCTGCTGCACCTCGAATTTTAGCGAGTACAGTATTGGCGCGGGAACCCAGCGACGGGGTGTTAACATAGGAATCAAACACGTTGTGGTTAGACAGTGCTGAAGACGTAAACTTCAAAGGCGTATAGCCCGCCTGCCCCCCCGAACGATGACAACTAATACATTTGGACTGAACGATGGCCTCTACGTTCTCGACGTAGTAAGACTCAGCGTCTTGAGTCAGCGCATCAACGCTCCATAGGGGAGTCGTCAAAAGCAAAATGGCCTCTAAAACCCTATAAAAATTGCTTTTCATAAAAAGCCCTCCAGAAAAGATAAGCCAGCATTCAGTTTTGCTTACATACGCGCCACGAAAAGAAAGGGAGCAATTTTTTCCTGTTTTTGTGCATACGATATCGTAACCAGGCGGGTTGAAAGTTGTGAATGCATTGCAAGTCGATCATCATATGAGTTTGATTATTATAGGAGTTTTGCAAGTAATGACCGCCGTCCGCCTTTGCGCATTGGTCTTGTCGTGTTTGTGCGTCTCTGGATGCGCCACGACGCAGCCGGTCCCTGCTTTCGACCGGGGCCACCTTGCGGAGCCGGGGATGGCTTGGGAGCCTGATACACGGAGCGCCAAGCTGAGAGGCCATGTTCACACGAGTAAGGAGGCCTCCTCTGGAGCCGCTGGGGCCGCTGGAGGAGGCTGTGGCTGTAACTGAACCTCTAAACCACGCGCTTCACTCTCGTAGTCAGCTAATACGCCGCCTTGGCAAGGCGCTCGCCGTGCTACCCGCCTACCAGACAATCCCGGCGCATGCAGATGCCCCCCCGGCCTTTACTGAAGTGGGGCTTCGTTATAGCCGCTACAGTGAGGACAGCTTGGATGCGGAGAAATGGCTATTTGGCTCGCGCGGACGCTACGATATCGACATCACGCAGTTCTGGATAGAAGGCCCCATCGGCGCTAACTGGTCCGTCGCTCTCGACATACAAAATGACTATCAAACGGGTGCCTCTCCCTGGTTTGTCGGCGCGCAACAAAATGGCGAGCCTGGCGTCATTATGAGCGGCGCAAGCATTGAGGATAATCGTCTGGAAGTTGGCGTTACGACCCGTTACTTCTGGGCCGACGGGAATGCCGGCTTCACGGCGAGCCACTCGGATGAAGACGACTACGCCGCGACTTCTCTTGCCATGGACGCTTCATGGAATACCGATGACAACTCTAGGACATGGAGTGCCTCCCTCAGCTCATCCGAGGACACTCTTACTCCCTCTCAGGGTGCGATACCGGTCTTCGTCGAACGAGAAGAGCTCGACACACAGTCAGCTTATTTTGGCGTCTCGCAAATCCTGTCTCGTACAGCGATTACACAAGTGGGGCTCAGTTACACTTACAGCGAGGGGTACCTATCTGACCCTTACAAGCTGTTCGATGCGCGGCCAGAGACCCATGAGCGGGTCGCGCTATCATTGGGTTACCGTCAGTTTTTTATTGTTCCGGATGCTTCACTTCAGATGGATTACCGTTATTACGGTGACAGTTGGGGCATAGACTCACATACAGTTGAATTGGGTTGGGCACAAAACCTTTCTGGTCATCTCATCACGCCCTATTTGCGTTACTACAGCCAGCGGCAGGCGGACTTCTATACCGTTATTGCGGATACAAGCGCTCGTCACTACGCCGATGACTATCGTTTGTCATCCTTTGGTGCGCTGACGATTGGCGCGCGTTGGGCTGTTGCACTTGGAGACCAGTGGACCCTACAGCTTGAAGCGGAGCGTTATGAGACGGATGCCAGTTGGAGCTTGTACAGCGGCGCTGAGGCTCCCGCACTAGTCAACTTTTGGCGCGGCACAGTGAGCTTAACCTGGCGCTATGACTAACAACACGTCGCACCGTGTAGAGCGGCGCTTTAAAATGATGGGAGGGCCCGCCTGCATCGTCATTGATGCTGCAAAGCGCCCTTTCGACAACTACGAACCACTCCTTGATGCGCTGCTTGCCAAACTCACCTGTCTCGAGACGAGATATAGCCGATATCGAACAGACAGTCTTATCAGCACCATAAATCGGCGCGCCGGCTCGGGGATCCCGACTGAAATCGACACTGAAATGTCTACACTTCTCAATTTTGCAGGCGAACTTTGGGCGGCCTCTGGTGGATTATTCGATATCACTTCAGGCGTTCTTCGCAAGGCATGGGACTTCCAACGCGGCGGCAATGCATCACCCACGCGGCTAGCTGAATATTTACCCAAGGTAGGATGGGACCTTGTCGAATACAAAAGTGACGCGATTTATTTACCGCTGCAGGGCATGCAAATCGATCTGGGTGGCATCGTGAAGGAATATGCCGCCGATTGTGTCGCTGCATCAATACGCGAGGCAGGCATCGCATCTGCGCTAATTGAACTGGCCGGCGATGTCGTTGTCATTGGCAAGCAAGGAAACGGCAAACCATGGCAAATAGGAATACGGGACCCCGACAGCAGCGACAGCCTGCTTACGCTGTCTCTCGACAACGGGGCCGTTGCAACAAGTGGTAACTACGCCAGAACGATAGAGCACAACGGTCGTGCACTGAGCCATTTCTTGAATCCTCGCACTGGCTGGCCAGTTAACGGTCCGATAACCGTGAGCGTGCTCGACCAACGATGCCTTACTGCCGGCGCAATCGCGACGGTGGCGTGCCTGAAAACAGACAACCACGCGCAAAGCTGGCTCGAGGAGGCAGGCCTGCCGTGGCTGATGATGAAGTCTTGTGGAACCGTCATCGACACGCTAACCAATACGGTCCCACAGCGTGAATCTTTAACTTCACTACAACCGCTCAAGTTGCCGCATTAGGTGACCTGCGCATTTGACGCACCTGTTACACTGGCTTTTTGTTAATCTCGGGGGTTACCAGTCACACCCCAACAAGTTGACACGAGTATGTCACTGAGCCCAATCGACGCCAACGGTACAAAGTGTTAAGAAGATTCTCATGATTTATCCAATGTTCAAGACATCACGGGGAGCCTCCTCATTGAGACTACTCGTGCTCTTCTCATTTTTTTCCACGGTGCTATCAGCCGCTCCGACACCAACAGGGTCGACTACTGAAGGTGTGCAACTCGAGGATACGGATGGCGTCCCAGACGCAAAGAACAGCAAATCGGACGAAGAAAAGTCATGGCTTATTACGCCCACGTTGTCGGCTGACCCAAAAATGGGCACCAATGTTGGCGGCGTCATTGCCTACGTCAAACAGTTTGGCTCCGAATCTACCCCGTCGATGTTAGGGCTCGCCGTATCCTATTCCGACACTGACTCGATATCGGGCGGCATTGGCGCGCAGCTTTATTGGGGAGCGGACTCACGCCGGCTGACCATGCTGCTGGGGGGCGCTGAGATCAATAACGAGTACGACGATTTTCTGGGCACTGGACAAACAGCCGAGACGCAGGACAGCATGCATACGGTGGGGTTTCGTTATCTCCACCAACTTCGCGAGGGCGGCTGGTTTGCCGGCATACAAGGCGTCAGCACAAACTACGCAGTGGGTGCCGATGGACTTGCCGATGGAATGCTAAACCTCGTGGGCCTGTCGGGCTTCGACGCCACTGGGCTCGGGCTGGTTCTGCAGCACGATACAATGGATCAGCAAAGAGCGCCCGAGTCGGGTCATCTCTTAACCTTTCACAACTTTGCTTATCGCGAGGGTCTCGGCGGAGAGTCTTCTTTTGACGTGGGTTATGCGGACCTGCGCTGGTACCGGGCAATAGAGCGCCTCTCGTCAGCGCGCAGTAACCGCCAGCCTGTCATCGCCCTTCAGATCAAAAGCCGTTTCACCTCAGATGCCCCGTTATCGGGTTACTCATGGGTCTCGTTGCCGGGTTACACGATGGGCAACTATCTGTCCCAGCACTTCACCCACCTCTTAGTGGATGGACGATTCCCCCTTTCAAGGAAACTGGGTCTCGTTGCTTTTGGCGGCGTGGGTTGTCAGTTTGGAGACGATATTGCTGGGAGGAATATGGATTGTTCGGACAACACCTACCCCTCTGTGGGCTTGGGGGTCTCTTATTTACTGGATGAAGCTGCGTCAATATTGATCCGATTGGAATTAGCCAAGGGTAAAAGTGATAACGAAGCCATATATCTCAGGTTTGGCCATTCTTTCTGACTCCATTAGGCTTAAGAAACATAAGCATGCGACCTGGGCGTGAGGAGACCTAGATTTTGCCAGTGACGACTTTATTGCGCAGTGTTGGCTTTTGTTGCGCGGCGATGATCGCCGCGCCAGCCTGTTCGCTTGCACCGACCGAAGCTCAAAGTGCCACGCTTCAAGAGCTCGTGGAGGTTATAGAGGAGCGACATTACGCCAGTCGTCGCTACGATGACATCCTTTCCGCGCAACACTTTGCGGCCTACATCGATGCGCTAGATCCGCAGAGAATGTTTTTCGATGCTTCGGATATTTCGGAATTTGCAAAATGGCGCTTGGAGCTCGATAACGCTGGCAGAAGCGGCGACCTGAATCCCGCGTTTACGATGTTTGACCGCTATCATCAAAGGCTTAAGGAGCGTCTTGAAGGCATTCTAACGTCGCTTCCCGACACCTTGGAGAATTTCGATTATAGCGTTGAGGAGTTTCTGGTTATTGACCACTCGCTAATGCCATGGGCGGATGACACGTCTGAACTTGATGATCGGTGGCGAAAGCGGTTAAAGAATCAGGCACTGAGTCTCAAAATTGCCGACAAAGCACCTGAAGAAATACCCATAACGCTCGAGCGCCGGTACCAGAATCAACTGAATCGTTTGAGCCAATATAACGCGCAAGACGTTTTTCAGATCTACGCGAATACACTAGCGGAGCAATACGATCCCCACACCAATTATTTTTCGCCACGGCGTGCCGAAAACTTCGACATCAACATGAGCCTGTCGTTTGAGGGTATTGGCGCGATTCTTCAAATAGACGATGAATACGCCAAAGTTGCTCGCCTGGTGCCGGCGGGCCCAGCGGATAAGCAGGGACAGTTAAGACCCTCTGATCTCATTATCGGAGTTGGCCAAGGAGATGATGGTCCAATCGAAGACGTGGTCGGCTGGAGGCTCGATGAGATCGTTGACCTCATTCGTGGGCCGCAAAATACGACAGTGCGTTTGGAGGTCATTCCCGGTAAAGGCAAAACAGATGAGCGTCGTGTGGTTCCGATACAGCGCAATGAGGTAAAGCTAGAGGAACAGGCGGCTCAAAAGGAGATTATTGAGTTCGAGGACGAAAACGAGATAAAGCATCGCATTGGCGTCATCGACATTCCGGCTTTTTACATCGATTTTGAGGCCTATCGTCGAGGAGATAAAAACTACCGTTCGACGACTCGAGACGTGAAGCGCCTGATTGATGAATTAGTGGCGGCAGGTGTGGAGGGCCTTGTGATCGACCTTCGGGACAATGGTGGCGGGTCCCTACAGGAGGCCAATCAGCTGACAGGATTATTTATAGAGTATGGTCCGACCGTGCAAATTCGCTCGGCAGAGAGCCGGGTGTGGCGCGATGGAAAACGACGCCGCTCGAATTATTACGAGGGGCCCTTAGCAGTGATGATTAATCGCCTGAGCGCGTCGGCATCGGAGATATTTGCTGGGGCCATTCAAGACTACGGTCGCGGTATCGTCGTGGGAGAACAGTCTTTTGGTAAAGGCACCGTTCAATCCTTGGTGCCGCTGCAGGAAGGGCAGCTCAAGATCACAGAGAGTAAGTTCTATCGAATATCCGGTGGTAGCACTCAACACAGGGGCGTACTACCCGATATCGATTACCCTTCAGTATTTGATCCGGCTCAGATTGGCGAGAGCGCGCTGGACAACGCACTGTCTTGGGATCAAATCTCGCCGGCCCGTTTTAACCGCTACCAAGATTACAACACGATTCTGCCGGGCCTAATGGCTCGACACCAGCAGCGGGCGTCCAACGATCCTGATTATCGTTATCTAGAGGACCAAGTTGAAATGGCGCGAGAAGCGCGCAAAGTAAGCGCCCTCCCGCTTCAGGAGTCCGGTCGCTTGGCTATGCGTGACGAACAGGAAGCGAAAGCACTGGCGATCGAAAACCGCCGTCGATCAGCCAAAGGATTAGCGACACTTGAGAATCTTGCGAGTGTCAACGAGGATACTGAGGACGCAATGACGCCTTCAGAGCAAACAACAACGACGGCAACAGAGCCTGGCTCAGAATCACCCGAGGACACTCGAGAAGAGGCAACTGCTGACGTTTTGTTGCTCGAGACGGGGCGCATTCTGGTCGATTCCATAGCGATGCGCTCGGGCACGAGTATCGCTCTACGAGCGCAAAACCAAGGCAATAAAGGCTTATAGCCCGGGCAGCTGTCGTCACGGTCCTATACTGCTCTGCCCACCTAAATAGGGTTGCATAATCGCGGGCACCGTAATACTGCCATCGGCGTTCTGGCCATTTTCCAAGATCGCAACAAGGGTTCTACCCACGGCCAACCCCGACCCGTTCAGCGTGTGCACCAACTCCGGCTTTCCCGTAGTCGGATTACGCCACCGGGCCTGAAGGCGACGAGCCTGAAAATCGCCAAAATTGGAGCAACTTGAAATCTCTCGATACGCAGACTGCCCGGGCAGCCATACCTCAAGGTCGTAGGTCATTGATGAACTGAATCCGAGATCGCCGCCGCACAACATCACCTTTCGATAAGGTAACTCCAGCGCCTGAAGAATCGCTTCGGCATGCCCCGTCAGCGCCTCCAAATCGGCCTCTGACCGATCCGGGCGAGCAATACGGACGAGCTCGACCTTCTCAAATTGATGCTGCCTGATCAACCCCCGAGTATCTCGCCCGTAGCTGCCGGCCTCGCTACGAAAACAGGGCGTGTGCGCAACGTAACGAATACCCTCCTCACCCAGATCCGCTGCGTCATAGATCCTGTCTCTTGCAATATTGGTAACTGGCACCTCCGCAGTTGGTGCTAGGTAGAACCCTTGATCCCCCTCCAGCTTGAAGAGATCTTCAGCAAATTTCGGCAGATTTCCCGTGCCCGTCAGAGACGCCTCATTGACGATATAGGGTACGTAGAGCTCGGTGTAACCATGTTCTATGGTGTGGCGATCCAACATAAATTGGATTAGCGCGCGATGAAGTCGCGCAAGATCGCCTCTCAAAACCGAAAACCGAGAGCCGGCAATACGCCCTGCGGCCTCAATATCGATTTGCCCCAGCGCTTCTCCCAGATCGACATGGTCCTTGGGCGAGAATGAAAACTGCTTTGGCGTCCCCCAACGCAGTACCTCTGCGTTTTCTGCCTCTGACGCGCCGAAAGGCACTCTGTCATCGGGCAGATTGGGCGTGCGGAGTAATATCTCATCCAACTGAGCTTGCACTGTACTGGCTTCCTCGGTGGCAGCCTCCAACTCAGTCGATATTTTAGACAGGACCTGTTCCACTTCCGCCTTGGCTTCCTCAACCGAGCGACCAGAAGAAACCAGCTCGCCGATTTTTCTGGAGGCAGCCTTCCTCTCCGCGAGTAACCCTTGAGCCCTGACGTCAGCGTCTTTTCGACGCGCATCCAAAGCCTCGAACTGCACCAAGTCAAATTGCACAGCGCGCTTTGACAAGGCGTCCACTACTCGCTGGGGATCTTGTCGAATTGCTTTAATATCAAGCATAAAGCCGTTGCCTTTTTTGGGGCGCGGGAGTGTAACCGGAATCACCGCTGTCTGGCCACCGCACGTCTCTCGAGCCGGGGTTTAGGTGGCTATATACCAGTGTCTAGCTGGGAACTTTGCCTTCTGATTTTTGGTTTAAAGCGCGCCAATGTGTCAACCTGTCGCTGATATGCTGCTCCAATCCTCTCTCCGTTGGCTCATAAAATACCATCGGTGCTAGACCATCAGGAAAGTATTGCTGGCCGGCCGAAAAACCATCCTCTGCATCATGCGCATAATGATAGCCTTTCCCATGCCCTTGCTCCCGCATTAATCGCGTGGGCGCGTTACGCAAATGCAACGGCACATCAAGAGAACCGGTACTTCGCGCCGCCTCCATGGCGCTGTCAAAAGCTCGATATACGGCGTTACTTTTGGCCGCGCACGCCAGATAGGTGACGGCCTGGGCTAGCGCCAGCTCTCCTTCGGGGCTCCCCAGTCGCTCTAGCGCAGATACTGCATCAATTACCAGATGCAACGCCCGTGGGTCTGCCAAACCAATGTCCTCAGATGCTATTCGAATACAGCGCCTACCAACATAAAGCGGATCGCAACCCGCTATCAGCATTCTAGCAAGCCAGTACAGCGCGGCGTCAGGATCAGAACCTCTGATTGCTTTGTGCAAAGCACTGATCTGGTCGAAAAACGCATCGCCTCGTTTGTCAAACCGCGGTGAAGTCGCACTTGCCACTTCATGAAGCAGGTCCTGCTGAAGACGACAAATTGAACCCTCGCGCGGTGCGAGACTTACGGACATCTCAAGTAAGTTCAGACCCTGCCTGACATCACCGTCGGCCAAGCGACTCAAGCCACTCAAAAAATCTGCGTCTACTTCGATCTCAGGGTAGCAATCTGCCAGCGCCCTCTTCAGCAAACCTCTCAGCTCTGCACCGGTAACCGGCTCTAATTTATAGACTCGTAGCCGGGAGAGTAAAGCGTTGTTGATTTCGAAGGAGGGGTTTTCCGTTGTGGCACCGACAAAGAATACTGTTCCGTCCTCGATGTGAGGAAGGAACGCATCTTGCTGACTCTTGTTGAAACGATGAATCTCGTCAACAAATAAGACCGTCGCGCGCTGTCGCGCCGAAGCTGCTCTCGCCTGATCGACGGCCTCACGGATATCTTTGATCCCCGAGAAAACGGCGGATACCTGAATAAACAAGGCGTCGCTGTAGCGAGCAACCATCCGTGCCAGGGTCGTTTTACCTACGCCGGGCGGCCCCCAGAGCAGGAAAGAGTGCAGCTTGCCGGATTCAATCGCGTGGCGTAACGGCTTGCCGGGACCTAAGAGGTGGTTCTGCCCCACCAGTTGCTCTAAAGATTGGGGTCGCATTCTCGAGGCGAGCGGTTCGTGCGCCGGACGCACCACCTCAAATAGATCCCCTTCTGTCATACAA
>CESO01326161.1_pt1 | contig 9978 bp, 7 predicted proteins | sample 356341 | NCBI WGS metagenome assembly CESO01 (sample SAMEA2621812, study PRJEB7988) | marine metagenome | biome: marine biome (ENVO:00000447); feature: deep chlorophyll maximum layer (ENVO:xxxxxxxx); material: "saline water (ENVO:00002010), including plankton (ENVO:xxxxxxxx)" | depth 35 m
TAAAATAGGGCAACCCAACCGACAAAGAAAATCATACTATATGGCAGCATAGTGGCGACGAGTGTGCCAATACCCATGTCTTTTTTGTATTTAGTGGCAACCGCCAAAATTAAACCAAAGTAGCTCATCATTGGTGTAATTAAGTTTGTCACAGAGTCACCTATACGGTATGCCGCTTGAATGGTTTCGGGTGCGTAGCCAATTAGCATTAACATAGGCACAAAAATAGGTGCTGTTACTGCCCACTGTGCAGAGGATGAGCCTAAACTCAAGTTAACTAGCGCACACATTAAAATAAAGAGTACGAAAACCTCTGGGCCTGTTAGGTTTAAAGCTTGCAGAAGTGCAGCACCATTGATAGCTAAAATAGTACCTAGATTAGTCCATTTGAAAAAGGCAACAAATTGAGCTGCAAAGAACACCAAGACGATATACATGCCCATAGAGCTCATACTTTTACTCATCGCATCGATGACGTCTTTATCGTTTTTCATCGTGCCGACAACTCGGCCATAGACAAATCCAGGAATACCAAACGTGACAAAAATAAAAACCACGATGCCTTTTAAGAAAGGTGAGTGTGCAACTAAGCCTGTTTCAGGGTTACGCAAAATGCCATCGTCAGGAACAATGGTCCATGCAAGTAACAGCGATACAACCAATAATGAGACACCCGCCCACTTTAATCCTGATTTTTCTTTTGCCGTTAAGCCTGCAATATCGTTTTTAGGTAAGTCATTACTTGCTTCTTCTGGGTTGTATTTACCTAAGCGTGGTTCAACAATCTTTTCGGTAACGAAAGTGCCTAAAATAGCGATTAGGAATACCGAAATCATCATGAAATACCAGTTAGCTTCGGCGCCTACTTGATAATTGGGATCAATCATTTGTGCAGCGGGTGTCGTAATACCCGCTAATAGTGGATCAATCGTACCTAGCAATAGATTCGCACTGTAACCACCGGATACCCCTGCAAATGCTGCAGCAAGACCTGCTAATGGATGACGCCCCAAGCTGTGGAAAATCATTGCGGCTAAAGGAATTAATACAACATAACCAAGCTCAGATGCAGTATTTGATAATATTGCCGCAAAGACCACCATAAACGTGACTAAACGTTTTGATGCACCCATGACCATGCCGCGCATTGCTGCAGAGAGTAGTCCCGAATGTTCAGCAACACTGACACCTAAAAGAGCAACTAATACAGTGCCCAGCGGGGCGAAACTGGTGAAGTTGGTTACAAGACCTGTCACAATACGTTGCAAGCCTTCAGCGCTAAGTAAGCTGACTACTTCAATCACACCATCAGGATCGCGGCCAGCGGCACCTTCGGGGCGCGGGTCTATGGCACTTAATCCAAACCAATCTGCAACACCGCTAAAAACAATAATTGCCACACAAAACATTGCAAAGAGTGTGATTGGGTGGGGGAGCATATTCCCTAAAAATTCGACAGTCGCTAGGAACCTGTTAAACAATCCATTGTTATCACCATCGTTTGTGGTTGGTGAATCTACTGCTTTTGACATATCCAGTTCTCATAATTATAAAATGGCGTTAACCTAGCATTTTTTAACCTCTGGGTCATGTTTTTAGCGATAAGATATGTTTTAAGTGCGGTTGATTACCCCTTTGTACAGCAAAGGGTAACGGCGTAAACGTTTACCGATATAATCATCGGCAAGAATTTGCGCACACACTTCGTCTACACCGTTACTGGCTTCAAAGACCCAATCGAAACGTTCTATTGCTAGCAAGAAACCTCGTTTGAGAAAGCTTTGTTCGCGATAAAAGTCCAAGTTTTTACGAATGATGTCTAACTTACGAGGATCATCCTTCAGTGCGCTAATTACCTCATTTATGTAAGCAACTTGCTGCTTTGATTCAGCTTTTACACGTCGCGACATTGTTAAGTTAGTGCTCCTCGTTAGCAATAAATTGAATTTTCTTTATAAAGTCGTCTTTATTCTTCTCATGTTGGTAATCAAGGTGATAAGTATTATGAAAACCAAAGCGAAGCAAAACACCACTGCCTTTTAAGTAAACGGTGTAGCCATCAATATCAGAGAAAGCGCAAATGCCTTCATAGAGCTTGCCGTCTTCATGGTCTTCACCGTGTTGGATAATTTTTTCGTAAACAGAAAGAATTAATTTACCGTCTAATTCATTTTTCATGATGACTCCTTTTATTCTCAGTACGTTAAATACCTATAAAAAGTTTAGTGCTATTTTGTGTAATGTGAATATTCATACACCAGTGTTTTGCGTTAGGTCATTAAAAAACAAAAAAAGTGCCGTGGGTGTCGAAAATTTACAATACCTTAGCGACCCCCCACCACTAAACTGTTTTCTATTTGCAGGTGACCGTATGAGCCGTTTAGCTATTACAATTTTATTCACGTTACTTATGAGTATAGGAAGTCCGTTGTCAGCGCAACCTCCACTCACTTTACAAACCCACACAGGCGAAGAGGTTAGTCTTAATAGCCTATTTGGACAAAAACCCGTTTACTTAAAATTCTGGGCCACGTGGTGTAAACCTTGTATGCAGCAAATGCCACATTTTCAACGAAGTTATGAACAGTACGGTGATAAAATTCAGTTTATCGCTATCAATATAGACCTTAATGATAACGCGGATGCCGTTGCGAAAGTTGAAAACCAGTTTTCACTCACAATGCCTATGTACACAGACCATACAGCGAAGGTTGCAAAGCATTATGAGTTTTTAGGTACGCCTTTTCATGTCTTAATTGATAATAACCAAAATGTGATTTTTCAAGGGCATGATGCCGATCAGCCACTCGATAATACGTTACGGTTACTCTCGCACAATGGCCGAGTTGATAGAGTAAGGCTGCTTAATGAAAAGCAAAAGAGTGGCACGCAATTAGTGATCCCCAAAGACGCTAAAAAAGCGGTGTTGTTTACAACAACGTGGTGCGATTGGTATTTAGCTGATACCCGTCCACAAATGGCCAAGCAATGTGTACTTGCTCAAAAGTACATTAATGAACTTGCAGTACAGGGAATTGATGTGGAAGTAAAAGTGAGTCAGCTTTGGACAGACCATAATGCGGTCGCTGAGTATGTTAAAAAATTCACCGCCAATATGCCGGTTTCAATTGACTATGGTAATGATTTATTTATTGAATATGGGATAAATTCGGTGCCAAGTTTATTAATCTTTGAGAATGGAAAGCGTGTTGCAAAACGCGAAAAATTTTAGTCAAAATGCTGCGAATTTGCTTTGTAATTCACTGAATTTAGCCTATGCTCAAAGCTCATTTACTTGTGAGCTTAAAGCATGATTGATAAGGCATTATTAACAAAAACTCGCGAATTATCTGACCGATTAATCGCCCTACAAACTCCGATCAGAATTCTTGATGCGATTAATTGGGATAAACAGATCAAAGAAGAGTTTTTTAAACATAAATGTCAAAAAAACCCGACTGTTGACCAAGCCTATTACCAACAGCGTGACCTTGGTTTTGTGCCAAGTGATTTACGCCGAGCATTTTCAGATCTTAACCGCGATATCATCAGTCAACTCGGTCAGTTAAATCCTATTGCACAGTACATGAGTAAAATGTGCACAGAGTATAAAACCGTACTTAGTATGATTGAATATCGTGGAACCCCAGAGTTTCATGACCTGTCGGTGGAGTTATTTGGTCACCCAAAAGATTTATTCCATGCGGGTGAGCCTTCGCTTGCTGAATTGGCTACGATGTTAGAACAACCTCTTAAAAGCATGCTTGATGCAGACATTTTACCCGATGACCCAAAAAATATTGAGGCAGTGGATGCGGTAAAGATTCTGGCTGAGCAAGTGAAGCAGAGTATGCCGGGTATAAACGTAGAAGTTATTTTAAGTGATGGTATTGTCAGTGATGCAGCAGCTGGGGCTGACAATATTAAGCTGAATCAAGATGTGAAATTCTCACAACGAGAACTTGATATTCTTGAAGTGCATGAAGGCTGGATCCACGTTGGCACCACGCAAAATGGTTTAGCTCAACCTTATTTAACCTGTTTAAGTAAGGGCACGCCAAGCTCAACAGTTACCCAAGAAGGCTTAGCTGTTTTGACAGAAATAATTACGCTTAAGTCAACACCAAGGCGGTTAGCTAAATTAGTTAATCGTATTCAAGGTATTACCAAAGTAATTGATGGTGCAGAGTTTGTTGATATTTATCGAGATTATATTGCGCAAGGGCTAAGTAAAGACGACAGCTATACGTTAACGCAACGTGTCTTTAGAGGAAGCACTGCAACGGGTCTGCCATTTACGAAAGACATTGCTTACATTAAAGGTTTTGTGTTGGTGTATAACCTGATCCGTGTCGCAATTCAGTTAGGTCGCATTGATCAATTACATTTATTGTTAGTCGGCAAAATCTCAATTGATGATTTTAGGCTTATCTCACAATTACATGACTTAGGAGTGATTGAAGATCCTAAATTTATTCCTCCACACTTCAAAGATTTAAGAGGTTTAGCCACGTGGCTCAGTTTCGGGCGTTTTATTGGCAACTTGTCATTTGAACAACTTGAGAATGACTATAAACCTTTGTTTATTTAGTTTATTTAGTACTGAGCTAAAAGAGGGCTTTTAACTCAGTACTTATGTGTTGCAATTAAAGAGTATTTTTTCATGTAGCCTCTATCTACCCTCTTTGATTTACCGTGGTGTATCAAAGATAACTCACGACACACGACTTTAGACACCTGACTTACCAGCTCAATTTAACGTTTGTTTACTCATACCGCTTATTCGTACGCTTTTCAAATTTTTAAAAAATGCAACATTAGCATGCGTTTTGTTGTTAAATGGGGGACTTTTCAGCTTCGGTTTGTTTACATTTATAGTGTATAAATAAAGAAAAAATCAACTTTGTTTGATTTATGTTAATAGAAACTCTTGTTAATACCTTGTTTTAGTGTTAAAAGTTGCTTGTTACACAAATGTTGATTGTGTAATTAATAACAATAAATTCAGGGTTTAAAATGATACATAAAAATAACATATTTAAAAAAGCTGCATTATGCGTTGCTGTATGCTCTTCTTTAACTTTATACAGTGCACAATCGTTAGCAAGTAACGTTGACGGTGCGATAAAGGGTGTAGTTACTCAGCAACAAAATGCAGCTCCGATTGCGGGTGCAACAGTAACTATTACAAACGAAACCAATGGTTTTTCAAAAACATTAGTTGTTGATGCGAATGGTCAATTTAATTTAAATTCAATTCCAGTTGGTGTTTACAATGTTCGTATTGAGAAAGATGGTTTCCAAACATCTGAACTTAAAGATGTATCGATAGGTATCGGTAAAGTTGCGGCATTAGAAGTTCAAATGACAGAAGGTAGCTTAGAAGTTATTTCTGTTACTGGTAGCCGTATCGCACGAGTTGATACAACGAGTTCTGAAGCATCATTTAATATCTCGGCTGATGAACTAAATCGATTACCAGTTGCGCCAGATATCACGTCTGTAGCATTGTTGGCGCCAGGCGTGAATTTAGGTGATTCACGTTTCGCTGATGCAAAAGGTAATGCATTAGCAAGTTTTGGTGGTGCATCACAAGCTGAAAACGTTTATTACGTAAATGGCTTGAACATGACCAATTTCCGTAACGGTGTGGGTGGTGCTTCAATTCCATTTTTAGCTTATGAATCTTTCCAAGTTAAAACAGGTGGTTATTCTGCTGAGTTTGGTCGTTCAACGGGTGGTGTTGTTAGTTCTGTAACCAAGTCTGGTACTAATGAGTTTAAGTTTGGTTTACAACACAGACAAAGCATTGGTTCTTTATATGGCGACCGTCCTAGCTCGTATTATCAAGCAGATGACTGTCAGCAAAATATCGTAGACGGAGAAATCGTTGAGACATGTTCTAATCGTATCGGTGATGTAATTTCTGACAACAGCAGAGATTCTCGTGAAACGAGCACGACAGATATCTTTGCAAGCGGTGCATTGATTGAAGATACTTTATTCTTCTACGGTCTTTATGAAATGCGTGATAATGAATACGAAGATTTAATTGACCGTGGTAACGGTATTCGTGTTCGTAAAGACGACGACCCATACTACCTTGCGCGCTTAGATTGGAATATTAATGAAGATCACTCGTTATCTGCATGGATGTTTAAAGACGAAAGTACGTTAGCGACAACTGACTATGATTTTGATGAAAATGGAAATCGAATCAATGAGTCAGGTAAAAATTCAGAAACTTTATCAGGCGGTACAAGCTGGTCAATCCGTTATAACGGTAACATCACAGATTACTTATCTATCTCAGCAATGGCTGGTAAAGTAGAATTTACTGATACAACAACAGCTGATGGTTCTGATTGTCCCGTAATTTATGACTTATCAGCAGGTCAAAGCCTTGGTTGTTGGGCATCATTTACGATTGAGAACAACAGCGATGAACGTGAGCAATATCGTTTTGACGTTGATTGGCTAGTAACTGATAATCATAATTTACGTTTTGGTTATGATGCAGAGAAAAATACTTCAACAAGTGAAGTTAACCTTTCAGGTGGTATTTACTACGCATATCAAAACTTTGAAGCGGGTGCTGTTTTACCAAATGGTTACACAATTCAAGAATCTGCTCGTTATGCTCGTGTGCGTAACTATAAAGTTGGCGGTGAATTTGGTATCAACAATGAAGCATTCTACATTGAAGATATTTGGAATGTAACAGACCAATTGACTCTAAACATTGGTCTTCGTTGGGAAAGTTTTGAAAACTTAAATGCTGATGGTGAAACTTTCGTTGAAATGAGCAACCAATTTGCACCGCGTTTAGGTTTAGCTTATGACATCTTTGGTGATGGTGAGCACAAAGTATTTGCAAATGCGGGTCGTTACCATTTACCTGTCGCATCTAACACCAACGTTCGTTTAGCAGGTGCAGAGCTATATACTCATGATTATTATGAGTTAGAAGGTGTTGGTTCTGACGATGTACCTCAACTAGGTGGCAAACTTGGCGAAACAGTTGTTTTCGGTGACGGTACTGCACCAAGCCCTGTAAGTGTTCGTGCTTCTAACCTTGAAGCAATGTATCAAGATGAGTTCATTATTGGTTACCAAGGTATGATCAATGAAGATTGGTCTGCAGGTGTTAAATACACTCGTCGTGAGCTTAAGAGCGTAATCGATGATGCAAGTGCAGAAAAAGCATTTGAAAGCATTGGTATTGATGATGACCACTTCCTTCTACTTAACCCTGGTAAAGGCGCATCTTTTGAGTATGATGCAGATGGTGATGGTGTTCTAGAACAGTACAACTTTACTGCTGAGCAACTTGGTTACCCAGAAGCTAAACGTAATTATAACGCTGTTGACCTAATGCTTGAAAGAGCATGGGATGGTCTATGGATGTTCAAGGCTAACTACACATGGTCACAGAGCTATGGTAATGCTGAAGGTTACGTAAAATCAGATAACGGTCAAGATGATGCTGGTCTAACAACTGACTGGGATTACCCATACCTGATGGATGGCGCAAATGGATACTTACCAAATGACCGTCGTCATGCGATTAAACTATTTGCTTCATACGCTTTATCAGATAACCTTATATTTGGTATGAACACGCGTCTAACATCTGGTCGTCCTCGTAATGCACTTGGTGCGGGTTACTTCCCAGATCAAGGTAGTTACCACTATGGTGACACTTATTATGTAGGTGATACTAAATTCTCTCGTGGCAGCTTCGGTCGCACACCTTGGACTGCAACAGTAGATGCGAACTTCAAGTATGATTTAAGCAACTATGATGTATTTGATTCTGCATACGTAGCGCTTAATATCTACAACCTATTTGATGCAAGCAATGTGACTAACTATGAAGAAGTTGCTGAATCAGAAGCTGCATTTAACGCAAATGCACAGTTTGGTTCACCAGTATCATGGCAATCACCTCGCCGTGTTGAAGTTATTTTTAACATGACATTCTAACTGTTTGCTAAAGCTTGATTATTAATAATAAGCGCTTATTGTTTAATAAGCGCTTTTTTTATGGAGAAAGTAAAATGCTTAGGAACTTAACGCATATAATCACATCATTATTAATCGTTTCATGCGCAACTCTGCCAATTAAAAAAGAAATTGCTGATGGAAAGTTTAGAATAGAAAATTTTCAATCTGAGACAGGTAAACAAAGAGAATACGTGTATCTGATGTGTCATAGGAAGTCTGAGTCAGGCTGGACTCAAGCTAGACAATATGAAGCGGGTGAGCATTCTCTTTGGGTCAAAGCTGTGGTGAGTGATCGTGATTTTCCTTCTGCGGAAAAAAATGCGTTTGTACGCTTTGATATGGACTTTCAAGAAGGTGGAAACTACTTATTAAATAGAAAGATTGATGACGACAATATATCTGTTTGGATAACCAATAAAGATACCGGACTTCAAGTATCTGAAATTATTACAGAAAAGCTAAAGCGTCCTTTAATTATAGAAGATCAGCTTAGGAAAAAACAATGTTCAGAAGGCTCTGTTTAAATTCACAATAAAAAAACGCAGCTGGAATGAGCAGCTGCGTTTTGTAGAGTTAAAGCATGTTTGCCTTGCATGCTTTGTCGAGGAACTTGTTAACCTGTTAGTGCATCAACGTGTACAACATCGTTTAACACAATGACTTCTGCACGTTTAAAAAAGTTAAAGTCGGTTGCGGTTGCTAATGTATATGCACCCATCATGCGACTGATGATTAAATCACCGTTGTTTAGTTTTGGTAGCATAATTGACTCGCTTACTACGTCAATACTGTCACATGTTGGGCCTGCCAGTACCGATTCTACGCGCTCGCCTGACTGTTTTAATGAGTCAATCGGGTAACTCGCTTCGTCAAAAAGTAAACCACTGAATGAGCCATAGATACCATCATCTAAGTAATACCATGGTTTGCCTTCGCGTACAGCTTGACCCATGACTGATGCAACACTGGTGACGGCACCGGCAACAATAAAGCGGCCGGGTTCAGCAATTACACGAACGGTGTCTGGTAATTGCGCTAACGCGTCGTTTATTGGCGCACAAAACTCATCAATAGGCAGTACATCTTTGTTATAAGGCACAGGGAAACCGCCACCAATATCAAGCGTGCTTAATGCAGGTAATCCCAGCGCTGTCACTTCATTAATTACGTGGTTACATGCTGAAATTGCTGTAACGTACTTGCTTGGGCTTGCTGTCTGCGAACCAACATGGAACGATAAACCTTTAATACGAATACCCAGTTGCTGTGCGTAGGTAATAATGTCAATCGCCATTGCAGGGCTGCAACCAAACTTTTTCGATAAATCAGCAAATGAGTCTGCATTACGAAAGCTTAAGCGAACAAGAAGTTCAACGTCGTCTTTGTATGCAATGAACTTTTCGAGTTCGTTGATGTTATCAACCACAAACACATTGCAACCGTATTCAAGCGCATCACGAATGTCTGCATCGCGTTTTATTGGGTGAGTGTGAATAGTACGCTCACTGGGCACGCCTTGGTTTGCAACTAAATCAATTTCCCCACTGGTTGCTAAGTCAAAGCTTGCACCTTCTTCAAGTAAAGTTCGTACAACAGCAGCATGCGGGAGTGGTTTCAGTGCAAAGTATAAAGTCACACCCGGCAAAGCACGGCTTAAAGCTCGGTACTGTTGGCGAACAGACTCGCAGTCTAAAACCATTAGCGGGGCACCGTGTTGTGCAACTAATTGCTCAATAAGTTGATTTGACGGTTGTGCAAAATGTAATGTTTGGTTTGCAGCAACCGTAGCTGCAGGTACTTTGATTGTTAAGTCTTGTGTAAGTGTTGAAATAGCCATTTTACTCTCCGGCAATTAAGCAACCGCTCGGTAAAAATGGAAGTCCGAGTCAGTTGAGTGTCATTAAAAGCGCACATATTTATACAGGGTGTGCAATCAAATTCACTCTTGGATAGTTGCTCTATCGCCTTGCT
>CESO01036534.1_pt1 | contig 9972 bp, 14 predicted proteins | sample 356341 | NCBI WGS metagenome assembly CESO01 (sample SAMEA2621812, study PRJEB7988) | marine metagenome | biome: marine biome (ENVO:00000447); feature: deep chlorophyll maximum layer (ENVO:xxxxxxxx); material: "saline water (ENVO:00002010), including plankton (ENVO:xxxxxxxx)" | depth 35 m
CCTTCGCCTACCATGCCTATTCTATCCCAATTGATTTTACCACGTTGTACTAATTCATTAGCAATACCTAACAGTCTGTCGTTTTGCATTGGTACATACGTCTTACCTACAACACCTAGTGTAGTGTCGGTATCAGTTCTAAAGACACGATTAAACTTAGACCTAATCGGCTTACCTTTAGAGGTATATAGTGGCTCAATAGCCACATCGAAGTTTAGCCCTGCGTTCTGCAAGACCTCTTCGGCAGTCGTTCCTTGTGCGGGTTTTCCAAAGCGGCCTATTGCCGCCATCATGTTTCTCATTGTCATTTTTTCATCTCCTTTGTTGTCGTCATTGTTTGACTTGTAAATTGTCCTCGAAGCATCTGCTTAAGAAGTTTGCTATTGTGTGTCGCAAGCGTCATCATTCTTCCTCATCCTCACATCTGCATTCAAAACAGGAATAGCACCCAATACAATTCCCATTATCACAAGATATTTCATCGTGCTGTTGTATTTCATCACCACATTCCCAACAATACATTACATTATCTTCATCATTGTCATTTAATCTAACATAACCTGTAATACTTTCGCCCGTTTCTAAAGTTGGTTCTTTGGTAAAAACAATACCTAGATTTGATATTTCTTTTATGCTATCTTTATCTGAACAAGTGCTGTTATTAGAAATAGCACCATAAGGTACGATAGCCAATAAACCTGCATCAACACCCATTTCCACACCTGCAATCCATCCACGCATTTCTTTTACGGTATTACTAAAGACCCAAGTACCATCTCCAAAAGGACTATTCCATACTTCTATATTGTAAATTATACCATCCACACCCCATTCAATATAAACAGGATATTCAGGACAGCCATCATTTTTATTTTCTTGTTCTCTATCAAAAAGGGCTGAACAAAACTCATCCCATCTATTATCATCTATGACATAACAAGGGTCGCCCACGTAGTAATTGTAGTCGTAATATTTCGGTACTCTTCTCTCATCTCTATTCATATATCTGTCTCTCCTAGTTTTTTCTTTATAACTGTTGTTATCCTGCTTCTCAAGCGTCATTTATCTTCTTCTTGCCTTTTTTCCTGTTGCTCTCTTTTTTATAGACCATGATAATTTGTCGGTGTAAATTGTTTTCTTTGAAACCTCTTGTGTATCTCTTCTCAAGAATACGGTTTTTAATATTCCGTTTCTAACTACTCCTATTACTAAATTACCATTTGATTCGTAGCCTGAATTATCGGTCTTACGTTGCTCTCCAATATCCATCGTTACGACCCCTAGAGAGGCCGTGCCTCCATTCATTTTGTCATAGGCGTGTCTTACCCTAGCCTCGACCAAATCCTTCTCAGATTGGCTTAATCTTAGAGCCATTCTATCATAGGCGTGAGGATTAATTTTCATATCTATCTCTCCCGTATCTTTTAGAATCATCCAAAAGTATATTTACAATTCGCTGTGTTTGTCCTCGCTCTCCTTGCTTACTCATATTTATCTCTCCTCGTTCTTTACTCTTAAAGTTAATGTTCTTGCCTCGCAAGCGTTGCATATTACTCTCACAGGATTTTGTGTGTTGACATCTGTTTGATGTACTTTTGATGCTTGATTTGCTTTACCTGTCCATGAACAGCATGAACAAACCGCATCTAAGGATTTAAGGAAACCGAGGGGTATTTTTTGTATTGAAATTGCCTCATGCTTCCATGAATAATTGAGTATTTTTTTGGCTTGTAGATTTTTTTGATGAATTAGTTTTGTGTCAAAAGTATTATTTTTGAGTAAGTTATTGTGATAGTTTTTTGAATGTTTACAGGTGGTTTTATGCTGTCTCATAGGGCAACCACAAGGCCGAACATCTCTAAAATTACCGTTAGTATCTCCGAGGCGTTTTTTACTATCTCCTAGACCATTTTTACCGCCTGTTTTACCACGACTAGAAGCAACCGGACACTTCTCATTATGTGCCTTGTGATTTCGACCTTTACACGCCTTATATCGGCATGGTTTTCCTATGATAATAGTGGGTGTTTCTAGGCTTGATTTAACCTTGAATGATGTCTTGCTAGGGTTGCCTAAAATGGATGGCTCTATACCTGCTTCTAGGCACAATTTTCGATACTGTGTAGTATGTCCACCGAGAGACCTTGAGGAATATTTGATTCCTAGTTTCATATTATCTCTAGCGGTTTTCATGTCGTTAAACTTCTGTTGTATTCGTGTCTCGATGTCAAGCATTAATCTCGCTGACGCTGTGATACTATTTAATATGCGGGGGTCATTTGCATCATTTACGGGGGTTATGCTCGATTTATGTTTATATGTCATCTATGGAAATGTCGCAGGTGTACAATAAACCGTGTCGAGAGAAAGTTTTACTACTTAAAGGTTATGTTTTTAGAATCTCCTTTTTAGTTTTTATTTTTGAGTAAAGCACTTACGCTAACATAGAGGTGAACCGCATTTTATTGTGAAGTAGTTTTGAACCTGTTTTTATGATTTTTCAATGACTTTTTTATTTTTAATAACTTTTTTGTTTTTATTAATAATATGGTGCAAAAAGTAAACTCGGTGTAAAAATGGAAGCGGCACACTTTGCCTGTATCAGATGGGCGGGGGGCTTATAAACATTGTGAACCCTGCCTCACAAGCGTTGCCCCCGTGTCATTTTGCCCGTGTCGAGATGGGCTTAAGGCTTATAAACATTATTATTAAGCACTCTCTAAAAAAATAAGAGACCCCCACGACGAAAAGACTATAAGCGTTAATCGACACCGTTCAAATGGATGATGATGTTAAAAAGCCGATTCGCCTCGTAGCCATCCCCGTGTCTAAGATGGGCTTGAGGCTTATAGTCTTTCCCTTATACTATTCTCACTTCCCCGATACTCATTTAGTCCATGCGAGAGAGCGTTTCAGTATATAAGGGTTATCCGAGTCTCTTCTCTTCCGTGAGTCCGTCCCTATACGCGAAATTGCCCCGACCCCTCAAGAGGGGGGTCGAGGTCTTAGGCTTTCATTCTTAGGCTTAGTTTGTCGCTATGGGCTTAATCCCACATCTTGCGGATTTCGTCAGCGTTTCGGTCAGACCAACCCCAACCGCACCATTGAGGGTTAACACCTGTTATGCTTACATGGTCGTTCTCTGTTATTCTTCGACTGCTTAGGGCTTCCTTCACAGTTCCAAACCTAATGCTCACGTATTTCATCTCTGTACGTGTGTTCTCTGCGTAATAAGCGACCTTCTCCGCTATACTTACGCTAGGGCAAGCGATAACATAGTAAGAGATTGAAGGTGCATGACCCCAACCACTCAAAAAGTTATCACGCATTACAACGTAAACCCTCGCTTCTTTCTCATATTCTTCTCTCGTATCTGTATCTATCATTTTATCGTCTCCTTTATGCCTCTGCGGGCATTCCTTCCGAGTCGACCATACACCTTAAAGGTTTCGATTCCGCCCCGATACCTCATTTAGTCCATACCCGAAGGGCTGGGGGTATATAATCTTTCTGTTATAGTATTCTCACTCGCCCCGATTTCACTTCGTCTATACCCGATGGGCTTAACCCTTATAAAGATTATTATTAAGGGGTCTCTCTTCCCGTTGGTTTATTTCATCCATGTCATACGGGGTATTAGTATATAAACCCTTTCAAAGTGCGTTCTCTTCCGTGAGTCCGTAGTTATAGCGTGAAAATAAATATAATCTTACTCGCTTTCTTCACATTTCTGATATATGAAAAATGCAATATCACCACCGAAAAACTTGAAGTTTCTTGACTCTATAATTCTTATCTTATGCCCTGCTTCTCTTCTCTTTGTTGCTTCCTTTAGTGCATCAGATTTAACAAAATATGCCGAATCCGTAAGTGTTGAATAAGTCTGTTCTCCGTGTATTCCCCGCCTTGTTCCTGTCGATTTTCTGGGTTGTAATTCAAAAGGATGTCCATTAAATCGCCTGTATCTTCTCATATATCACCCTGTGAGTATTTGCTTATGAACCTTTCGATTCCGCCCCAATGTCTCATTTCATCCATAGGAGACCCCGTATACCCTTATAAACCTTTTCAACCGCCATTCTCTTTCGTGAGTCCGTATTATTAGCGAAAAAATAATTGCCCCGCACCCCTTTCAAGGTGCGAGGTCTTGGGCTTTCATTCTTAAATTAGTCTTGAGGTTTCCGATACAATAATGATGTCGGGGTTCATTTCGATAAAGACACAGTACGCCTCTTCACCAATGAAGTTAGACCGCCACACGGTCTCTTCATCTGCCATTCGCCATTCAATCTCGTATATTTCCTCGTATAGTTCGCTTAATGCTACCATGTTTGATGCTAGGGGGGGTTACTATATGAACCTGTCGATTCCGCCGGCTCTGCTCATTTAGTCCTTACGAGAGGGGGTTAGGGTATATAAACCTATCCGGTCGCCCCACTTACACCATACCACATGGGCTTAGGGTATATAAACCTTATTATAAAACCGTCTCAAATAAAAGGGTATATAAACTTATCGAAAAGTATATAAGGGGTTAAAAGCACCGAAAAGTATATAAGGGGTTAAAACCGAAAACTATATAAGCAGTTAAAACCGTAAAGTATATAAGGGGTTAAAAACGAAAGGTATATAAGCAGAAACGCATTCGGAAGCCCTGTAAGGTATAGACAAAATACGACAAGGAGAATAAGAAAAATGGTACGGATAGACTCAAAATTATTAAGAGTATATAAAGAAAGTACACAGAGAGACGAAAGGACTATAAGCAAAAAATGGTTCGATAAAACTAAGTCGCATATAAAATGATATATGGTAAGGACTTGAAACGCAAAGCGAAACGAAAAAAAGGAGACACGAAAAAATGAAAATGATAAAAATAATAACAGGAAAAGGTATGGTCGAGGGCTTGTGTGAAAACTGCCGTCATCATGCAACACACAACCCGCCCAAGAAAGAATATAACTACATAAAAGTTAATGACGGATGGAAGGCATTCTCAAGATATGAAAAGGGATTATCAGAGATAGAGAATTATGAGAATCTTCCTCAACATCTGTTCTGTTCTGACTGCTCGAAATTAGTCGAGACCACCGAAGAAGAATATATAGAACCCCTCTTCTAAGGTTGAGAAGGTTGGGGGGAGAAATCCCCCCTTCCATCTTAAAACCATGAGGCACAGAAACCACAGATGGGTAAATTACCCATCTTGTGAAATTGTCCGCAGTCCTCGCATGGTTCGTGTCTGTTGTTGTCCATGAACATCCGAGGGGGTTAGGGTATATAAAGATGCCGATAAACCATTCTCGCCCGTGTTGGCGTTTCTCGTACCCAACCCCGTGCCTGAGATGAGATGTAGGTATATAAACATTATGTTCAGCGACTTACAAAAAATGCCCCGACCATGTTGCAGCATGGCCGAGGTCTTGGGCTTTCGTTCTTAAAGTTCTGAGTTCCTAAAGTTCTCAAGTTCAAAGTGTAGTATTCCTACTTCGGCTTGTTCGTCTTTCGTTAGGTGAGGCATAGAAGCATATAACTCATCTAGCCTATCCTTAATCAGTCCTTTCAATATTCGTTCTCGCATTTCCAATTCTTCTATCATATTCATTTTCGCGTCTCCTTAAAACTCCCACTCGCGGGATATTTGGTCGTGTTGCTCTTGGGTTATAAACCCATTGCTTTTCAGTTCTCTTAGTATCTTCCTCATTTGGCTCATGTTGCTCATTCTATCCGAAGGGGTAAGGGTATATAAACCTGCCGATTATAGTAAAGTGAGACCTCAAGAGGCGAAAGACTATATACCCTCTGTACTACGTTGAGTATGATTAGGCAAGGTAAATATAACCCGCGTAAAAAAATGTGCGCCCACCCCGTGCCTCTGAGGGGATGGGGGTATATAAACCTTATCATATTAAAAAAACTGCAACCCTCGCCCCCTCATCAGTAGGGGCGAAGGCTTAAAAGGGGGGATGATGAATCCCGAATAGGTGTTACCGCTATACGTGGCACTATAACCTAAACACCGCCATTCGACGGCCTTACCTTTCCACATCTAAGATGCGGCAGGTGTAAGATTCACGACGCTACTTGTCAGCCTGTTGGTTACGTTTTCGCGTGTGTCTCTTACATTCTATGCTAGGGGGGTTGGGTATATAAAGATTACTCTTCGTCAATTTCAATCTCTAAATCATATTCATCGGCTTCATGTCCTAAACCAATATCCAATGCTCTATATACATTCATTTCAATGTATTCCTCTAATTCTTCTGAGGTCATATCCTTTTCAATCGTTATTTCGTATGTCATGCGTATTGTTGCTTCCATATACATCCGAGTCCGTTACCCCTTATAAACTTGCCGATATAACATTCTCTAGGCTCATATCTAGGCTCGTACCCAACCCCGCTTCTAAGAGGGGGTATGGGTATATAAAGATTATGTCGGGCGACTTAGAAAAATTGCCCCACCCTTTCGGGCGAGGACTTTGGTTTTCGTTTAATATTCAATATCTAAATCCCAACATAGATTTTGAAAAAGCCACCATGCTTCTCCGCCGAAATCTAAAGAATCATCTTCTGATTCCATTTTGCTCGCAATCGTTCTTAGTATTTCTAAGGTTTCATCCTTTATGGTTATTGTTACTTCTCCCATGTTTATCGGATAGGGTGTAGGTATATAAACCTACCGATATAACATTCTTTCGGCTCGCAGGTGTACGGTTTGCCTATGCTAGAAGGGCTTAACCCTTATAAACATTTCGTTATGACAATCTCAAAAAAACCATACCGAAAGGTATATAAGGTGGGGGTTGCCCCCTCACCTGTATACTATTTTGAACCAATCCATTTTCCTGCGGTCTCTTTGTCTCGGTGCTGTGTCAACTATTGTGTTTCCTTGTGGGTCTAAGAATAGTGTGTGTTTTGGTACTGCTATCATATATCCTATTATAACTTTGTCGCTTTCTTGTTCTGATATTTTAGCGCATATCTTTCTTGCACCGCCTACTGAAAGACCCTTTACTTTAGATTTTCTGCTTCTTACAGTATATCCGCCTAGTCTTGCGGCTCTTTCAAGGTCTGTCATATAGTGTAGGCTTCTAACCATTTTATCGACCCCTAAATACTGTGCTACTCTTTGAATACATACATTCTGATTCGGGTTGCTTTTGTTATTTGAAGTCCTCTTTGCATAGGCTCTCCATGTCTCGTTTCGGCGTTGTCGGCTCATATAGTGTCCTGTGCATCTCCCCTTATATACCTGCCGGTGTGCTTATCTCATAGGCATTATGAGACTTGTATAACGGAAAGACTATATACTGTCTGTGATACGTTGAGGATGATTGAGTCGCGAGCCTGTGGGTATGGGGTCAGAATGGTATAACGATAGTCTTATATACTGACAACAGCACGGAAGGGTATGGGAGACGAAAACCATACTTGGAGTCATTGGCACTCATTTAGTGAAAAGACAGGCATAACGATAGGAAGCAGTATTGAAGGCACTGAAAGCCTTCACTTTGAGGATGCTAGAGCATACTTAAAGCATCTTAGAACTAAGTTCCCTAACTTAGTGTTTAAGTCCGAGAAGTGGTATTATTACAGCGCACATTGGACTATAAAAGTAAGAGACGAACCGAAAGAAGATTGGTAAAATTAATTTGATGGTGTGGTGTAAAAACTGCACCGTCATTTTATTTTATCTTTATTTTATTTTATAGTAGTTTTATTTTATTACCTAGTGTAGTTATTGCACCGCCTCGCATGGTGTAGTAGTACGTGTCTCCGATGGGATGGGGGTATATAAACATTATTATTATACAGTCTCATATTGAAAAGGAGAATGCTACACCGTTAAGTTCATAAGGGGGAATGCACACGACAGTATATGGTAAGAGACCTAACACTAACAATGCGAAACAAACAAACAGGCGATTTAGAAACATGGAGTGTGTGTGTGAAAGAATGGTTTGACGATGAAATATTTGAATGTATTCACCTAGAGTAATCTTTATATACCAAAAGAATGGTACTAGGTGTAAAAATTACACCTAGTGCCAAAAACTCACTTTTTTACTAGCCACCCCCCGCCTAGCACCTCACGGAATATATTATAATTTTTTTGAAAAATATTTTTTTATAATTTTTTCCACTCACGTATCATTTGGGTTCTGCGCCAAAGATGACGTTCTTTTACCTCTAACTCCCGCATATATCTAAATACGGAACTGCCGTACATCTGTGTCCATCTATCGGGAACACCTTCATTTACCTTTCGACAAACCTCATCAGTCTGTCGCCACTCGTTAAAGTAGCCATCGTCATACAAGTTTTTTAATATGTGTCTATACAATTTTTTTCTCTTCATTGGGCCGGGCATTATAATCCTCTCCTATTTATCACTTTTCCACCAATACCACTACGTTCTCTATTCAGACCTGTGGTACTGCCCCCCATCCACTCTCCACCCGTCATAGTTTTCATAATAACGGGCATATCGGGGGTTTTGTATGTGAATTGGTCTATGGCGTGTGCAAAGGCCATAACTGTATCGTTATGTCTGCCTAAATCAACAATCATCCCATCACGCCACGCATGGGTCTTTAATTCGTCAAGAATAATCTCAAGCATTCTTCTAGTCTCATCATTACCATAAGGTAAGACTACCATTTCTCTCTCAAACCAAACTCTTAGCCTGTTTAAGATACCTTGCTTTAAAGTCCTGTTGCCTACCTTACTAGGTCGATAGTCCACTACCGCACCTTTTTGTGCAAGCAGACTTTCATACATTTGTTGGAAACCAACATCTTCGACTGCTATCGGGCAATTACCAAAACGCTTCGACCACTCAATTAACATATTTGCTTGTTTGTCGGGTGGGAAATCATTACGTCTCCACATATTTACAAAGTGTATAAAACCTTGTTCATCTTGCCTAAGAACTATCATTACGCTGTAATCTTTACCAAGACCATGTGCGGGGTCAAATCCTATAACATATCGGTTATTATCTAATTTTTCTGTTTGTATTATAGTATCTAAATCAAGATTCTTACGCACTAAGTTTTGAGGAAATACAGAAGAGTCATCATCGACTACCCTACATAGGTACTCCTGTGCAAACTCTAATTCACCAACAGCATCTTTTTGTTCTAGTAGAAACTTAATACTACGATATTCCGGCCAAAGTGCTTTTGGCTCTATTTCGCCATTACCGCTTTTATATTCATCGTAGTTAGTAATAGCATTCCATGTATCGCTTTTCCAAGCATTGTTAGCCAACATTTCAGTATGGTAAAGGTCAGTCATAGACATAGGTGTACCCACCACATAAAACGATGAGCCGGGAGATAACATAGGGGTAATAGCCTTTCTAAACCATTGTTGTAAAGTAGTAGGATTCATTTCATCAGAGTCAACCAATACATCGTCAAATGCTACACAAGCAGGATGTTCACCACGAATCGCTGAACCAACAGACGTAGCCATTATCCACGCCCCATTAGTGAAATGTATTTCCGTTTTATTACCTTTCTTTGGGTCTAAGTACCTAGATAATTGAGGATGTAATTTTAAATCGTCTCTAATCTCTTGTAATCTTCTAATAGCAGTATCTTTACTAGCAGAAATTAACCAACAGGTAAAAGGTTTACCATTTGCCTTTTTCTCAAACAAACATTGATGTAATAGTTTTACCCTAAGAGTAGTTGACTTACTATGGTCTCTAGGTGCGATAATACAAACACGATGTACTTCCGAACCTTGTCTATCACCATACATATCCATCCAATCTCCTATATGGTCTCCCCAAGTATAACCAAGCCATTCGTAAAAATATTTTACTGAACGCCTACTACGTTCCATAGCCAAATCTTGTGTAAACCCCATAATATCACATCGGATGTAATTCTTTCTTATGACAATGAGGACAGATACCTGCTTTAGCCTTTTGTAATTCCATGCGTGGTGCTTCCCAACC